>Ga0307514_10001389_pt1 | contig 30284 bp, 29 predicted proteins | sample 16_EM_MG_FD_203088 | JGI IMG/M metagenome (GOLD analysis project Ga0307514, IMG submission 203088) | Populus trichocarpa ectomycorrhiza microbial communities from riparian zone in the Pacific Northwest, United States - 16_EM | ecosystem: Host-associated > Plants > Roots > Unclassified | place... | reverse complement strand
GCGCGGGGCTCTTACATTTTGGCAACATCAGAGAGGTCCTCATTAGTGTCCAAATTATCCATTCCATTAGCAATCATTTCAGAGCAGATGCTCTGGGCCTCTTGCAACCTCCCGTCCTTTCTAAGGCCAGTGGATAGCTCATTGCAGATGCAGACATTAGGAAGGAAACCGTTCTCAAGCATTTCTCTATACCAAACATATGCTCCATTAAAATCCTTCAGGTCACAATGTCCCTGTATCAGCAAGCTATAGGTATCAGCTTCAGGGATTAATCCTTTAGCCTTCATGTCATCAACAAGATCCTTTGTTTCCGACAACTTCCCCTCTTTTAAGTGGCCCAGAATCAAACTATTATAGGTCTTGTTATCAGGACGAACTCCCATGTCTACCATCTCTTTTTGCAAAGAAAATGCCTTTTGAACATGCCCAGTCTCTTGATAACAGTGAATCATAGCATTGTACACAACTCGATCTGGGGACAAATTCATCTGCAACATTTCATTAAACAGTGTCTCTTTGAGCTTTATCCCTTCCTTGCTGCACCCGCTGATTAGGGGATGAAATGTATTTATAGTAGGTTTTAAACCTAACTTCTTCATAGTTTCATATAGCTCAAGACATTTCTGCGAGTTTCCAGCATTTGAGTACCCTGAGATTAAGGAGTTGTATGTGATCACATCAGGACAGTGACCCGTACTAGTAATTAGGAAAAACATCTCTTCAGCTTCCTTTAACTTTCCCATTTTGCATAGCCCTTTAATGAGGGAATTGTATGTTACAATCGTTGCGCCTATCCCATTTTTCGACATCTCATCAAAGAATCTCAAAGCCTCTCTCAACTTCCCCACTGTACAACTACCATCAATAAGCATATTATATATATTTGCATTAGGCAAGACCCCTCTGCCTACCATATCCCTGAGGACCATTTCTGCCTCAAGAATTTTCCCATCCTTGCATAAACAATTTATGAGAGAGCCGTAGCTTATAACATTCGGCTTTTCCCCATTTTCCTCCATTTCTTCAAGAATCTGGAAACACCTAGAAAAAACACACAGCCTTCCATAGCCATCAATAAGGATATTATATGTCTCCACGCTTGGGGCTATTCCCTTCCCCACCATCTTCTTCACCCATTCCTCCGCCTTATCTATCATCTGCATTTCACAAAACTTATCAATCACAGAATTAAATGCAATACAATTTGGTCTCAACCCACGACTTTCCATTTGCTCAATAGTCAAAATGGCTCTATCCATGTCGCCTATTTGGCAATAACCATTCACAATAGTGTTATATATCACCTCACCTGGAACGAGCCCGTGTTCCACGAGGGACTTCAACACCTCCTCTGCCTTTTCAACTTTCCCTTCTTTACACAATCCATTCAACAGAATACTACAAGTGTAATTATCAATCTTGACTCCCTTCCCAATTGCCTCCCGATACAAATCCAAAGCAGCTCCTGCCCCGTCATCCGACTTCAATAGTCCATCAAAAATTATGCTGTAAGTAAACCCATCAGGCACAAAACCATTGCATTTTATCTCGTTCAACATACACCTCGCCTCCTCAATTCTCCGTGCCTTACAAAGGCCACTGAGCAACGAGTTAAAAGTAATAATACTCGGCTCCACCTTCTCCTTTTTCATCCTTTCTCTCAAGCCAATCGCCACATCCACCTCCCCTGCCTTACAATATCCATCAATAAGCGTATTAAAAGTCACCCTATTTGGCACCAAATTCCTCACAGACATTTCACCAAACAGCTTCTCCGCATCCCTTATCCTCTTCTCCTTACACAACCCACCAATCAAAACATTGTAAACAAACACATTAGGAACAACTTTCCTCCTTTTCATAGTCTCAAACAACTCCATAGCAAGTTTCAAATCCCCCAATTTCACCGCGGCTAGCATTGCTCTCCCATAAACAAGCTTATCAGGTCTAAAACCCAAGCCCACCATCTCCTTAAACAAATCAAGAACGTTATCAAATTTCTTGGATTCCACCAAAGATTCAACAATCATCCTCACATAACCAAACGAAGGAAGCCGCCCCTCTTGCCTCATGAAATCGTACAATTCTGAAACTTGACTGTGCATCTTGGACTCGGAACAAACAGAGAGCAACATTTCGGAGAGAGTAAGATTTAAAGAAGCATCATCAGAAGAAGAAGTGAAAAACGAGAGAAGGTGAGAAGGTGAGGAAAATGAAGATGGGTTAGAGAGAATGAGAGATTTGGTGAAGTTATAAGCAGTGTCGTTGCGGCCTTGTTGAAGGAGGACACGGAGGTTGTGGATTTGGTCGTTAATGAGGTGGTCTTGGCCATCGGCGGTGGTGGAGTTTTGCGGGTTTTCGGCAGAGACAGTGGTAGAGAAGGGGATAAACGAAAGCTTGCTCGAGGAAGTAAGAGGACGGTACTGTAACTTGGAAAGGCGCCTTGCCATCTCTCTCTCAATGTCTTACTTCGTGTTGTCTTCGAAGCTAGCCCTTTTATACACACACACACACACACACACACACTACACTCCGTAACCGCGCTTCTCTGCTGCACAATTTTTTGAACAAAAAAGCATTGTTAAAGCACCGAAAATAAATTAAAAAATATAAAAAATAATTTTTTGAACAAAAAAAACATTGTTAAAGCACTGAAAATAAATTAAAAAATATAAAAATATTATTTATAAAAAATACATAAAAACATTAATTATAACTAAATCAATATAGGACATCTAGTTAAACTTGCGGTCTAAATTATATAACTGAAGTAACCTAATAAAAATAAAAAGAATTGTAAAGTTTTTTTAAAAAAAATATATTAATTTTTAAAAAACTCGTTACTTAAATCATTAAACTTAAAATACTCCATTTTAAAAAATTATGAAGTTCAATTTCAAATAAAAAATATTAAATAATGAAATTAAAAAATAAAATCTTAATCATATAAAAGAATTTTAAAAATTACAATTCAAAAAATAAAGATCAAAATCATATAAACTATTATTATTAATAAGTAATATCATCATTATTATTGTTATTATTATTATCATCATTATTTATACTATTACTACTGCTGCTGCTGCTATTATTATTATCACCACCATGATTATTGCTAATATTATCATTATTGATCATAGTATCAGCATTTCAATTTAATATTATTATTATTTTAACAATCATTATTATTATTATTATTGTTGTTGTTGCTGCTACTGCTATTACTATTGTCATTATCATTATCATCACAACAACTATTATTTATATTTTTATTATTATCATTATCATTGTTTTTTTTCATCTTCTTCTCTCCCATGTTATTATTATTATTAACAATCAACACCACTGATATTGTTATTGTTATTGTTATTGTTGCTGCTATTACTTTTGTCATTATCATTATCATCACAATAACTATTATTGATATTTTTATTATTATCACCATTCTTCCTCATCTTATTCTCTCCCGTGTTGTTGTTGTTGCTGTTAACAATCAACACCATAATCATTATTATTATTGCTATTAGTATTGTCATTATCATTATCATCACAATTATTATTATTGGTATTTTTATTTATATTACTATTCTTCTTCATCTTCTTCTCTCCCATATATTATTATTGTTGTTGTTGTTGTTTGTAATAGTAGCAGTAGCAACAACAATACTATTACCGCCGCAACACCACCACAACAACAATTGCTATTGTTATCATTATTTTTTTATTATTATTACTACTGCTGCTGATACTACTGTTATTATTATTGTCACAACTATCATTAATAATAATATTATCATCATCATCATCGTCATTATCATTACTAATTTAATTAATGTTGTTGTTGTTATCATCATTGATAATGTTACCATTTTCATTGTTGTTTTTAAAATTACCATTACCATTATCATCATTAATATTATTGTTATAACTAATATTACAATTATTATTATTATTATTATTATTAGCATCATCATTTTTAATAATATTACCATGTTTATCATTACAATTATTATTGTTATTACTACAATTACTACTATTATTATCATTAAAAAAATAAAAAACATAAACTTGATTTAAATGATAGAATTGAAAATTATGAAAACGTTGACAAAAGGGCCAAGAAAAACAATAAGAAATCAAAAGCAAATGGACCAAATTAAAATCACTACTGCTATTGAGAAAAAAAAAACTTGACTTAAAGGATCAAATTGCAAGCCATAAAAACTTTGATAAAAAAGCAAAGAAAAAAATAAGAAATTAAAAGTAAAAAGATCGAATTGAAATTCCTTTTATATATATACTAAATTGAATTAAAAACAAACAAAACTTTAACAAAGACTAAAAAACATATATAATTTGAAATAATTTTAAGAACCAAATATTAAATTAAAAACAAACAAAACTTTAACAAAGAGAAAATAACTAAAAAACAACAATAAAAACTCAATGGTCTGAATTTGAAATAACAAAAAAAAAAAAAGACCATGGTGTATTTATGGGGGTAGAAAAGAGAGATGAATGAAGGAAAAAAAAAAGGTCACCAACGATACACCAATCAAATTTGGAGCACGTGCGCGCTTATAATGGAAGATGAGACGATGAGCAATAATCTAAGACAATGAACGATCATTTTTGACAACTGGAAATTGTCGCCCAAAATGCATGGCGGTCCCAATGTGATGGCGCGTTCAGAGCTTTTGAAATAAAAAGTTATTATTTTAATAGTAAATTACGTAACTATTCTCAACCAAACTTATAATCAACAAAAAATCCAAGGTTAAAATACCAAAATATCCATGGAAACAATGAATTAAAAGTCTTGCATTCAAAGGTGTATGTTTAATTCTACTGTATATAAAAAATGAAGAATACATAAATACCCGACACCACTTATTTTTTTTGCTCGGGAAGATATTTTGGTTATTTTGCTATTTATAAAAATATTAAATGTACAAAAATACCCAAAACAAATCAGTAATAACCAACAAATCCTGTGAAAAATATCAAGATACCTCTAATCCAAAAACATTTATTTTTTTGACGGGAATAGCAAAATGATCACCCACTGCAGTGATGAATATGAAAATGTGAAGGAGACAACAATGAATCTTCCATGACTTTTAGTATATTTGTCATTGTTATATGTAAATCAGATTTGACTGTTGACATATAAATATCGGATTCGAATGTGGACCTCACACAAGGTTTCAAGCCTTCCATAGACAATCTACAGTTAAATTATAGATTAATTTATTGAATTACTCGGGTTTTATCAGATAAATATCTAAATATTTTTTAAAAGGACCCATGCCAATTAAATTATAAATTAATTCATTGGAATACGCGGGTAAATATTTACACAGTTTTTGTTTTGAAAAAACCATGATCTAGACTATGCTTTGAATGGACAAATTATAAAATCAATCCATTTTTAACAACTATATTTTAATAAAATGTTTTTTTTTCAAAATTCTATATCACGCAATCATAAATAATATTTTGATTAAATAACATATTGATTAATTAATAGATTTTTACAGTATTAAGGATATTAATTTATTTAAGAACCTACAAAACTTCAGCCGCGTTTGCCTCTGACGCTGTCATTTCTTTTTACTAGTTGCTTGACAACATCTCTCATTGTAGGTCTTCTGCAAGGCTCCTCCTTTTTTTTCAGTTCCATCCCAGAGCCACCAAAGACGCATCAACGGCTTCAATCAGCAATCCAGTTGACGTCTTCTGTGCTGCTCCAAACAGACCCAACCCACCCTAAATAATGGATCCAATGCCTCATTTTTTGCCAGCAGCTCAGGCAAAAGTAACATCCCTCTTATTTTATATCAAACACCAACAAGCTTGTAAGAGCCCACACGTTAGGCGTGCTTGATTTGCCCTAAGATCATCGACCCATCAACTCTCGGTGCCTGCCTCACGGTGAATAAATTGTTTACTATTCACAAATTCAAACGACCATAATCACCTTGACACAAGAAATATTGAATGTGTTTTAAAGATAAAATTCTCATTTTTCTGCCTCCACATTAGAAAATGTTCCTCTGTTGGTGCCTATAAAAAGCAAGCGATGAATCAGTCCAGTTACTTCAACCGGGGGATGCGTAACAATTGTCTAAGTTTTCAAGACTCTTTTGCCTGGTGCATCGGCACTTCAAAGATTAAACATTTCTTTCTGCGTTCATAAAAAGAGTTCCCTTCTCCTTGAAGCTGAAACTAGAAAGGTTTGCATTTTGATCTGCCTTCCAACGATTTTACACGTCATGAAAATCCCAAGAAATGACTCTTATGTCTTCCACAGTGAGATGATACAATTTGATGAACCACCCTCACCCATTCGATCCAAGAAGCAATTTGATCAAGTTTACAGTAATGGTGTTCCCTAAACTAAAATGGACGCACAAGTAAATCAAAGATCACTATCTCAACAATTTGTCACAAACTATATGCCAATTATCTACCCTATTCACCGCTGAACCTTTCTTTATAAATTGTGCTACCGCAGAAATCACACAAGCTGCATGGACGAAACAGATACAGAGACGAAGACCAGGACTACATTAACACATCAAAAAACCGTGATAGTACCATCGAAAAGGTCAAGTTAAGGATAATGTGAAAGAAGGCTGAGAAATCAAGGCAGCCATTAAAACTCTAAGCAGTAGAACACCAATAAAAAATAACTAGTGTACTTTGGTATATATCTCTTCTCTTCTCAGACCAACATTTTCCCCATACCAATCTATTTAATCGCCCAAAAAAATCCATCAAGGATGACTCAAAAAATTCAACACAAGCACTGGCATAATTATGGAATGCGCGCAGTCTGAGGTGAGCTGAAAGAGTTTCCTTGTCATTGCATTCTCAAGCTCCACCCTTACATCTCTCAAGTTCCCTTCAGTTGAAATAATCCAAAAGACAATCTCTTCAAAAGCTGTAATTTCACATCCAGACGATATTTACCCACCACTCTTCCCGAAACAAGTAAAATTACCTCATATTAAAAACAGCTGCAGGCACTTGACATCCTCAGATGACTGGAAGCTTGTCATTTTGTAGTTTGTACAATCCTGCATATAAATCACAAGGGCATGTATTTCCCTACACTCTTCACATTATTATGCTTTGAATAACCTAGATGCTAAGTCATTGAGTATGTTTTGTTCAAGCTGATGGGTGGAATATTCACTTACAAACACCGTCAGAGGTAGTAGTCAAAATGTTAGTGGTAATGGTTAAGAATACATGATTGATGGTGTGCATTTTCCTGGTTAAACTCGTGTAATGAAAATGTTTAAGAATACATGATCTTGCCTTGTTGAGCTCGTGTAATAAAATATATCTCTTAATTTCCTTTGAATGCCATGTGAAATAATACATGATTCATATAGTGTGAATGGTCTTGTTAAACTGGTGCCATGAAATGTACATTGAATTTCCTCTGGATGTCATGTCAAATAATGTGATATAATTGAACCTAGTGTGGGGAACTTCGTACACAAGATGTCTACAGAGATAAGCGTACCTAATATAGATGCAGATATGAACAGAATATGAAAAGCACACAAATCCAAAAAACAGCTGTCATGCAACACTTGCTACAAATGGTAAACATATCAGAACTATTAAGTTATCCACGCAACAACACATGCTGCTGACAAATGCATGTCCTGGACAAAATAGTATAACATGAGCAAATGGTGTGTTCATGATAGCAGTACGTGCATTCATTCACGATGAGAAGGGATGCTAATGCCGATATTGATGATGAAATGGATGCATGCAACAGCTGCAAGATGCATCCTATCATGAATTTCTCGGAGCAAAAGATCAGAGTACATCCCCTTCAAGCTACTGATAGGTAATTGGTGGTGGAGCTCCATTGGCACTAGGAGAAGCAACATGGTGGATCCCATCCTTCCTTTTCCCAAATGGGTTCTTCGAATACGTAGGTTGAAGTCAAGAAAAACAGGTACATTACTGAATTATGAAAGTAACAAAGAAAACTAACAAGCAAAATCCATAATCAGATGTAGCCCCATTACTCATTATTAATAACTTCCCTTGATAGAATCCACAACAATATCATAATGACTTCAGTTGTTGTTTCATTTTACAGAACAATTATATATGGCTTAGCATATAACACGAAGTTAATGCATGAGAGAGTATCACGATAACTTTTTGAGCCTCCACATCTATGACATGCTGAACCAAATGTTTAGATCACTTGAAATGTAATGTTTGAGACATAAATACATGTTTTAATTTGAGAATATATAGATAGAATATAAGAAAAGGCAGAGTGGATAAAATATAAAAGCCAACAAATCTAAAAGGATATTGTATCCGCATTCCAACAGATCCAGAACTCGGAATAACAGCACCCTGCAAAGTATGGTGCACATTTGTTGCACTGTTCAAATCCTGCAAAGATTCACAACAAACTTTAAGCATTTATAGAAATAACTGAAGCATTCCCATCATAATATATAAATAATAATAATAATAATTCAAGGTCAGAGAACATCAGCATTGATGAATAGCAGGGGACTTACTTCAAACTCAATAAAGCAAACAGTATGCCTTTCTTGTCTCAGAACCTTCATTTGCTTAAAACCAGGTTGCCTGCATGCACAAAGGTATAAAACGAACCAAATGATTCTTTACAAAATAGGGCTCTTTAAATGTAACTCAGAAAACTGGCCAAGAGAAGACACTCTTACACGCTGAATAGACCCCTCAATTCATCCTCATTGATATTCTCTCCAAGATTGCCAATAAATAGAGTATTGCAAGGAGGGTTATCTTTTGTATTCTACATTAATTATCAAGGGAAAAAACAAAAACAAACAACTTAGTAAACATGCAATCATTAATCAAGGAATTTGACTACAATTTTCTTATTCATTCTACCATGGAAACTTGAGATTTCTAATGTGGAATACCCTAAATCCATGAGTTTCTGGTGAATTAGAATTGAAATAGGTATATGCATTAAACCTTTAGTAACACAAAGGATTGCTGAGAAAAAGTTGTTTGATCAGATGGAGTAAAGTATTTTAAGGAATAGTGTTCATTCGGAAATTAAGAATGATACGTATCTTGAATGAAATATGATCAACCATTTTGTGTAAATAAGCACACAAGATGAGAAATGCCACATGTGGGCATCACCTGAACTGGCACATAGCTGCTAGGAGCTGGGATAGGAGCAGGCGGAGGCATTGGTACTTGAGGAACAGGATAACCTCCATATGGATCATATGGGGGCGGAGCTGGAGTCATGTACCTAAAGTGAGCATGCAATGTTAACAATAAAACATCCTTTAAAAAGAAACACCATAATGCTAACTGAATCTACATGATTTATGAAACACAACAACACTAGCTTCCGTATAAAGTTTGTTCACTCTAACACAATTTACAAACTCAACATTCACTAGAAAGAGAAATTCTTACCCATGTGGTCCCCAAACAGGAGGAGGAGGGTGAAATGGAGATGGACTAGTATAAGTAGTGTGGGAATAATCACCACCAGTTCGCAAACGTTTGCTGTGATCATAAGCATTAGAATCAGCAACTATTCCTGTAGATTAACAAAATATCAGCAAAAGATAACAAACCTACAGCAATGTTGAGACATTATCAAATTCAACTCATCAATGTTGAGAACAAAATATCAGCAAAAGATAACAAACCTACAGCAATGTTGAGACATTATCAAATTCAACTCATCAACATGATTGCAAACCAACAACCAGCAATCAAAAAATTTAAATACAAAAAAATAGGACACAGTGATGCTGATTACAGGCATAACTAAAACCTCCAATTCAAGCTTTTCCCAGGTTTCATCACTGTATGCATGTTTTGATATGCGCATGTACTGTCATGACATGACTATTGAAGACACTGCAGATCAAGGAAGTTATCCATGATCCATCCATCTGGAAGTAAAAGCCCAGGGTTAAAATCCACCAATCAAGCATCCTAATGGAAATGACAGTTTTAAGCAGTTACAAAGAAAATTTCATTAAGTTAGTTCCACAATTCCATTCCCCAAGGACATTTATGAGGTTCCAGCTAGGACTAATCCAAATCCCAGCTCCCCATTGCATTGCAAGTGTATCAATGTGCTACAAGCCCTCTCTTTTTTGATAAATTAAACCAAGCACACATCACCGTTCTAATCTTAGTTCAGACTTTATGAAAACAAACTACAGTAGCAAATCACAGATACCTTTCTAAGTCCAATCCAAGACCCAGAAGTATCACGATACTAAAGCTTTTCATGAATTGAAAACTTTTTTAAAACTTTTTAAGTTTCAAATTCTGTGACCACGAAACAAACAGAACAAAAAATATCAACTCAAGCTGTATCAGAACCTCACCTCTTTTAACAAAGAGATTCTTCTTAGCCATCTCTGTGTGCAACACAGACTTAGTATCCGCATCAAAAACCATGTCCTAAAAATCCAAAAAGAAAAGAAAAAACTTAAACAGCAGAAACAATAAAAAATCAAGAAATCAAATAATATTTTGAGACTATTGACCTGGAGAGCATCTTTAGCAGCAATAGCATGCTGGGCACACGAAAACAGAGCAAAACCCATAGCTTTCTCTCCTTTATAATTAACTTGTGAAGCCTCATAACCAGGCAACCATCTCAGCAAATTCTGCAATTCTCTCTCCTTCACATCGTCAGGGAATCCCGTTATAAATATTGTTCGAACCTAACAAAACGACATCGTAAGCTCAGGTCAGTTTTGTTTTCCCCAATTTAATTTTCTAGGGCACAAAAATTTACCAATTGAGACTCGGAAAAAGAAAGACAAGGATTAAAATCAATTGATTGGTAGTTTGGTCTGCATTACCTCATCGTGAGTGGGAGGGCCGCGATTGGAGTTATCGACGAGAACGGGAGGTGGAGCGTGATGGACGGGAGGAGGAGGAGCGCCTGGGGCGGAGGGTGGTGGTGGTGGAGGAGCTTGTGCTGGCGGCCATTGCTGGTGGTATGGGTGGATTCCTGTTCCCGCCATGTTAGTTGGTGGTGGTGGTGCTCGATAAAAACCCTAGAGCCACCAGTGACGGAGAGCGAAGGAACGCGGGGGTGGGAGGAGGTAAATAAACGTGCGGTCTCTTTCAGTAAAGCGCGTATATATGTAAAGTTATATTTCGTTAAATGCCCTGAATGTTTATTTATTTGTAGATTGTGCCCTTCCTATTTAGGCCCTTTTTTTAATTTCCTTTTATGACAGCTTTCTTTTAGATGTTTTTCTTATTTTTTTAAAAAGTTAAAACCCCCCGCCACGTTTTTGCCACACTCACAGACCAAATTTGGCCACTGAGTGTCAATTGTAGAAATATTGGTATAGAAAATGATGTGTTACAGTGATAAGAGTTTGGAATTAAAAGATTTGTTTTTTCTGTGATTTCAGGTTTGAGTCTTATAATTGCTCATATGATGGCCACTAGAGGCTTACATAGTCGTTAACTTCAGGGCTCGTGAGATTAATCGAGATACACGCAAGCTGACCCCGACACCCACATTAAACTAAAAAAATATTGGTATTGAAATTTTTAAACCTAGCGAGTTGTTTTTGTGTTTTAGCAATATTTTTTTAAGAAATTATTTTATTTTATTTTAAATTAATTTTTTTGTACTAATTTAATATTAAACAAAAACATTGCTAAAAATTAATTCAAAAAAATCATTCTCACCACCTTAATGTGTACTGCGCACTCGATTAACTTCATCACTCTTCATAAATGATATGAATTAAATTGTATCTTGATTCTTCAGGGAGGATCCTGCTTGAAGGGGACACTATAACCCTGATGATGAATTCGCATGTCATCTCTCTCAGACGCAGACGCAGACGGGTATACACGCAAAAAGAGCACACTACAGTTTTTTTTCTCCTTCTAAAATGTATCTTATCTATATACAGAGTGGTGCTTGATTATGCTTATGCAGCCTGTTGGGAGTTGTGTTTTGAATCTTCGACATCAACATCCCTTGTGAGTTGTGACAGTGTGTATGCTTCTCTTGTGACTAAAACACATTGGATGTATAGCTATTTCATTCACGATTAAAGACTTACAGATCCTATCGAGTATGTTTATTGATGTTGCTTTTATCACCTACGCAACCTGTGGTTGGATGCGTAGATGATTGTTTTCCGGTCGGTTACAAGCATTTATTACGGGATCAAGATTAGTAATTTAGTAGCTCGAACTCACCGCAACAACTAGGCATCAGGCAATGCATTGCTAAGAGAATTATAAGAACTTTTATTTCCTAGCTTGTTGGTGAGGCTTGATTTTCATCTTTACTGCTGCATGTTTGGCAAACAGAGGAAATATTAACCTAGTTTTCCTGCGCTGAAAACTACGGGAAAAGGAAAGGAAAGAAGCAGCTCCCCAAGCAGAATTGACTAGAATTAGCACAGTTTGTAGAATACAAACAAAATAAATATGCAATTCCTAGTACCAACAACAGAAACAGTCAACAAGTTCAAAAATACTTCTCCCCTTAAGGGGCAAAAATAACAACACTGCTAAGATGCTTGCATACTGCTATAGATGGTCGAACATGGAGAGGCAGAGGTGATTGCCCTTTTATGGCAACCAGTTTTTATTTTGTTCTGAATTCACGACTGCTTTAGGAAACCAATACCACTTTGGATTACTGACATTGCACTTTTATTAGATTTCTCTATAGCTTGAGGAACACAAACTCTTCGATGGCGGGTACTTCACCGATTTTTTTCAGAGATTCCAGGTTGGGTTCTTCATCCACTCCAATTGCCATAATGGCATTTCTCCTCCTAGCAGTTCTCCCCACGCTCATGAAGCTCACATTTACATTTTGCTCACCAAGTATGTTTCCAACCTGGCCAATCATGCCAGGCTGATCAACCTGCCTACACAGGATGAGATTTCCTTCCAGGCTCACGTCAACGCTGAATGATCCTACCTGTGTCAAATGAGGTATACCGTTTTTCACTTTACCCTCAATGCTTATGTCTCCTCCTCCTGAAACAGCACTTCCAAATTTAGAATCCACATTGGATAGTTGTACCTGGATTGAGAAAACTGGGAGCTCAGGGGATGCGTCAACAACCACACGTTCCTCGCTAATGCGGAGGCCTTTTTTCTTGGCGGTGAAGTCTGCATTGACAAGGTTGATAAATGAGTCTGATATTGGTTCAATGATGCCTTTCGTTATCATGGCTCGGAGAAGTCTCGTGTCCAAGTCATCTGGGTCTCGAGCTGATTTATAAACCACCTTCGCTGACTTCATTCCACTACCTCCAGCCACTAGTTGCACCGCTAGCCTACCGAGCCTCTCAGCTAGCACAACATAAGGAGCTAATTCTGACAAAACCTCGGCAGGAACCATAGGAGCATTCACAGCAGTCGCAGCAAGTTCCCCTTTCAAGGCTCCGACGACAGCTTCTGCTATTTCGATAGCTACACCTTCCTGAAAAATATGACATGCGATCATAAGATTCAATATCTGCTACAGATTGCAAGATATATAAGAATCATCATTGAGTACTGCTAGTACACTATCATACCTGTGCTTCCTTTGTGCTGGCTCCGAGATGAGGTGTGACAGTGACTCTCTCATGTTGCACTAATTTGCTATCTTTTGGAGGAGGTTCCTCGGTGAAAACATCCAGTGCTGCCTGTTGGAGTTAATGGTGTACATAAGTACATCAAACAATGTCCAGAATTTAAAGCAAAATTGACAAATTTACAAGGAAGGATCATTGGCCACCATTGGACATACCTGAGCAACTTTTCCACTATCAAGAGCCCTGACTAAAGCTTCTTCATCGATAACCCCACCTCTAGCAACATTAATGATTCGGACTCCCTTCTTCACCTTCGCAAAAGAGTCATCATTGAATACCTTTTTGGTTGCAGGAGTAAGTGGCATATGAAGAGAGATGAAATCAGCGGTGGAGATGGCCTGATCAAAGGACACCACCTCTACCCCAATGGCACGGGCCCTGTCAGCTGGGGCATATGGGTCATGGGTAACAACTTCCATTCCCAAACCTTTTGCGCGTCTTGCCACTTCAGACCCAACTTTCCCAAACCCCATCACCGCCAATGTCTTCCCAACCAGAGAAACACCAACATACTTATTTCTCTGCCATTGCCCTGTACGTACAATTGCATTGATTTCTTTAGCCAACTTCTTCTTATGTTAATCATAAGTCTCATCCTAATTGTCATCGTATGTTAACGCCAAAACATTATCATTTTAAGATTTTCTTGTAGCATCTTCAATTCCCATAATAAATATTTTCATTTAACATAGTTGTTTTTTTATATCCTACTATATATATATATATATATATATATATATATATATATATTGTTTTTAAAATAGTTATATAATAAATTTGTTTTATATATATTATATTTTATTTTTTTTTTGTTTTTAAAAATAAAAATTTTTTCATTTATTCATAACTGTGTAAAATGGAAATATTTACTATGAAAATTGGATATGTTACTTTTTTTCTCAATTAAAATGATATTATTTTAATTTCTTAAAAAAATTATATTATATTTTGATCAAGTGATCATTAGATTAACTTCAATTTGATTTATTTTGAATCTCCACACTCAGACAGTGAATCACAAGATTAACAATTCATTATAATCTTATATAAAAAACCTAACTTCGATTTACCTTAATCACTAAATCATAGAAATAATAATAATAATAATAAATGATTGTACTTGGACTACCAGTGATATTTTTCCTTTTCCTCTTGGAAACCAACAAATCACATGTGCATAATAAATTCAAGACCCAACCAACCCACATGAGCAAATATTGAAAAAAAATATATATAAAAAGACAAAATAAATGATGTAAGTGATTTGATCAGTCATTTGTATATTTGTTCATAGCTAATTCTTATGAACTATGAGATATATGGGTTTGTTTGGCAGTGTGGTTGCGGTTGCTTTTCAAATAGCTTTTCGTGCTAAAATGCATGCCAATGATGTTTTTTTATTTTTTAAAAATCATTTTTAACATCAGCACATCAAAATGATTTGAAAACACTAAAAACATATTAATTTGAAGTTAATAAAAAAATAAAAAAATTTCAAATTTTATCAAAAGCGCTTTTGAAACGCAGAAACAAACAGGCCCTATGGGATGAGATTATCTTTTCTAAAGATTTTAGTTCCAGTTCTTTAAGAGAGTTAGTTTATTATAAGTATCCATGTTCAAAAGATCTTCAAATTAAATTTGAAAAATGTTCATCGGGCTAATTTTGTTATTTCTCCTTAATTTTTACTTTTGAATTTCCTGATTTATTTAGAATTTATATATATATTATTATTTTATTATTTTCAAATTTACTAGTTTGTTTAGATTTATTTAAGGAATTGTAAAATACTTAGTACGCAACACTCGCTTATATAGCTAGTATTCTTATTACTTGACTAGTAAAATTGTTTGGCGATCGACAGCATTAATCTCACTCACTTTTTGAAATAATGAAATTAATATGCCAGAATCAAAAAAGGTTTAATTCTCTAAAAACAAATTACTGTTCTATGATATTTAAGGCTATAATTCTGAAATAACATAGTGAATATAATTAATTTTCCACAACAAAAATTGGGAAAAAGAATGATATGTACCGTACCAGCTTTCATGGAGGCGTCAGCCTGCGCAACATTTCTAGCCATGGAAGCAAGCAAGGCGATCCCATGTTCAGCAGCGGCAACAGTGTTAGCAGTTGGTGCATTGACCACCAAGCAACCAAATTCTGTGGCAGCTTGTAGATCTACGTTGTCAATGCCAACACCAGCCCTTCCTACAACCTTCAACTTCCCTTTTGCAGCCTCAAAAACCTGTCGAGTGACCTTAGTACCACTTCTAACAATCAGTGCATCACATGATGCGATCTTCTTGCAAAGATCTTCTTGTGAGAGATCATAAGAACAATCTACATCACCGAAGTTACGTAAGAGTTCAAGACCAGCTTCTCCAAGTTTCTCGGAGACCAGGATTGTTGGTTTTGTTTCTTGAGAGTTGATCGTGTCTTTCCCTCCAACCTTGGACACTGGTGATGTTTCGGCTGATTCTATTGTTTTTGTTGCATTCCTGATGGACAAAGAACGGAAAGAAGGGTGGGAATGAGAGAGCTTTAGGGAGATTGGTGTGGAGGCGGTGTTACGGAGGAAGGAAAGAAGAGAAGATCTTGTTGGTGGTTGTGAAGAGGAGGAGGAGGAGGAGGTTAATGTGGTGGATGGAGGAGTGAAGATTGGTTTGGTGGTGGAAGAAGCCATAATGGTGGTGGGGATTTTTGTGTTTGAGAGGGGTTGTGTGCTATTGCTGAGAAGTTTTTCACTTCTTTTAATAGAGATTTTGAATCCCAATTAGGGGTTAGTTTTGTCGTAATTAGTGTAAATAACCATCCACCTCTTCCATTAATATTACATTTTAATTTATTTAAAGGGAAAAGCTTCTAAATGGATTGATTTCAAGTCATTGTACGTACCCTTGATGTTGAGGAGAGGAGGAGGTATGAATCATTATTAAGATATAGGAAGCCGACAACTCTTAAATTCTCAACTTAATTAATTAAGAAGGTAAATAGATGATTATGATTTTCTTTTCCTTAAAATCTTTTCTCCCAAGATAGCAAATTATGGGACAAAATCTATTTCAACACCTAAATAAACTTCCGGAATAAATTGATTTTGTAAAAGTATTTTCCATTAAAAATATATTAAAATAATATATTTTTTTAATTTTAATATATGCTTTTTAAGATAAAAAAATCTTTTAAAAATTAAATTAAACTATGTCATGATTTTAACACCTGGATAAACCTCAAAATGTGTTATGATTTTAACCTTGTTATGAATGAATGAATGAATGATAGAGAAACAGAGAATCACACCATTATCCATCCACCTTCGAGGTAGATCCATCCATCCCTCCCCTTTTTATTAAATATTTATCACAATAATTAATTGCTTCACCAAGTGAAACGTAATAGATTTCCATTCCAAGATAATGACGAGTGAAGGAATTTAATTTCGAGGCATAAGAAATTGATTGGTCTAGCGAGTGATAATCATTGCGGTCCCACCTGCATGAGGGATTTAATTATATATATATAATTAATTCCCTCTATCCCAAAAAATAATTTTATTTAATTTCTCATGTTTATTAAGAATATGATTGATTGATATATACCATATAACTATTTTAAATTATAAGTTCGGGTCAACAAGTCGCGGCTTGTTAGATCCGGGGTCATCTTAATTCATAATCACTCAAGCCATAGCTTGAGGCATGTGGTCTGGATGCTCCTCCTCACCCACTCTTGTTCCATCACTTGCCCTTTGTACCTCTCATGGGGTCCTCCCTCCCTCATGATTTCATGTTCATCCATGGCTAATACTTTTCAGGAGAGAAAAAAAAAAGCATCAGAATTAGAATTAGTCTTGATTCTTTTATATCTTCAAAGTCTTGAACCTAATTTAATAATGAAAAAGAGAAAATGTTACTCAAGAATTTGAAGCGATAATTATGAAATCCTATCTTTAAATCATAGAGCCATTAACCTAATTCTTTTCTATTAACCTTGTTTGTAAATTACTTACATTCTACTTTATTTTGGGTTTGAGGTTTTTTTATGAATTTAACTCTTAATTATAAATCAATGTTGGACACTACAAAAAAACGTTTTTTTCTTTTTTTCTTTTTTTTTAAAAATCAGTTTTTGTATTCCATTCGTTTTTAATTTGAGCTTAAAAAGATGTTGTATTGTAGCACCTACCACATATCTCTTAGATGCATATGGATATAAAAAAAAATAAAAATATATTTAGTTGGAAAGATGAAAATAAATCAATGTTGGACACCCCAAAAAAACGTTTTTTGCCCTCCATTCGATTTTCAATTTGAGCTTAAAAACATGTTTTTGATTTAGTATTTCAGAATAGAAAAACTGTATATAGAAAAATAAAAATATATTTGGTTGAAGGGACGAAAGTGAAAACATAAAAATAATTTTGTTTGTGAGATAATTTTAAAATAAATTTAATATAAGAACATCACTACTTGCAATATTCTCCTTGATGGATATTACACAGTAAAAGATCGTTGTCTGGGAGGCTTTTGCTGTCTCGGTTTGAAGAGATTGTGTTTTCCAAACCTGACACGCAGATATCTTGAAGGACTAGTTCATTGCTCATGTTAATTTCCACAACTCAGTTGCCAATCAACATTTCTTTTATTGAAGAGTTCAGTCAAGAACTAGACCAGCTACAAACAGATAATCCTATTACACTATGGTTTACATGAAAAGTACAAAAACCTCCCTCACACCGTGCGATGGCTGGTTTAGTAATAATATCCATTGTATCTACAGGGATTTCATAGCTAAAAAGAAAACCCGGTAGATCACAGAGACAGAAACTGGCTGCTCAGCATGCTAAAGTTCTCTCAGCTCAGGAAAATGAATCAATAAAATGCCATCCTCTCTCCCTGATTATCTTTAGCCCAAGATATATGTCAGAATAAACCAAAATAAAGAGTTTCTTTCACTAACACCCGAAGGTAACTACTGAGGACAGTGATAAAAGCAAACAATTACCTCTCAAGCTTCATTAGAGTGGCCTGGGGATTGGTCCCTGGCGACACGGTCAATGTCGAGCCATCAACAACTCGAAGTGCACCAACACCAATTACATGGTAATCACGATCAACAACCTTTCCCACAACACATCCCCCATGGTAATGCCATATGGTGCTAACAGTCTGGTGACAAAAGTCAGCCATCTGAATAAAATGAGAACGGTCTACAGGCAATGCAGGCGCCACAAACTGGAAATTTCGAGCTCCATATTCCCAGAACATGAAGTCTTACATAGATCTACTCCTCAGCACATCCCAAATCTTGCGCGTGCCATTCACACACCTTTCTACACCCGCAGGACTGGAGAAGTAATTGACGCGCACAATTGGATTCACTCTAACATCTGTGGAAACCAGCCTTAGTGACCCAATTGAAAGCAGCCCAACAATTTCCTCCGTAAGGGTGGCCACTGTGAGATATAAAGGTGATGAAGGTGTCCTAATAAAAACACCTCGGGCAGGGGATGCAAAGGGGATAACTGTTGAAGCTGCTTCAAGATAAGCTCCCACCTCAGAAATACCAACCACCTGAATCAGTGAATGCTCCAGTGGCGTTGGAGTCACAATTGAGATCCCATTGCGAGGATTATCATAGAGGTATTGACCCACATATGGAAGATGGTAAGCCACTGGAATCCCCATAGAAGAAAGGTAAGACCTTGGGCCAATGCCACTTAAAAGAAGTAACTGTGGACTCCCAATGGCACCAGCAGATAGCATCACTTCACCTTTTTCACGCACCATCGCATGGTGATATCATCCTCTCTTATCACGATAAACCACTCCAATAGCTGACACTCGAGACCTTGGATATTGAGAAGTGGATGCCAGCAGGATTCTTTCCACACTTGCATAAACAGCAACTTGAATATTGACTGCATTTGCATAGTTAAGAAGATCAGCAGCGCTGTGTCTCCTCCCCGAACTGTCAAAGGTTGAGCCGCCAATCTTTGTGCCAACCACATGCTCTAGATTGAAACCGGTATATGGTTCAATCCCAGCCTCCAAAGTCCATCTCTAACGGCGGATTGCCAGTTCCTAAGGTCTGGCCTAAACACAATTGCCTTCTCAACCCATTCATAGGACTGATTCACAACATTGAGGTCCCGATCCACACCTGATTCCCGAAAGAAGGCTTGGCCAGCTCGGCTATAAAATCCAGCATTTATGGCACTGCTGCCACCAAGAATCTTGCGTTAGGGACACCATCCGCTTATGTGAAGGCTTGGGCAGGTGAATCGAAGGTATCCACATCATTTAGTGTTGACAAGAAGCCATCTTGTCTCATCAAATTGGATTTTCCTAAAGGAACGCCACCACGTTCAAGTAAAAGAACTCTATACGACTGTGACACTGTTGCTGCCAATGGGCAACCAGTGGTGCCTTCTCCAACAACAATTTAATTATAGTGGTCCTATGATGGAAATTCAGTGGCATTTAACACAAACTTGAAATAATTTGGGTCTGTGAAGACATTCAACAAGCACCAAAAGGCAGTATTAGACCTCCATTTCAAGGTTTTAACTGACATAAATCAAGTCAATTACTCTGCTAACAGAAAAAAAATCAATGACAGAAATAGAAAATTCTGATCATTAATTACGCATAATGTGATAGATTAAACACAGATAATCAATGTATCATTGCAATTAATGCTAAAATTCCAACCAATTTTCTAGCATTGTATCAGCAGCCAACCATTTGTTCTTGAATTGAGGATTGAAATACAGAAACATTGAAACAAAACATAAACACAACAAAATCCACAATTTCTTTTCCAAGAAGCATAAGCAGAAGAAGAAGCTTTATACTAATAAAAATTCACTGCTTACATTACAGCTTAACAAAGAAAGCAAGGCCTCTGTTCGGTTTCCGAGAAAAATAAGCGAAAGGAATCAAACTTTCTACAATTCCAACCATTTATTATCTTGCATTTTACCAGAAACCAAACAAGAAAATAATCAATCTTTCTATTAGTTAAATTTAGTATCATTTAAGTTTTAATAAATAGATCGAGTTTAAATTAACCTGTCAAATTAATTAATAGATAATATTAATTTTTTTCTGAGAAATTAGATATAAATGTGATTTTAAATTCACTAATATTAATATTTTTTATTTTTAACAATAAAAAAAATGTTTTTTTAACCCTCTCATACACTTTGTCTAAAATATTCATTCAAAATTGATATATTAACAAAACACTAATAATTTTCTTACAATATATTTTTAATGTTGGAGTTTCAATAATGAAAACATAAGAGAGTAAGTTATAAATTAGTATTCTAGTTTTGCATAGAATGAATTAAATGTGAGATCATCATCATTTCAGTTGATTGCCATTCAAACCGAGTTTTCTTTAACTATTATCAAATCAAGTGATAAAGAACAATGCTAAAATTTAAAAACAATAAAAAATACTTTAAAAAATACATAGACCAAAATCAATGTTTTTCTTTTATTTTCTCAAGATTATAAAAGTGAACCAGGGGTTTATTTTGCAAAAAAAAATTAATTAAAACTTTAAAATGCTTAATATTGGGTATTTAAATTGCTAATGTCCTCTTCACTCATAATCAAAAATTTCCTTTTTATTGCTTTACTAACTTATCCCTCCAAGTAGAACTTTGAACTAGGCTAAGACCAGGACTGTTTTAGGTATTTCACATATAATCAAGATGTCTCCTTCCACTGCTTTCCCTCTCCAATGGCTGTGGCTGATAATTGACAAAAAGTTGCTAACTTGAAGCCCAAGACTTAACCTTTACAAAAACCCAACTCTCATTGGCTCTCCCTCGTCACTACTAGCACCAAAAACACTTACCTTTCTATTGAACCAGACTTCAAAGCACAATCACACACAGAGATATGGATCTTAATGACCTCAACAAAGTATGGGAAATCAAACCCCTGAAAAAGGTTGAAGAAGAAGATGCAAAGAAAGTTCTCGAAAAGGTAGCAAAACAAGTACAACCCATCATGAAAAAACGCAAATGGAAAGTCAAAGTCCTGTCTGAATTCTGGTCAGTTTAGTAAAAATTCAATCTTTTTATGTTTTCTGGTCTAAATACTTGATGTTTTTATCTGTTTTTTTTTGGTGTTTAAAATGCAGTCCTGTAAACCCAGCTCTTATGGGGTTGAATATAGGAGGAGGTGCAGAGGTCAATTTGAGATTGAGGAGGACAAATAACGAGTGGCCCTCATAATGAGTACGACCCTCGTAATTCTGATTTTTACAACCTTCTTGATGAAATTAGAAACGAAATTAATTTTCTTGTCTTGGTATTGAATTCTCACTCAACATTATGTTGACATGTTTCGCTAATTGCTGATTGCTAGTTGTTTAGTAGTGCAATGATTGCAAAGTCCTTAGTAATTCCATATTTTGTTCCACGTCAAAATGTAGTTTCAATTGCATAATTGGTCTGGTTAAAATGCTATTGAAGTTTTTCAATTTTGAGTTAGAGGCTTAGAGTGTGCTACGACTATAAACTTACGCATTACTGACTGACAGCAGTCCATCCCGAGTAATTCTACTTGTTGGTAATGAGATGGTTATCTAGATTGAATCATTTGTGGGGTGCCCTTGTGCAAAATATTTGTGACAGTATCTAAAACATGAAGAAAAACACTCAGCTGTAGTTGGATATCCAATCTGTTGATAGTGCTATGTAAATAGAACAATGAACATAACTGTGTTAGTAATCAGCCTTCCAAGATGTTTAACTCGTATCTCCTGTCCAGGAAGAAAGTTGAAATGTGCAAAATATCTAAAAAATTGCCTTTTTAAACGTGGTTGTAATCCATATGCAAGACAATGATTTCCTCAAGTATAAAGAACTTTTAGGACTGAAGTTGCAACAAAGGGAGTGAGTTTGTTATAAGCACTGGCCTGTTATCTTAGGAACACCCATTACTAACACGAGGGAAAGAAATGGTGATTTGAGAAACTCAAAACAAAGGTCTGGCCTTTTGCACCGTGAACTGTAGAATTGATTTGTTTTCCTAATTGTTGATTATTCTTCCTTATTAGTGTGATGATTACACGGTACTTGGCAATTCCAACTGTTGCTGTGTATCAAGCTCGGGTGCATGTGCTGGTTCTAATTGTTTTCTTGATTATTACTTGAGTATTGCAATGATGCAAAGTTCATTGGGGATCTCATGATTGTCGTGTGAATCTTGGTATGGCTTTATATTGTGCGTGACCTCTCAATCCATTAGCTTAAGTTTTTGGATTGGATGTTCAAGCATGGTATAATAAATGGCAGGTATTATGTTATTGTTGTGTGATCATATACTTAAATAACAACTAACCGGTTGAATTAACGCCACACTGGCCAAATTAGAAACGCAGTGACACAAAGCCTGAGAAATCACGAATTTTAGCTTCAGCCTTGCTCTGATCTTCTGATGTGCTCTATTTTATAGCTAGAAATTAGAATTGCATACTGATGAATAGGCGCTGATAATGATAAATTACAGTAGAACGTTAGGAACTTGTTATACTGGCAATGGTTTCGATTCTGTAATTGGTCATATCAAAGCACAAGTGAAGTGTTTTTTTTTCCTTGAATTAGATCATGACAAGAAACTCATGCGTCGCTAATAGATGGCTGTTCATCACGTGGAATGTAATTATAAGTATGGGACAATAATTTAGATTGGGATTTGTATAAGTGCCCTGTATTTGTAATGGTTAAAGTATCTAAATTATCGGAGAAGAAAAATCTCTTCTACTTGAGCATGGATGTCCATTCCATTGACAAGGTTATTCAAACAGGAAAAAAAAGAAAAGGGAAACAATGAACACATCCTTGCAAAGTAACTGTCTGTGGACTTGCGCCTCCTATGAAGAAGGAAAGCTGAAAAGTACCAAAATCTTTAGTTCTTGTATTTTTTCTCTCTCTCTTCAATGTAGCTGGAATCTATATCTAAGATATTGGTGTTCTTATGGATAAGGAACTTCCAGAAATAACATTGTAGAAAAAATATGAGTGCATAATTCGTTCTTAGATGTAAAGGCACATCCATTATCAATTTGGGGATAAGAAAGGTGATTGCGCGGGTGATGCCATGTATTATATTCAACTCATGATTTTCACCTTGTTCGTTGAAGGTTAAACTTGTCAAACCTCCCATTCAGATGATGATGAAAAACAAAGATAAATCAAATTTTGATGTTCCTATATTTTGGATTTTCTGGATGTCATGGATGCTTTGGATCATTTGCTAGCCTTTTTCTTCCTGTTACTTATTTTTATTTCAATTGATTTAATCAAGCCACTTTTAAAGTTTGGTGCTATGACATATTGCAGTTTTGTGAATGACTAAAGAGATTCCATTTCTGCTACCCTCGCATGGAGTTTGTTTATGCCCATTTACTTGCATTTCAAATCATGTTACCAATTATTACAAGTCTCTGCCATATGATGATTCACCACCAAGCACATGCTTTTCTTCTTGCATCTTGTTAAAGTGGAATCCTTAATCAAACAGCCGGCTGCTTTGTTCATCCTTGTTGCTGCTAACTGTATATTAGAATAGACATTTTTGTTGTGGTGTAATACAATCTGTGTGTTTCTGTAGGAATGTGAGGAACTGATGGCTAAAGGAATAACTGGAACCGGGCAAGGATTTGGTCTTCCCGGGAGACGGTTGGGTGGGTTCTCCCGTCAACCCCGCCCATCTGCTTTGGCTGCCGCAGAGAACAGAGCACGACGTGATACTCTCTTGCCATCAGGTCCTAAACGTGTAGGTGGTGACAACAATATTAAGGCTGCGCTCAGCCCAATACAAGCTGTTGCGCCATGGCTGCTGAAAGGAGATTACACGATGACTTGTGGTGTGGTTCCAAGTCTTCAGATAGTGTCACTTCTATCGAAGGAAATGTTGGACGTCCTGAAGGCTCAAGTACTTCCGTGAGTTCTGAAGGCATATCTGCCCAAACTTCACCATGACATCCATGAGTGGTCAGGAATCATTAGGTGACCATCCAACATGGCAGTGTAATACCTGTACTAATCAGGTTAAGTTTTTCATAAATAATCATTGACTTTTCTTTTCAGTTGAAGGTCAAACTGATGCATTTTTTCATTTGCATTTCTTCATGAACCTGTCCTTTAATTGTCACCATCTCTATTGCATTGTGCCAAGCAGTGTTTTAAGAAACTTGAAACTTTCAATAGATGACCTCTGTGTGCGCGCGTGTTTGTGGACAGCATGTGCCTGTGAAACTGTGAATTGCTTTCTGAACTCTGAAGAGTTGATTTTATTGCAGCCAATGGCACTGATATGTGAAGCCTGTGGGACCCAAAGACATAAAGATGTTGCCAAGTTCAAGGTTTGGTTTGGTTTGGTTTTGTTATTTCTTATTTAAGTTATGGTGCGGGTTTGTTTGGGAACACGCGTTACACCACAAAAGCAGGCACTAAAACAAGTGGAATCTTAACTCGAGCTTTTTTGTGTTTAGTAATGCATTTCACCGGTGTTTATTAAAAAGTACCAAATTGATACAAAACATATTCTTACAAAAATACATTTGCATCGCATTAACAAAACCTCCATTATAGTTAGTGTTGAGGTGGCTGTGTGATGGGTGGTTGTCTAAGGCAAGAAAAACTTCTGTATTCTAAGGGATCATATATGTTGGTTGGTACTCAATTTTATAGGCAACAGAAATGGCTTTCAATTTTAGTGTTTTGCTATGAATACACTTGCTATATGTAGGCTGCTGCTATCAGATGAGCTATGAACTGGGATCTTTTGCAACTATTCACAACCTGTTCCTGGTTGGCTGATCCATATCTTTAGGCAACCATTGCCAGTGCCAACCATGCATGGGCATGGGATGGACCAAGATTCAGTGGAACTTGTTGAAGGATTCCCCTTTTTACAAGGTCGAAATGTAATCATGGTTACTGTTGTCATTTCTTATACGGACCCCGGATTTAAAGGTGATTGATAGGGTTTGTGTCTTTGGCTTGTGGGGCTAGCATGTCTCAAAGAGAGAAGCTGGGCGATCTTGAGAGGTACATGGATATATATAGTGGTTATGGCTACAAAAAGATAACCTTCATTCTCAACAGTTTCAAAAATCCTAGACGATGAATGCATAGATCATACAAGTGAAGTGTCGTGTAAAGGGTAGTTTGTGTTAATTAACCTTTGAGTAGAAGTATGTTGCTGATAATTAACAACTAAACAGCAATTATCATAGTAATCAGAGCAACATAGAGTTCGGCCCATTTTGTCCGGATTATTGAGTTGTTATGCCAATGACTGGGTTACTAGGTAAATTTGAGTTACCATTTCTCATTTCTCCCTACGTGATATCATTTTATTTTTTTTTATCTAATTTCTTAGAGATGACATTGATAAGTATGACTCGAATTTAACCGGGTCAACTGAGTTATTTATTAATATTTCTAGGCATTTAAATTTGTCAAGGTCAATGTCTAAAATATTTGAAATGATATTCACTTATATCTGGTTTTAAATCATTTGATCACTAGATTGAATATGCCAAATCAAATTAAATTTGATAACTAAATCAAACATGCTAAACCGAATGGAATTTGATAACTATATTTCCACTTGTATAGTTGTTTAAGAAGATAATATGGCTATCAAGATTCAAATCTTAAATAGAAAGTAACCTTTTAATTAATTTTTTAACTGAGGGTCTGCTTGGTAGTGTGGTTGCAGTTGCTTTTTAAAATGTTTTTTTACTCGGAAATACATCAAAATAATGTTTATGTATTTTTAAAAAATTATATTTTACATCAGTATATTAAAATGATTTGAAAACACTAAAATATATATTAATTTAAAATAAAAATATAAATATTTTTAAAATATAAAAACAAACGGAACAAAAGGATAGACTTGATACTACATGCTTAAGAACCATCCCATGCAGAACCCAAAATGTCATCACGTGCAACGCTAACAAGAAGTCATATAAACGTGAGTTTTACATAACAGGGGAGAGAATAGAAACCATGCATTAATTTTGACAAATTTTAGAGAACGTGTAGTCATCTGTATTGACCTGCTTGTCTAACTTGACATAGTCAGAATCCTTAATCTTTGCTTACCTGAGTAACCTAAACACGATAAAATAATAAAAAAAAAAACACCACTGATCTTGTTTGGTCTTTCTTTCTAATTTTACCGCGTGTTATTGTTTTTATAGTTATTAATATGACCCGGGTTTTATCTTGGAAATTTAACTCAAATTAATTTATTTTTTAAAATATTCAAATAACATTAATGTTTTTATAAAAAATTAAACAAAGTTTTTAATTGGGATTAGATTGGGTCTTGCCAGATCGATCGGGTCACAAGTCAAGTTGTTTTTTTTAGAACTTAAGTTGATCAAGTTCTTAATCAACCCGTTAAATTAATCTAATTTTATAACTATAATTATTATATTTTAAAGAAAAAAATTACAACATCGATTTCAATTTTCAACCCATTTTAGAGTTGAATTTTCTGGTGGTATTGGTAGGTTTGAATATGAAAGTCATTTGTCTATGTTAATTCAATTCCTTCCTTTTTTTTTTTTTTTTTTCTAAACAGATAATTTCTATGAAATCTCCTCAGAATAAAATCATACGTGCCCTGTGTTGACTACAAGGAAGTTTTACTCGTTCAACACTCGTACCTTGGAGCCCTCTGCCATGGAGAGTCTTGGAGATGAAATTTCAACTCCAGGGGGAAAAAAATTGATACTTTTATTTATTTATTTAATCAAGTACGATAAAGGGTTAGAGCCAGTTATTAATTTTTCTAATTTTGTTTTTAATCAAGAATCCAAATACCATCGTCTCAATCCCAATCCATTGTTTTGTGATATAAAATAAATCCATTTTTCATTGACGGGAACAAGTATCAAGAAAATTGACCTGCCAACACCTCTCTATATAATTTAATATTAAGCTACGTGATTGATTAATTCAGCCCTACTCATTCTTGCTGTTTACTTGAGAGTTATTTATAATATCAAGTTTAATAATTATGATCATAAATAATATCAATATTTAAAAAAAAAAACTCTTTTAAATTCGGGGTAAAACTCCCCAAAAGAGTTAAAATTTCCATGAGATACCTAATGCCTTCACCAATAACTACTTAAGAGCCCGCTTGTTTTTATATTTTAAAAAAATTAATTTTTTTTAAATAATTTATATATATATATATATATATATTTTCATATCATTATTAAAAATAAATTTTGATAAATTTAATTTAATTTTTTAAATAAAAACCATTTTAAAAAATAAGCGCTACAAGGTACAAACGGTATATAAAACCCTATCCCTCACCAACATTTACGGTACTTCCGCCCTTACTTCGATCCTTCCTCGCTGGACCCCTCTTAACTCTCATTGGCTCTTGCCTCCCACTCTCCTTAAAAGCGCGTGACACGACCCTCCCTTTAAAATCCCGATTCCTTCCCTCCTTCACAAATCCCTCCCCCTCTCTCCCTCTCACAGACCAAAGGATTCACCTTTTCCTTCCCGTTTCTCTTCTCTCTATCAAAATTCGCCATCTCCTCCGATTCGATTCAACTCACCGAGTCATGAAACCAGTTCAACCACCACCACCACAACCCCTTCCCTCCACCAATCGTCACACCAACAACAGCAGACCGCGTCGCCGCCCTGACCTAAAACTACCTCTCCCTCAACGTGACCCTCAGCTCGCCGTACCCCTCCCTCTTCCACCCAACTCCGGCGGCTCAAACTCCTCATCCTCCTCCTCAGCTCGTGCTCAACTCAGTTTCTCTGAACTCGATCGAATCAACCGAATCGGAAGCGGCAGCGGAGGCACCGTCTACAAAGTCGTCCACCGTCCAACGAGCCGCCTCTACGCTCTGAAAGTCATCTACGGAAATCACGAAGACTCCGTACGGAACTCGATCTGCCGTGAGATCGAGATCCTTCGCGACGTTAACCACCCTAACGTCGTTAAATGCCACGACATGTTCGATCACAACGGTGAGATCCAGGTCCTTCTAGAGTTCATGGACGGCGGTTCGTTAGAAGGGACCCACATAAACCACGAGGGATATCTATCCGACGTGGCACGGCAGATATTAAACGGCATCGCATACTTGCATAAAAGGAAAATTGTGCACAGAGATATTAAGCCCAGTAATCTCTTAATTAACTCTAAAAACAATGTTAAGATAGCTGATTTTGGGGTTAGTAGAATATTAGCACAGACAATGGATCCTTGCAATAGCTCAGTGGGCACAATTGCTTACATGAGCCCAGAAAGGATAAATACTGATTTGAATAAAGGAATGTATGATGGGTATGCAGGGGATATATGGAGTTTAGGGGTTAGCATTTTGGAGTTCTATTTGGGGAGGTTTCCATTTGGGGTAGGGAGACAAGGTGACTGGGCAAGCTTAATGTGTGCAATTTGCATGTCACAGCCACCGGAAGCACCGGCTACTGCGTCCCGGGAGTTTAGGGATTTTATTGCTTGTTGTTTGCAGAGGGAGCCGGCGAGGAGGTTTACTGCCAATCAGTTGCTGCAGCATCCGTTTATTGTGAGAAGAGCTGGAGAGGGTAGTGGTGGTAATGGTACTCACAGTTTGATGTTGCCTCCTCCACCTAGGCCAATTCCTTAGTGGGTAGTTGTTGTAGTTTTTGAATTGAATTGTTGTGGGTTATTGTTGTTGTTGTTGTTTATGATATTAATGTGAATTTCTTTTTTCTTTTTTTTTGGGGGTTTTTTTGTAAGTTTTGATATGGCGGGTTCGGATTTTTTACTTTAGGTGGAAATGAGAAAATGTCACAGCACCTTTAGTTCTGATTAAATTAGATTAAGATGCCTATGATGATACCATGATGATGACAAAGATAGCATTTTTTTTTTATTGTTTTTGTTGTTGCTAGTATTATTTTGTTACAGTTTTTGGCAAGTTTTGATATGATGAGTTGGGTTTTGATTTGTAGAGGGAAAATGAGAATATGGGGTTTTTCACGTTTATGAGTTTTAATCAAATCATACTAGCAATTCAATGTATTTTGAGTGAGTGGTTATTCTTGAGTTTTGATAGTACTTGGAAAAGATTAGAGTTTGGAGATTTGGTTATGGAAAAAGGTTGGATTTTTGTCAGTGCTGAGTTTTTTCCCATTTCTGGTTTACAGTTTTAGGTGAATGTATTTATGTTTAAGATTCATTCTGAAGCTGCTAGATTCTCAAACTGTATGAGTACATGACATTAGGTTTTTGTTTCTGCTTTTGTAGTATTGGTGCATGAATCTCTCTCTCTATTTAACACCATTATCTTTATAGATATCACACTGCAATGCAAATATCCTTTTCCTTTTGTACCTGTATGTTGGTGTTTGTGTTGGCATTGGTTGGTTATGAATCCAGCATGGAAACCCAGAGTCTTATGTGTATTGTGTTTGACAGCAATCTGTTTAAATGAAACTACTGGAGCATGATCTGAATGTGGAAGAAGCTTTAAGCTAATAATGAAAGAAGTAAAGCAGAACATGTTTGTTATGGCCATACTAGGGTACCGTGTGTTTGGTCCTTTTCGATTCCC
>Ga0307514_10001388_pt1 | contig 30302 bp, 39 predicted proteins | sample 16_EM_MG_FD_203088 | JGI IMG/M metagenome (GOLD analysis project Ga0307514, IMG submission 203088) | Populus trichocarpa ectomycorrhiza microbial communities from riparian zone in the Pacific Northwest, United States - 16_EM | ecosystem: Host-associated > Plants > Roots > Unclassified | place... | reverse complement strand
CCCCACACCCCCCACATCCCCTTGCCCATCATCATACCACTCCTTACTACTCACTCTCACCCTCCCATTGGGCATAAAGTCGAACAAAATTCCCACAATAGAATGCACAGCTTGTCTCCATTCCACAGATTTTGCAGTCCAAATCTGTTTTAACCTCGCCATCCGCTTTTCCTTTTCGGCGACTTGTTGTTTCAGCTCCTCGAGCTGATGCTGAGCAGCATCAATGGAGTGGACAGGTACAACTTTCCCTACTTCGCTCATGTTGCCCCGGAGCTGTGCTAGGAGGGCAGAGTTTTCTGCTTGTAGTGTGCGCAGTTGGGCGAGCTTGACTGCCTCAGAGCGGGCGGTGGGGTTGTCTTTTAACTCCAGTATCCTCATTCTCGCCGCGCTGGATTCCTCGAGAGATTTAATTTGAGACATTGCAGCCTTGAGCTCCTTCTTGAGTAAGGACTCGGCTTTGCGGAGTTTTGTGACTTCTTCTTGGTAGGCTCTTGCGCGGCGGGTGAGTTGGCCAAGTTTTTCGGTTGTTTCTTCGGGGCTGGGAGTGGTGGAGGCGGCGGCGGCGGTGGTGGTGCTGATTGCTTCGTGGGCGCGTTTGAGTGAGTCGGGGGGGTTGCTTGGGGTTTCTTTCTCGCGCTTGGAGATGTCGGCTAGGAGGGTTTCGTTTTCACGTTTGTATGTCTCGATGAGGGATTCGAGTTCTTCGATGTGCTTGGTCTTTTGGGTGTCGTAGTTTCCACCCATAAAGTTGGATTCTTCAGTAGAATAGGATTTCTAGTGTTTGGTCAGTATCCTAATACATGATATACGGAGGTGAGATATTTACCAACTGGTCTCTCAGCATTCCAACCTCTTTCAGCGCGATCTGTCTATTCCTCTCAATCCGTGCCCGTGAAGCATGCAGCTTCTTGTAACTTTCGACAACCTTGTCCAACTCCATCTTCACCTCACCCCTCTCCTTCTCAGCTCGCTCAATCGCCTCTTCCCGCTCCGCCAACTCGGGCTCTACCCTACCTAACCTCTCCAACAGCTCCGCCTTCTCTACCTTCTCCTCCATCAACGCACGAGCAATATCCTGAGGCGAATTAAACCCATTCAAAACCCCCTCATTATCCTCTAAAAACGCACTCCATGCCTTCTTCTCGTCCCTCAAGATCGTCAGCTGGAGCTCCTTGTCCAACAACTCCCCCCTCAATGTATCCATCATCCGTAACTTTCCCTCTAAACTACTAATCTGCTCCTCCAACACCTCCACATTCTTCCCCACCTCCCTCAACCGCTTCATCTCATCCATCAACTTCTTATTCGTACCCTCCAACGCCTTCACCTGCGCCATCTGCTGACTCAATTCCCTCTTCAAAACCTGCAGCGATTCCAAATCCCCACTCGCCCCCTGTAACCTCACAACTTCATTCCTCAACCCCTCAATCTCCACCTCCTGCGCCGAGCACCTCTGCTGCGTATCCTGCAGCGCTACAATATTCTCATCATACTCCCTCTTCAACCCCTCCAACGACCCAGTCAGCGCCCTGCTCCTCGTCTCCAACTCGTCAATCTGCCTTTTCGTCTGTCTCTCCAATGTCCGAAAATCTTCAGCTTTCTCATCCACAATCTCGTCTAAATCAGATACCTTCGCCCACAGCTGCCTAATCGTCTTTTCATGTTCACGTTTCTGGTTCTCAGCTGCATCCTTGACTCGCGCGAGTTCATCTCCGAGACCTTTTTGCTTCTCAAACAGAAACCGCTTGTCGGTTTCAGCTGCGTCTGCGAGTTTCGCCTTCTCCTCTGCGCGCGCTTCCGCCGCGCGGAGCTGCTCTTCATGCCGGATGCGCTCGAGCTCTCGATCGGCCTTTAGCGTTTGTAACTCGTATCGTAGCGAGTTGACTTCTGACCGTAATCCCTCGTTCGAGATGTCTATTTTGTTGATGTGTTTGTTGTTGTGGCTCCCACTCGCGGAAACTATCAGCGATTTCCGAAACTGGGACTGTGAGGATGTGGCCGCTGGCTGTGCTGGAGGGGGGGGAGCCGGGCGAGGAGGGGAGGCAGCCCCCCCAGTGAGAAAGTCATAGGTAGGTTGTGTAGCTGCCACCCGGGAGTTTCCTGTGGTCTATGCTAGTCATGTCAGATGCAATTCCGCGATTCATAGCCTTTAAATGAATAAAGGAAGCATAGGGAATGAGCGTGGGGTTTACCATTCTACCATTGTTGTCTTGCCTCAAGGTTGGCGATTCGAATAGTGGGTTCCCACGGCTCATCATGTGCGCACGTTTAGAAGGTTGTAGTTGGGAGGTTGAGTTATGGTGACTTGGCACAGAGCCTCATCTGGTGCATGCATTTCAGGGTAACAGTTATGATGTGCAGAGTGAAGATGTATTTGAGGATTATTCTAAACAGAGACGAGAGCCGTCCAAGCACACACACAGCCTAACCGAATAAAACCTAAACGGCACAATCCCAGTGTTTCGCATCATGCAGAGAAATGCCTAATCCAGAACATCACAAATGGCCCAGCAAATGCCACCCTCAAGCAATGCGCCAAATCACACCGCTGTTTCAAAATCACGCAAACATCACCGCATGTTTCTTCTCTGCCCCCTATTTAACCTGCTTCTCCTTCTCCCCCTCCCCCTCTTTCTCCTTCTCCACCTTCATCTCCTCAATCTTCCGCAGCCGCCACTCACACTCATCTGCAAAATCGCAACTCCGACATTTCCATGCTTCCTCGATTGGCACCCCCATTGTCGTTCTTTGCCCTTGCCACCACTGTAAAACCTGATCCAAATGCGCTTCCATACGCTTCGTGCTATACTCCACTGTCTTGGTCCCCAATAAGCGCGAGCTTTGTTGACTTCGATAGGAAACGGCAAGTGTGTTGCTAAGACTGGGAATAGATATGGAAAACGATGTATCGAGGAGCTGGATGAGCCCAGAGAGGGTAGGATTATCCATAATGTGCGTTAGGGTTGGAAATCTAATTATGTCTGGGAGGGTCGCACTGTGGGTGGGGTCCGAGTCCATTTCTGAATCTGATTCGGCTAGAAGAGGCGCCATTTGAGCAAGGAATCCATCTGTGAGGTTGGCGTAGGGGTTAAGTTTTCGGACGGCAAAAATCTGAGAAAACAAATTCTCGCCAGTTACTCCCCCGGATGGGTTATCCGACGCTGAGCTGAGGCTACTATTTGAATATAGCCCAGCAGCACTCTGGACAGAGGAGGCCATTGTGGTGAGAAGGAAATGGTAAAGCATGAGCTGCAGCTCTGTGCCCCGAGACTGAGATGCTGAAGGCAGCGAATCCCTGAGCCGGGTTTTGCAATCGCTGATATATGCAACGTTCAAATTTACTGCAGCTGGTGTTGATGTAACGAAATCTGACATTAAAGACTGCTTTTTTTTGGAATCGTCCGAATTCGCTCCGCTCTTTTCTTTCTTCTTCCTTCCCCTCTTTTTCGGTAACTTGACACCTCCATCGTCTTCATCGGTATTGCTAGGTACATCGCGTACGCTATAAACCTGCTCAATCGCTTTTGTGTATGATATTTCATCGATAACCCCCTGAACAAACATCCCTCTTACAATGGCAAACACTGTAAACTCTCGAGTCATTCCAGTCTCCCGTAACGTTCTCAGGCCTTGTATCATATTAAGTAGGTTCAGCCCAAACCTATCCTCGGGAGTTTTGGTTTCCACCGCCACCGTCTCATGAACTTCCTGCTCTAACTTCTTGTGGATTTCCGTCCCCGCTTTCATTGCAGGTGTTGCTCGTTTCTTGCCACGCACGAGGTAGTATTCAAACTGCTGCTCACACCAAGTGTTGCTGAGCAAGTCTGTCACGGATAGGCCCCGTCTGGGGCCGCGAAAGCGGTCGAAAGGGGAAGACTCTGTCCGCAGTGGCAGTATAGGAGCTGGAGTGTTCTCAGCCGAAAGGTTTAATGAGGCTTTACCTGCTATAAGGGTGTTTATATTAGCTTATACCATTCAAGCAGGAACTCTTTTGTTATTTCAAATATGACCGGTTGGGTCAGGTGCAGAGAAAGTACAAGATGCCTCATCAGAAGAAGTAGCTTGAAATACCCGTCGTGCTTGGTTGGACGATACTTTCGTACTGAACCTCGAGCACACCGCCCCTGGAGGCCGCTTGAGAGCCCAGATGTCGTAGCCTAGGTTTCTGGAACCCACGCTCACTTGCTTCCACATCACCTTCGTCTTCAGGGCCATCGAATTGTCCTTCAAAGTCCTCTAAGGATGACAGTTTGGCAGAGGCTTCTAGCGATGGCTGTGTAACTGCTTGTGAAGAAATATTCAACACCGGCTTTGGGAGCACAGGATACAATCCGCTTTCTGATGCCTGCCCTTGCGACAGTGGGTGAACTTCAAATATGTCGTTCAGTAGTTTTATTTCCTCCTCATCAAACGAGCCATATTCATCAGAATCTGTATCGTATGGTTGCTGTGCAGGTCTGCATGAAGGCCGATGATCCGTATTGAAATGCAGCATTGTGAAAATGTGGGGCGAAGATTTTTCCTCTCGTGTATGGTGGGGGAAGGTACGCGGCAGGATGTCACGTGTCTGGGGCGCTTCTCACTTGGCCGCTACGGGGTTCGTCACAGCATTATGAAGCAAGAATTCCACCAAAAGTTGGACGGGACACAGAAGGTCGCGCAACCAGACTACTAGGATGGCAACTAAAGTATAATCCCCAGCCAGCCATTGTGCCTTCAAATTTTGAACCATATCAGACACACACCTGATGAGGTGCATTGATGTCAATACGAACCATATCAGATTGGCCTTCGGAGTACGGATAGAAGCGTCACATTTTCCGAGGGGGGTATGAGATAGTACTACTCCGTAGGTACTACGGATAGGTATGGCTTCACACTTTTGCGGAGTGCACCTCTACGACGCCGCAAACCCTAACAATGCACTCTGTGGACCTATTCAGGATGGGTCAGTTACAGAAGTGAAAATTTCTTATGGATTCTAGGGGTTATATCTGTTCAATGTGCATAACGTTGGGTTGCATGATAAATTTCAGTTTATACTCAAGGTGACTAGATATATACATAGTCTGTTGATGTTCCAGGTGTCCGAGACACCTGGGGTGAAAAATACGAAAAGCCAGGGACAGTCAACCAGCAACGCGACTATATTTAGGCGTCAAAATTGAGAGAGGATAGACACGACCTCACATGGGGGAAAAAAGCAAAACAAAGATTGGGAAATTGACGGTTTTCCCGTTGTTTTTCATTGGCCCTGCTCCCCAGAAGCCGCCTTACGCATCTAACGGAAACATTGAACGTTGAGCGTACTAAATAAGACTACAGCTGAGTTCGAGAGCTTCCATGCCTCTGTTTGTAGTGTACCTATGTACCTACCTACTACATACATATGTAGGTACGGCGCAGCAATACCCTTTTTTTTTTTTTTTTGGAGTCTATACGCCTTTCCCCAGAAGGGAGCCTTAGACTATGAGGCGCGCGGCGATACCTATCATGCACGTCTAGGTACGGATATTACCATGCCTGTTGTACGGAGTAGAGTAGGTACATGTAGGTACTCTACTCTACCTAGGCATCCCTACCTACTTGAAGCGCATCCTGGGGCATCGGGGTGGGATCAAGACGAGAGGACACAACTCGACCCAACAAACAGAGATGATGCCTAACCACTGCATAGTCTGGTTGACTACGCAGTGCAGTGCAGTGTATGTGCAGTGCAGTTACTGTAATTGCGAGATGGGCACCCGTTTCTATCCAATAGCCTGGCTCAAATGTATGCACTCCTGGCGTTGGATCGGGGGGAGCGTCATGAGTCCCGAAAAATCAACCTGCACTCACTTAATTTCTCCCAAACCTGCTGTTTGTTTTCTCAGCGGCAGTGGGCTGCTGATCAGTCTTGGTTCACCACCAATGTGCTTTCGGGCGTCAACGCTCCCGGCGTCCCTGTGACTGGTTACTGTTACTGTTGATGTTTTGATACCCTTCATTCAGTCTCTTGTTCATCTTCCTGCCCTTAATCTTTTTTTTCTTTTCCAACCCGGGTAGGCACCTACGCCTGTTGCATCCCTCCCTCAGCAGCAAATTTCCCAGGGGCACAAATTCAGTCAACACCCACCTGCAGCAACAACCCAGAGCCCCAGCCCTTGCCTCTCTTCCCCCTTCTCCCCTGCAACACCCTCCCCATACCCCTGCCTTTCTCTCTTTACCCCCCCCGCCCCAATCACACATCTCTGTGCCCCCCTCTTCCCTTGTTCAAGCACACCTCCCACTGGTCTGGGGTCTGCGTTCAATTCGAAGTTTACCTTTTCTTCCCCCGGCTTCTCCTTCCCATCGTTTGGGTCCAAAGTCATTCTCTCATTCTCCTTCCCACCGCGCTCACGCCCACGAGCCCACATCGGTCCTTACTTTCCACGGCATCGAGTGCTCTCCTTCTTTTACGAGCATACGATTCGCCGTGTCTCTCATTTGAAACAATTCAGCCCTTCTTTAATACCACAGATTCTATCGAGAAAAGTAGTGGGAAGTTTGGAGGAACCGACAGAGCTTGGAATACCGTCACCTTTTCCTTCGGTCGGGGATTTTATAATTAATTACGAAAAAAATGGACCGCCATCAAAGAAGAACACACTTGCACCACAGGCGTGTCAAGAGAGAGCCAATTGTTACACAAATCCACTACCTGACTCTTAAGCCGACATTCAGTGGTCCTGTTGCTAGATACTCGACAGTGCTCTACACGCAAAAAAACTCGCCAACGGTTCAGACTACTAACGCTCCACCAAAGCCACGGTCGACCAAGGCCCCAGAGACGACAGTCAAGGCAAAGTCTTCAACCCCGAGCCCTACGAAGAAGTCAACCGACTCCCCAAAGTCATCCTCTGGTCCTACTGAAACCTCTTCAGCCGTTACAGGTTTGCACCCTCCAACCATTGTGAAGAGTTTTGTGGATTAACAAATTGTACAGAGGAGAAAACCAGCACTGTCGATGTTCAGACTGCTACCAGTTCGGAGTCACTCACGAAGACAATTTCGACATCTCATACTGTTGGCTCTGCCTTGAGAAGTTCCACCCCAACTTCAATTGCAAGTAACGATGGTTCTGGCCCAGGTGGAGCTTCGCTGGGTGGTATTATCGGCGGATGTGCTGCTGCAGTTGTCGTCCTTATATTCATCGCTGCCATTTTCTATCGCAGACGCAAGCAGCGTGCCATGAATCAAGCGTATGGAAAAACGGAGGATGAGAAAACTGCTGGGCTTGCCAGTGGCGCTGCTGGAATGGGAACTATTTCTGGAGCAGCATCTATCAACGAAAAGGCACCCAGCATATCTCTCAGGCCCGTGACACAATTCAATCCCATGTTGAATCCCCCAGCAGCGAGCCCAGTTGTAAAGACTGGCCCATCTAGAGGGCACGGTATTCCTCGCAAGCCAATTCCTGCTCCTCTGGCCTTGTCAAAGCCACCACAATCAGATCTTCGACCTTCCAGTAGCGGCAGTGTTTCCATTGCAGCAGCCCCTGTCATGCCAGCGGCTCTACCCTCGCCCACTCTTTCCGCATTTTCCGATGGCTTTGTTCCTGGGACCCCTGTTGCGGGCCCTGTGGATGCAGCTGCTCTCGCCGCCACCGGCAAGACTGCTCCAGTTTACCGTGTGCAAATGGAGTATACTCCTAGTCAGGCCGATGAATTGGAGCTTCGCGTTGGTGGCCTTGTTCGCATGCTTCACGAGTATGATGATGGATGGGTAGGCTATTTCAATTTGGATAATATCGGTGCGTTCTTGCTAACAAGTTGTAGGCCCTCTGCGTCCGCATGGATCGTTCAGCCCAAGGAGTTTGTCCACGAACCTGTTTGTCGGCCCGTCCTGTAAAGCCACGCCCCAATCCAGCTCCTGGGTCTCCAGCTAGCCAGAAACGCCGTGGCCCACCATCTGCCAATGGTCGCCCGCCCCAGGGGCCCACCCCACAGAACCCTCAGGCTCACCCTCAGTCCCCTGCTAATTCCCAGCGATACATTCCCTACTCAGACAGCCGCCCGGGAACCCCTTCGCAGCAGCAGCGCCCACAGACTCCACAGTCACTTCCACAGATTACTGTTACCCCAACCGAGCCTGAATTCCCCGAGACTAAAACTGAGATTGAGATTACTCCAGCACCAGAAGCCTCTACGACCGCCAATGCACCCGCCTTCCACGCCATGTAGAAAAATGGGATCTAGGGAATAGTTGAGGGGGCCAAGCATCCAATATTATCCGCCATTTCAAGCTGTGAATAGCTGACAGTCAATAATCTTTTTTTTTGTTCTTTTACCCTGATAGTGGCTAAGGCTGGGATCTAGAGGAAATTTATTTCTCATTCTGGAGGTGACTTTACAATAATGCGGGTGGTGTTTGGGGGGTGGCTTATTTTGAGCGATTGTGGTGGAAGCGGTTTCGGGATTTGCAATGGAATAGGATGGAACTGGATGATATTTGATGGCTTGGGATGGATAGGATGGATAGGGAAATCTTTGCCGGGTAACTGCCCACTCAATTGAGGATGAAATTTGAAATGATCACATCTTTTTTTCTTTTCTAGTTTTCTTTCTTACCTTGGGGGTGGGATATTTCCTATGGCTGGCCACTCTTTTTTGTTTCTGATCTTTTAGGGTCATTGGGGGCGCTGTTGGGGGGGAAGGAGATAGAGGAGTGGGTGGACTGCTGTATGTACAGTGGCTGGATACTTTGCTTTTGTGCGATTTGCTATTTGTGCGATGTTTACTAGCTAAGTTTACTATATATCCAATGTGCTACTATTTTTTTTTTTCTCCTTTTCCAATACCTCCGCTATGAATGTTGCTTGATGGATGGATCTCTGGTGGTAATAGTGGTGGGTGGTAGTATGGTGTATATAGGGATTGGGTGTGAGGATAGGGAACCAGGATAATCGACTCAAAGCAGCACTACCTACCTACTAAATGATGATTTTGTGCTTCTAGAATGATCTGAATAGATAAATATCTACTAGAACTCCCGCAAGGTATGTGCCACGGATGATGCCGCGAATCGGTGACAGGGTGGTGACAGGGAAGGGTTTAAATTACTTGCTTACCAGTACCATGGGGTAGCTGGAGGATTCCGAGGGCGGTAGGTAGTACAAGGTGTACGTACGTTCTTTTTGCAACCAGCCCTGCATGATGTTATAGTTGGTTCAGGGTAATTTGGGGGAGGGAAGTTTCCCACCACCACCACCACCACCACCACCACCACCAACACACCTAAGAAGGATGGTGCAATTGTACTTCAGCTTGCTACGCAGAATGGTATTTAGCTGCGGTACACCAAGAAAATAAACAATAATTCAGTTTTTTAAAAAAAAAACGGCTAATACCAAGACAAGACTAACAAAAAAAAAAGAAAAGAAAAGAAAAAAGGAGAATATAATACATACATACCTGAAGGGGATCCAATAGTAATAGTAATAGTAATAGTAATAACGATAATAATAAACAAGGGGGGAATCCGTTCCGAGACTAGGGTAATCCTTTTGGGTGGTGGATTGCAGGAAAAATTGCTGCTGAGGGATAAGAAAATGGGGGGGAGGAGGGGAGGAATGACCCTACTGGTAATGGTTGGTTTGGGGTGAGTAATAAAGAAATATGTAGATAAATGGCTAATGCAGCCTATATAGCGTTGCTCAAGGGGAGGATCGAGGATGAAAAAAGCTCACCATTAGGGCATTTATCGTGAGAAAAGGAAAAGGAGACAGAAAAGGAAACTTGTCTTGAGCTTGACAAACTTATATGTAGTGACATAAGGAAACAGGAGTTCAGAGAGAGAGTAGACGGTATATAGACGAGGAATAAAAAAGGCGTGGTGACGGAATAATACCGTGATAATCCAAGAATCTCACAAAGTACAAAAATAAAACACCCAACTCTAATCCACCCATAGAGTATAACCCCACACAATTTTCGCAGGCTACCAATAGATACTCGTACTCACACTCCGGAATACTTTCCACTTGCCACCCTCCTGACCGTACTCAACTTTTTCCATTCCTCCTTCTTCTCCCTCACACATTCTGCACTCCTCGAAAGCGTCTCCTCATCTGCGAAGGGATCTACCTCCTCTTTCACCTCCTCCACCTTCTCTAGACTTGACAAGCCCAGAGGGCTTCCCGCAGCAACCGCCTCATCCCCGACAATTTCCCATCTCATCTCGCTCGGAGCGTGCGTTGCCGCCACTCCAGCTCCTCCATCAATCATAAACCTTGCAACTAATCTCCCCGTCGCAGATGCTTCGTCCAAGGTGATATCACCGAGCTTCCAAGCCATACGGCCGGAATCCCGTGCAAAGGTTCCGACGGGCTTGCTCTGGCAGCTTGTTGGAATGACGCCACCTACGCCAGTAATGAAGCCGATATTCCGTAAAGTAATAGGGGTGCCTGTAGCGGTCCTGCGATGGTAGTTTGGGTTGGGCTTGTAATTCAGAATCACAGATGCCTGGTGAGGTTCCATCCGCCAAATTGGAGAAACGATTATAGGTAAATATTCCGGCCAAGCAGCCTCCTCTAGATGCACCTGATATCTGAAAGCTACGGTGGTCCTGTGGAGATGTGCAAGAGATACCGTATATTCTCCAGCCTTCTCTGGCACAGAATTTATGAAAGTCGGATTTGGTGCAACCTTTTCCAGAACTGAAAAGTTGTCCATCCGTACAACCTGCGCTGTCGGGGGTGATAGCGTTTCCACGCCAATGGGGTTGTATGCCAAAGCAATCTCACCCATTACAGTTACTCTCGTTGGCTGCCCAGAATCAAAGCTCACGTTCACTGATTCGACTAACGACGAGGAGAGGCCTGGCTCGTGGAGCTCGGGATGCCTAACTACCGCTCCCCCAGTAACGGAGATAATAGACCGAGAAGATCGGATCGATTGCGTGTCAGATGCTTCAGATGGCAGGGCAGGGGCGGCTCGAGGCACTTTGAGCGGGGTCATTGGCGGCGATGAGTTGCCTAGCATCGAGGGGTTGAGGGCCGAGGGGTTGCTCATCATCTCAAGAGAGTCTGGGGGCCCTGTCCCTGCAGGGAAGAAGACTGTACTCCTGACATCTCTAGCATCCCTGCGACCACGGTGCTTCCTAGTTGCCGTGTTTTGCTACAGAGCGGTTAGTATCCTTCGTCCTTTTATTCCGCCCACCATGTCGGATATATAAAGACAGATTAGTTACCATCCTCAAATGACTAGCAACTTTTGACATGGCAGCATCTGCCTCTTCTTCCTCCTCAGGAATTACATCATCCTTGATCTCGACCTTGAATTGAGGCTGAGTTGGCTCACTTGGTTGAAATGTATTAGATAAATACCATCACTGGTGGTTTAGATGACTCACGTGTTGTCTTCCAGTGAGACTCCAATATCTGTGACTGGGGGCGGTATGGTGAACCCTTCTGAGTCCTTCTTGGGCTATAAAGATGTCAATATAGTGGTAATCACAACTGAAGAATTACACATTCCCCTCACCTCGTCAGTGGCTGAAACAATGGGCATTAGTGGTGGTTGCAATGGGTCGGCAGTTGAGGGTGGGGTTACTCCATTCTCCTGTGAGCTTGAACTCCCAACTCCATTTGCTTTGGGTGTGGTAGGTTGCGCTAGTTCATGTATGGAAGGGGGCGATGGCGGCGGTATAGACAAATTTCTCGACGATGTGGAGGCGAAATCAGACCCCCTTGGAGATGCGGGTGTCATTGGAGGCCCTTCACGCTTTCCTGGAAGCCTTTCTGAGGAGCGTACTGGTGATTGTGATCGGATAGAACTATTGCGGCTCGCACGCCCTCGGAAAACGGTACCCAAACGCCTCAGACCTAAGCCATGGCCTAACCCAGTCCCTGATCACCAGTTAGCATTCGTGAAATTACAGGGCCGAAATTCCGCATACCTCCACCTGAACCTGACCCTGCTGACTGGACACTGACTGAATCATCAGTGATAATGGATGGGGTCGTGGACGGCATACCGACAGCAGCTGTAGTTGGTGCCCTGGCTCCTTGCCTCTCAATCCTCGGTCTCCCATGAGTAACGGTCTCAGCAAAAGTCTTGATCTCATCAATCGTATTAAGGTCAAGTAATGTACTAAGGCTCTCGTTGGCAAGCTGCATAGCTCTTTGGGCTTGATCTACCTCCAATGTATGATATTGTGTTAAGGACTCTCGTAGATTATTACATCGAGTCTCGTCAACTGCCTGAAGCTTTTCAAACACGAATGGCGCCTGCGAATCCCAATCCCCCGTGGCCTTTTCCACAGCAGCGGCCGCCTCAGCAACTCTGGCTGCTTGAGCCCGGGCGCCCTTCTTCCGCAGCTTATCGGCCTTGTCTTCTGCATTGTCGATTTGCTTTGCAATGCCGGTAAGATTCCCCTCACATGCCTTTAACCCAGCCCAGTCTTTGCTGGTGGCAGCGAATTCCCGCAATGGGCGCTCAACCTCAGAGTCAATTTTCTGTGCTAAGTGTAGATGCGAAGCGGCGAGTAGAGATGTAGAGTTGATTATACGGTCCCATACGATTCGAAAAATCCTACATGTCCCTCCATATCAGATATCCTTCTTTGACCTACCAACATTTGGGTTGCTCACCCTAGCTCTGATTGATCCCCAGGGGGTTGCTTTTTAGCGAGCTTTAATAGCCCTTGCGCATAAAGCTCTTCAACTTTTCTCCGCTCCTGTGGGCGCATCTCATCAGCAAGAGTGAAAAAAGGTGCATGGTTGGTGATTGGAAATTACCTGCAACCAATCTGCTACCTCTGTATTCAGAGATTGGCCTTTGCGCAGCCTCTCTCGAAGGATTGTAACTGCTGGAGTGGGTTGTAGCGACGTCTGCTCATTGACTGCTGTTAGATCGTACATGATGTCCTTTTGCAGACTGCAGACCAAGAAAGCTAGCTTGCCGCGGATTCAAAGGAGAGAAGAAGGTTATGAGGACGAACCAGCATAGACGGGTATTCGGTGCGCGAAAGTTCCATGGTCGACGTTTTCTGGCTGCTGCCAACACACACCCCTTTCACAGTTGCTTGATGCCGGGAGTATATCCCCGAGCACTATTTGTGGAGTGTGTGTATCTGGAATGAAATTAAATAATTTGCTGTCAGAGGCTGATGATGCTGCTGTTGTTTATGGAACGGAACAACACACTAGAAGTTGGAATTCCTTGCCGGTCTTGGTATGAGGATTAGCCTATGAAGTGTATGATAGATAGTCTAGGTTATGAGATAAACAAGGTCAATTGGGGTCCGCCGGATTGTGTGAGATGTGATGCAAAATTATCCTGGGGTGCTGGTATGTCGTGTCATTGACCTCGCTAGCAGAGAGAGGAGACAAAAGCAACTTCTGTCAGTTGAAGTGGAACTGGATGTTTCGTTGTAAATGCTGATGAGCTGTAATGTAATGTGCAAGAGTAAGGGATATAGGTAACGGGACCCTGGTGTTTCTGCCGGCACCTTCAAGGGTTTCTTCCGCCGGCTAAGAGGCCATTCTGCCCATTTGCCGGGTCTGGTGTTGAGCAACTGAGCAACTGAACAGTGGGGGAGAGCTCCAAGATGTTGTTGAAGACGCAATGACACCAATTGATTCTGCAAATCCTCCCTTCTATTACCGTACTCTACCCTCTATAACTCTCGGCCTTGGTGGCCCAGATGTTTTTTTGGGGGGAGGTGATGGGATAATTAGTGATTGTAAACATTCCTAGAATATCTGAGGGTCTCGCTCTCAAGAACGTGCCAATGTTTCGTGGCCCAACCACAGTCTTCTTGACTATGAAGCTTAGATTCGTAGTGCGTGGGAATGTTATGTCTACAACTCAACTCTAGCTACTCACATATCCCAGCTGCAGAAGTTGGATGCCGAGCCGGATACATATGTATCATACAGCAAAGCAGAAATCAAGGGTTCGTCCGCTGCAGTCATCATAATTTATGTTTACAGCATACTAACTACTCGACAGCTTCTGATCAAAAGTCCCCATTTTAGGAGAAAACAAACCTAGCTGGGGGAACCCTAAGATATCGAAGCATAAAGTACAGTACTTTTATACCCAGAAGACCAGGAGCTGAAGGAACCAATGGCTGGTCAAACAGCATGGAAAAAGGCATTATCATTTTCTGACAGATTCTCGGCCATTACCCAAATGTTAGTGCACATACACACCTTTTGCGGTAGTTCGATGCCTCAACTTTCCAGATATCCATCATATCTTCCCTTGTTTTTGCGAAGCCAATAATACCCTTTTGTAAGAGCCCAGAGCTCACACTGCGGATATTTTGAGTGTACAGAGCGAATGCGTTGGCCTCCTGTCATGGAATCGACTCTGCTGAGGCCATCAAAACTGCTCAAATCGTGGAAAGTGATTGCTTAAATAGGGCATTCTCACATGTATGTCTACTTCACTCCCCCCTGGAAGACACCCTAGTCACTTTCTGGGGATCTGACGGTTCGTTTGGCCATCAGGATGAATACACAGCACTATGGGGGAATGAGCTGTCGGGGATTACATCCAAGGGCCAAGCCCAGGCCCATCCTTATTCTCCAGGCTCAAGTGATTCAGGCCACGATGCAGTTGCCCCCCTTGGGCCCTATACCCGACCCACATATCACGCAGATGGCGCAAACTCCACCGTCTACAGATCCGCCATACCACCCGAGCATTGCAACTTCCCCACTCCCTCTGGGCATCCTACCCCACCAGGCCTCACCGTTGCCCTCAAAGTAACCACGCCCTCCACATTCTCCCCTCCCCACGATGCCTACTCCGAGGCCACGATCCTCAAATCACTCCTTCCACATAAAGCCATTATACCCCTTCTAGAGACATTCTCCATACCATCAACCAGTACCCGTTCCAGCCACTTCGTGCTTGTCTTCCCCTTCTACCCATATTCGCTCGCAAACCTCCCTCCAGAACCTCATGGGGCCTCAGGAAGCCAGATATCACGAATCAAACGTATCCTGCGGGATACCATATCTGCACTTGCCCATCTCCACAAACACGGCATCATCCATAGGGATATCAAACCCTCTAATATCCTCTTCCCCCACCCTCCCTCCTCAAGCTGTGCGTACCTTGCAGACTTCGGAATCGCCTGGTCCGCGCCTACCCATGCCACAGCAGCAGAGCGCCCAATGGAAAAGATCACGGACATAGGAACTACGCACTACAGGCCACTCGAGGTTCTCTTTGGCTACAGAGAATATGGTACAGAGCTTGACCTCTGGTCTCTGGGCTGTGTCGTAGCAGAGTGTTTCTCAAACGAACTCGGTGGGGAGAATTGGGAGCCCTTTTTCAGCGCGGGGGATCTCGGAAGTGAGTTGAGGCTTATTGCAAGTATATTCCGGAAACTGGGAACACCTACGGCGGAGTCGTGGCCTGTAAGCTGCTCTTGATATGGTATACCATGAGTACAGGAGTGCTAATACGGGGCCTGTCACGTGAGCAGGGTTCTTCAAAATTACCAGATTTTGGGAAGATCCAATTCAAGGACTTCCCTAGGAAAAACTGGGAGGAATTATTGCCTAATGCACCAGCGGCCGCAAGGGCTCTTGTGGATAAATTGCTCAGATATGAAGGTTCGGAAAGGATCACAGCTGCAGAGGTAAGTATTTCGTTTCATGGCTTTGCGCATTGTGACTGACGAATCCCAGGCACTTGAGCATCAATTTCTTAGTTCGTAACCATCTTTCACAGAAGCCAAGATTACCTCCTTGATTCCTCCTAGGTGGATCTATAAGTCTATAGAAGACAATGTCCCACGTGGCATGCCCTGTGCTTACTGTTTAGGAAGTGTCCATTGCCAAAAATGCTTCCTCATCGCTGACATCATACTCATCATCGCTCTCTCTCACTTCGCCTGTCCCCTCAACTCCGTCCGCATCCATAATCATACTTCCGATCCCATCCCCTTCATAGATTCTACCCTCCCCAGCCGCTACCTTCTTCTGGTGTTTCCTTAGATCTTCATATGACCACGAACTTATCCCATCCTTTCCATCGCCTTCCAGTGGCTGCGCCATAGTCCGGAGGAATTTCTTAGCCGCAGCTACGGCCATATCCGTAGACATATTGGTCTCACTCTCCAAAATAGCTTCCCGAATCCACTGCGGTAACTGCGTCCTCTTCCGCGTAAACCGTTTATCAGCCAATACCATTATTCCGTAGTCGTCTTTGCCTCTCAAGACTCGCCCCAGACACTGCGCAGCATGTCGCATAGCATCGAAAGACAAGAAGTCATTTTCTCGAATTCTGTAATTCTCCCGGAGAAACTCGAGGCGGGCTTTGAGGATACGGGATTCTGTATATTGAAATGGAACACCAATACAGATCACTGCTCGCCCGTATTGATGATCAAAATCGATTCCCTCTGACACTTTCCCACGAGCGACACACAACATGACTGCACCTCTGCCATTACAGCATGCAGTGCGGTATGTTTCGAGCGCGAGGGACGTTTCTTGCGAGTCAGGAGTCTCGACGAGGATGAGTTTGTATTTCCAAACCTCATCAAGGATGCTCTACATAGAGGCGTTAGTAGCGGAGATTTTGCGGGGGGTAATCACAAAACCTACCATGCCCTGCCACATGCTAATAATGCTCTCCATATACAAATAACTCGGGAAAAACACCACCATTCCGTCTGGGGTGATCTTCGAAAACTCAATCAATAGATTCCCATAATTTCGAACTACACTAGGATCATTGCGAATTTCAAACCGAGAACTGATATGTACTTGATCACTACCTCTCGTTACAACCAGCGGGAGAAAGCTCCTCCGGGCGAGCGTCATGGAGTAGGATTCTTGGACTACAGTATTGAATTGTAGCATCTTGGGGTACATTTCCAGGGGAGAAATAGTACCGGAGGTTATGACTACAGAGTGAAAACGGTCAAAGACTGGTTTGATGGCTATCGAGGCATCGAGACAGGTGAAGTGGAGAATGGGATTTGGAACGGTTGCGGTGTCGGATTCGAAGGGCTCGAGGATGAGGAGAAAGCCCTTCTCATAGGTGGCTACGAGAGTTGCAAATGTGGCAACGTCTTGTAGTGGGAGATAGTCCTCGACGTTGGTGAGTTCCAAGGTGCGTACCAGGGAGGTCAGGCGTTCGGCACAGAACCTGGATAAAGGTTAGAAGCTCTGGAGATGTGTGGGAGAGATAGGGAGAACGACCTCAAGGGTTTTCGCTCGATAAAGGTTAGGTCCCTCAAATGTTGGAGGAAGGAAGCAGGAGTTTCAGAGACAACATGCAATACTTTCATTCGAGTCTGGGCTTTTTAGTGGAAGTATATATGAAAATTGGGAGATAAAGCTGACCTTCAGATATTCTACAAAGCGTTTCAGGAAGGAGATGAAATGCTCTGCCTTCCTAATATTCCCCGGCACGGCTTCTCTCAATATATCATCTGGTAAAACTGGTTGAGTGTAGTTAGTACTTGAACTGGAGTAAAAGTGGGTTATCCCGAATTACCTGGATTAGCCATAAATGAGTCTTCTTGTCGACCATCATCGACCTCTTGTAATCCCTCCACAAGCTTCTGGTACTCGCTGGTTAATTTCTCGGCGTCCGTAGCCTTCACTTCTGTGATCTTCTTCTCAAGATTTGTTGCACCTCTTGTAGCACGCCGTAAAGATTCCTCAGTAATGTCAAGACTCAGAGACTCAATACAGACGTTGTCTAGTGGTTTGGCTGTAAGCATGCCATTCAAGGTGAATGCTAACAAGTCCGCTCACCAATATTGTGCGCCTCATCAAAGACGACGATGCACTCCTTCGACAATTCTTTCGATACCCGCTCCGCAATTTTGGGATCTAGTAAATAGTGATATGAATATATAATCACATTGAGATGTGGCATCTATGCATTTGTCAGCTTGCTCGCCTTAGGTAGGGAGGTGATGCCTGGTGTACCATTCGTCGAACCGTGAAGTAGGGGCATGTTTTCTCCCGTTCACCGTATTTCAATAATCCATCGAAGGTGTAAACGCCTGGAGGTATCAAATTGTGGGGCTCTTTCAGGTAGAGGTTCTGCATTTTTATTAGCGCACCTCCTCCATATCTCAGACCGTCTAAGTTGTACTTCATGGTATATACACAATTCTACGTCCTCTCCTTTCTCTTTCTTCTCCTTGACAAACCCTGCTGTGAGGCTTCGGCAACGAGCATCAACTACATTCCCCTTCTTCTCCCTCTTAACTTCGGGATGTAGGCAAAGATTCTTGCGACTAGTCAACCCTAAGGCCCGGAACTCTTCGGTATAGCCAACCTCTTCAGCACGGAATGCCATCAGCGCCTTCAATTCAGCCAGGGCCTTCTCAATTTCCGACATGGTACCTGTCCTGCCGCCTTAGCAATCAATGCTGGGGCTATAATACCAACTGGGAAGTCCATACGCGAGCAATAAACCAACTTCCGGTGCTCAGGGTAATGTTGCTGGTAAGCAACAATGAGTGATAGTAGCGAGACAGTCTTCCCAGTACCAGAAGGCATTTCAAGTACACAGTGCCCACCGGCATCCAGTGTTCCTATTACAAAAGGTCAATATGGGCTCCAGGTTGTGACCGGGTGATGAAAATCATACTCTTCAGATCACACATGTAGCTCCAGGGTTGTTAGTGTAATGCCTTTCAGGCGAGGCGGAACATGCGACCACTTACGCATACTGCTCTACGCCAATTAGTATACAAATAGCTGTGAAGGAAGAAACGGCCTATACCTGGATAAATCCTTGGATAAGGAAACAGCACTGGAAGGTCACTGGTGCAGTGTAATGGTTAGCCGACACTCCTGAACCCAAAGCTAAAAACCCATACTCGATAAAGAACTTCATGTTTTCTCAATCAATCACCCACAAGGTCGGGAGTAGCAAAGTAATGTATCACAGACCCTTGCCTCGCTGTGTTGAAGTTGTGCCAGTTTGTGGGTACCAACAGTGCTTGGATTGTGGGAATGGGAAGACGCGTTGTAGAGCGACGGTAATCCTTGGTGCCAAGTACCTACAGAAGCAGCGAAACTATGACGAATGACGAATAATGGGCACAAGACTAGTCATATGTACTAGGTAGGGGTTGGGAAAAAAACAATTTAATAAGTGTATTTATTTTAGTGTAGGTAAGACTTAGTCGAAGATAGCTTTAGCGCAGATAACCTAAGAGTCTGGGAACGAGATCAGATAAGAGTCTGGGCACGAGAACAATTTTAAATACGGAGTATCCATTTTGCATATCCGTTTTGCTTAAAACTGTACAAAGCGCACTTACAAAACCTACGAACTTTACAAACCCCACGAACTCTACGAACCCGTGAACCCTACGAACCCATGAACCCTACGAACCTATGCAATCAACATGTCGGATCGACCGCGCATTTGGGTTACGGAAGAGCTGGAGCTGCTTGTAGGGTTGATGGAGGAAAACAAGGAGAGCTTAGGAGGGAAGCAAGCGACCTGGCACAAGGACGTCAAAGATCAAGTATTTGCAGACCAAGAGGAGATCACAGTGAAGAGGATCAGGGAAAAGGTCAGAATATGAAGGTATCTTGTAGGGAAGCTCGGAAGTTGAGAGAGCAGTCAGGTTAATGCTCCATCCTTTGTAGCTCTGTTGTTCCCAATGTGGAGTAACAAGTGCCAAAAAGAAGCTCGATGCATTGCAAGAAATGCATTCTCTGGATAATCCTTAATCAGCCTTTCCAGGATTCGAACATCATGATGTCCTGCAGATATCTTCCTAGTTGCAAAAATCTATGCTTTGATATCCAATGATACCATTTCAAGAAGGCGAAGCCTGTTGAGAAGGTGCTGCGCCTGGGTGAACCAGAAGTCAAGTACAACTTACAGGACACCAAGGAAACGGTGTACGGTCGAATAGTCGAGTATCTCGAAATCGAACCATATCCTACGACGGCGTCTGACTTCTTTAAAGAGGTCAATATCAATGATTTGGTTTTCGCAATCCTGTCACCGATAATGTCGGCCTTCAGACACAAGAGCAATCGGACTGGTACTGGCATGATGTTATCCAGGGAAAAAGGAGGTCATATCAGTTGACTCAGAGACGGGAGGAGTGGAGGTCATGGACATCATATCTCTGACGGAGGAAAGGTTTGTATTGGTGATAGAGGCGAAGAGATCTAATTTGGGAAGCGCCATGAAACAACTCTTGCTGTCATTGAAAGATATGAGGGACCTAAACGATCAAGGGACGGTCTACGGGTTCACGACAACCGGGGATTGTTGGCAAATGGTCATCTACGATGGAAGCGCGTTTGAAGTGACAGAGGACTTCAAGGTCATGTTTCCGAGTATAAAAGAAGACAAAGAGAGGTGGTTGAAGGGGTACTCGGTTCTTGTTGATTGTATTTTTATGGCGTTGGGTAACGGAGGTAATTTTCAGAAGGATGAATAGGTTTTTACAGTCGGTTTCTTAATAGGTTTTTCACGGTCGGTTTTGTGTTCCGGAAGAGGCGTTGTTATTTTTTTATTATGGAAAGGGGGGTGCAGCCTGTATGTGGAGAATTTATTTTATTTGTTTCACGAAAGTGAATAGATTTAAGCTACCACACAAAAATAAATCGGTCTGGGCACGAGAACATATTTAAGTTCACAGGCGCGAGATGATGATCTGAAATATATAGCATTAAATAAAGCGCGGAGTATGCGCGACATGGGTATATACCGTCGACGGCCTAGTTCTGACCGGGCATGGTCATTTGACCAAGCGTAAGACACTAGCTGTTTTCGGCGATTCCGTGATACCATGCAGGCACAGTGGTGAGAAGCGATTTCAGCGAGGTTGAGATCTATGGAAATGACTACGCTCTACAACATGGTTACCCTCACGTCCCACCATAATCAACCTAATACCCAATGCCCCCTAGCAATATGGCCTCCCCAAAGACCTCCCCACTCCCCCTCTCTACCCCCCCTATGCGCTGCTGGGAGGCCTTTAGCTACCACCTATATCCATACCACATCAGCACTGGGATGGGAGTCTGTAAGATGGCGAAACCAAACATTTTATAGCCCTCATTGATTGGCTTATTTGGCATCTTTAATATGTGCTTGGACCGCCCTGTAAAGCGTACCATCATCTTATCAATGGCACAGCTGCTCGATGGCTTATATGCTGATCGGAAGGAATTTGCCAACATAGATGCCATAGGCTCTAGCTTCTTATACCATGCTGTTGCCGCCGGTATCTTTTTCGTTGAATATATATAAAATGGAGGATTATTTCTTTCAATGCCTTGTATGTGTCCAATTGCCGAGATTTCTCGACCAACATGCTCAAACAGTATCCAACTCATTCGGTGTTCTTCACGTGTACCATAACACTTATTTTGAGAGTCTGTCAAGGCCGTGAACTCGCTTTTTTGTTGCCAGGTAAGACTTCCTCACTCTATTTCGATCCCAGCTATTATTGGTACCAGTATATTACGGGGGTTCTATCCACCCGGATATATCAAGGGCAATTATCGCGAAATATCAGTAGCACGGGGATCGATATCCAAGTAGATACAACCGGCGTAAATGCGTGCTCGATAAGAGCGAAAATGTATTGATAAAATACAAAGACAGAACAATGCTCGAAGAGCAAAGCAACTATGGTACAAGACGGTGAATATATAGGCAAAGCGGGGTTGCTATCCCAGCTTCTCTCACGCAATCTCAGGTAATCTCAGGCCACCCACCACATTACGTGGTCTCTCTCTCTGGCGTGCAGCTCAGCCGTAACACAGTATCCTTATTCCAAATATGACACAAGAAATCAACCCTGACCATTATAATCTCCCATGCTACCAGTCACTTGCCACATCTAGCTCATCAATCTCGTCCATACCATAATCTACACTGTCATTCACACCGTCATTCAGACTGTCATCGCCGTCATCATCTGCTAGATCCACACCCAAGTCCACATCCTGCACAGCTGGCTCCAGAGGTTCCCCCAACTCAATGGATGAATCTCTGAGTTGTCCCCCCTCACGCCGTCCCTTACTTGCCGGCACATTCAACCTCTGATAGGAATGCAGCAACTCTCGCTGCAGATCCGCGACGTAAGTGTCCTAATCCTCCACCTCTAGTGCTTCTGTGCACTCATGTTCCCTGACCCTCACATTTGCAGCAACCCGACGTGATATTTCGGCTTTGATGTTCCCGATAATTAGATCCTGGGATTTCGCATTCTTCTGCCACGTCTTCCAGAGCCTCTCATATGTGTCTAATACTGTTAGCCTTCTTCCGAAACAGGGACTCTTTTGCCAACCTACCCCGGACCGTTTCGTATTTGAAGTCAGTCACTTTCACTGCACACTCCCCCATCGTCCACTCCTTCAAACAGTGCCTAATAGCAGTGGTACCCAAGCAAATGAAGAGACTGTTGATCTTTGCCAGGAAATCAGGTTCCCGATTGCCCTTTCTCTTCGGACCTTGGAAATACTTTTGGTATATAATGGCAACGATTTCCTCTGCCCGAAATCGACCTTGGCTCTCCTAATATCCTATTGAAGCGTAGGGTCTACTGCTAACCCTTCCAAGCTCTTACTTTCAAAAGGATATATCTTGGCAGCATCTATCACCTCCTTATTACTCCCATAATATTGTGAGTATACATGACCTGCAGCTCGAAAAGGATGTCGTTTGCCAGCAATAAAGGTCATATTACATGTATCTTTGGTTAGAGCCCATGGGTAAAACTGTGATTGAAAGCCAGCTTTATCAATTCCTAACGCAAATGCATGTAATGTCTTCTGCAAACAACATTTCTTCCACAAATAAGTTTGGGCTGGATTCCCATCCACCCTAGCCGCAATTACCTCCTTGCCAAGGTCAATCCATGTAGTTTCGGGCAATAAATGTTGGGCATCAATAGCGAGGTTCCATGTTGATAGGAATTGTTGTACTAATGTTTTTGGCTGTCGGGACCGGAAGAGCGTCTTCATGTTTTTAGCATTTAGCAATAGCTGTGGCTCTGCTAAATCATGAAATCCTGCCAATAACAAAGTATGTGTCAATTCATCCCATACTTGACAAAGACCATCCGGGGGTAAGGCATAATGTAAAAGTTGAGATTGTGGCTCCCTAACATCAGCACGAATGCCTTGTTCACTACCACGAGCCTTGGCTTTATATACTGCATCTGACCAAGTGGATGGGAAATGTTGCATAACTCCAGAATCATAGACTCTATGAATAATCTGAAGTAGAAGATTAATAAATCTTTCTAGCTCACAATTAGTCAAAAAGGTCCGCCTAGTATCTTCGTCATATAACTTGGGGAAGAAGATATATAAGCGGCATTCCTCAAATGCCGTGAGACTACCCAAATATGTGTGAGGGATCTGGTGATATGGAACCTGTTTGGGACCATCGAGCGTTGAAACAGAGGCTGTCAAGTGTAGATCTGATCGAATATTCAGGACACGTGGGGCATAAAAGCACAGCTATAATAACAGACATGATAGCACGCTTGTGTTTTAGAGGCGTTGTCGCGGACATGGTATTGTGTTTTGTAGATGTGGTAGTACGCTTGCGTTTTTGAGGCATCGTCGCGGACATGGTAGCAGTGTGTTTTGCAGACGTGGTAGCAGGCTTGCGTTTTGGAGGCATTGTGTTGTTGTAGAAACACATGCATACAGTGACCAGGACTTGATATACGCAATGCCGAGACTCGTTATGACGAAGGTTCCAGTGACAGCTGCGGCGTTTGCGATATTTATGGGGGGTGCAGCGACGGCTGGGGGTTGGGTGGTTGTGGCAGGGGTTCCGGCGGCAGCGTTTGCTGTGACCAGTAGGCAACCAGGTAAGGGACAATTAAAGTTCCCATGGATATCTCGACGCCGAACAGTCTCAACCTCACTGCTTGTAAATGTCACACGGGTCTCGACCTGGTGTACATCCCTTTTGTGAAGCTTGAGAGCTTTGCGACCTGTTGGTCCAGTGAATTCCATACCACAATGGCATGTAAGGTTATTGGATGGTGTGAAATGTCTAAAAAAATTTTTAAAAGGTGAAATCGAAGATAGGGAAAGGTTTTTTGCAGGTTTGATGTTGTTCTCGTACCCAGACTCTCTGCGCTGCCAAGCAGGTTTTCCCGTTATTTATTGTTGATCTTAGATATGTAAAGCGAAAGAATAGGGAGGACTGAGAAGAGTTCTTATAGGGGTAGTAGCGCTACGGGCGTCCCAGCCTCCGCCGTGATACAGAGTCTGGTTGCCTATAGTGGTAGCATTGGCGAGTAAATGGTTAGATCCATTATCTGAACCCATGTCATGCGTGTCTCAGCGGTTCATGGGATACAGTATATACGGAGTATCATATATACGGTACCGTATATGCCTGACGCAAAAGTGAAAGGACAGTGCACGAGACAATTTGGCAGCAATTCAAACCCAATTCAAATGCTGCAAGTTCTAAAAGTTGGACATATGCCTTTGGGTGAGCCTAATAGAATGCCACGGGGATATTCCAATGGGGGATAACCGGAGGGAATGCATGGATAAAAAATATAATTGTCTCGGAGGACATACGCCTCTGAGTGGAGGTGATGAATATCACGGGGACACCCCAACGTGGGATAACTGGAGGAAATGCGCGGATAAAAAACACAATTGTCTCGGAGGGCATATGCCTCTGGGTAGAGGTGATGAGCCTGACAGAATACCACTGGGCTTCAAACACTCAACCCTTGGTGACCCCCAAAATCCGCCCAGTCATGCCGAAGATCTCATGATTTCCCACGTTAGGGAACCCTCAGCCTGTCCGCTATTTGGGATTCCTCTATCCAAATCATTCCCAAAAACACATCGAAGAAAGAGCACGAAAATACGAAAGTGAAGGCTCTGGAAGAGTTGTTGAATGTGATTGATGATGTGCCAGAGAAAGAGATCGATGAGGGGGTACTATCGGCATGGGTGGGTATGCCATTGTCCGTTGAGGCTCCCCATCGATGAAGATCTGAAAAGTCAATCAAACAACTGCCAAGGCGTGGTTTATGGTCTAGATGAACCGGCAAATAGTCACGGGTGTCGGGAATTTTACCGAGAATTACATCTCCCTCCTCATTACGGAGTATCGACACTGGGTTCACTGTCGTCTCCACGTAATGGGCCGCTGGGGGGCTTCGCTCCCCCACCCCAGGCTCCTCTACAGACGTTGAAATCCACGTCCGTGTCTCCGGGAAGTAACCATAACATGTCCAGTAGACGATCAAACCATGGAACTGCTCATACGCCTTCCTCATACATTTCCCCTTCGGAAACCCGAGATTGAGCGTGTCAGAAAGTTGGATTTACTGATGCACAATGGAAGGCATTGCCCCTTGTAAGTCATGCTATAGTAGCTCTTCAGAGAGGGAGCATCATTGATGCTGTTATGCTATTTAAGAGAAACGTCAGTCTACATTTTGCAGGGGTCGATGAGTGCACAATTTGTTATAGTATAGTAGGGCAGGAATGGTGCTGCCAGGGAAGAAGTGTGTTACATGCTTGAATAAGTTCCAAGCTGGATGTTTGTTCAAGTGGTTTAAGACGAGTAACTCGAGTTCTCGTCCATTGTGTAGGAGTGCATGGCAGTTTTATAAGAGGTCGAACCACTAATAAGGCCCTCCCTATGATGGGATTGTTAACGGAGGTATCTTTATTGGTTAGAGTCTGGGCACGAGAACACTTTATTGGCATTGTCACCAACAAGGGAATCTGGGGCCTAATTGTTTCTGGTGCTCGCTGAAGCAACAAGCAAATATTTGACGGTCTTTAACTATGCATCAATATACATGTATGAATCTGCATCAATTTAGCGTGTCATGAAAATATCATTACCTGATATGGGTATCCCTTGCTACATATACAAAAAGAAAAACATATCTAGCCATACCATTACCAACACCCTCCAGCGTCCAACACATTACCAAGACATCGTACACTCTACACCCAGGCCTGAACCCGGCTCCCCCACCCCCAACCATCCACACTTGAATCACTCCAACTTATCAAGATGCTCCAGCCTCGTCAGAACCACAGTCTTACTCGTCTCCTCAATTTCCCCCGCTAGGAACACCTCATCCAGGATAGCATAGACCTTGTAGAAGTTAAACACCAAGTCCAGCTCACATACGTTCCCAAAAAACGCATCTAGGACCTCGACAAAGAAGTGTATTGCTTCTAGGTAAGCGAGCTCGTTGTCGTTGGCGTCTACACAGACGCAGAAGAATAATCCGGCATATCGGCGGTAGACGATCTTGTGAGAGCGGAATTCGACGAAGTTGGATTGGTATTTTTGGTCCCGGGGGGCAACGAGCCGGTGGACCTAGTCGGAGGCGGGGGGGGGCGAGGAAATAAGTATTCAGATGGTTCTAGATTGATGTGGAGTCTGATTGGCGGTGCACGTACCTCGCCTTTAACTTTGACTTTCTCTTCATCGGTGTATGGCGCGTACCACTTCGCAAGACGAGTTTTGCCTCTAGAAATAGATGAATTACAAGTTTAGCATTAGGAGATCAATCCGATGCGGACACGGGAGTGTTGATGCCAATGAAGATCGGCGGGGTGTTGGGGGAGGAGGTAGCATACTGTCGGTTTTGAATCAAGATAAATGAGAGCACCATGTCTGTAAGGCGTCAATTGATGACTGAGGGTAGTGCGTGTGCTGGGATAGATTCCCGAAACTGGGAGCGGAGATGGGATACCGTAGATAGCTAAAATTTTGGTGGGACGTGGAAATAAAGTTGAATTCGATAGGACTAACAGTAAGTAAGGTGTCGGCAACTTCCGGTGTAGAAGTCGTGCATGAGTAAGCTCGTTAGATAAGTCACTCTGCCACACCTCGTACCCTCTTACACCCTCTTGTGCAGGAGTGAACTACGAGGGGCTTGTGCCAACCAGACTAGTGAAACCAAATATTAATAGAAAATGTCATGTATACGTATCAGCCAATTCAACTACCAGTTGCTAACTACTTTCAAGGAAATATAGGTATCTGCAAAGATGGGCAACAATCAATCAAATCCACCCTAACCACCAAGAAGGGCCACCGGGCAACCGTCAGAACCTCACAACCCAAGACAAGCAACATCATGAAGCACAATCATCACCAAAAAGCCCAGTCAACCTGCTACACCGAAATAAAAGCAAAACCAAGGTACCCTAATGGATCATGTGAAAGAAGAAGAGTTAGGATATAAAGCACATACAAGAATGAATCCCCTACTGACCATATTCCGCCCAAGTTCATCAACTAAAATGATATGTTCAAACATCAAGTTCCCTGAAAATGAAAAAAGAATCTTCTGAGTCAAAAGGAGTAAGAGAAGGAGAAATGGAAGATCAACTTGTCATCTTCTGGCGTCCATGTCCAGCAATAATAAAACCCGCCTGTACTAGCAGATAGGTGGATTGGTACCATGCCAAAGAAAATCTGGAGAAGCCCACATTGGCCCCCGAGTACAAATGTGGTTGAACCTCTTTTCAAAAAAAAAAAACAAAGGGTGAAAAAATACAAGCAGGGGCAATATTAATTGAAAGGTGTTACGTTAATCCATCAATACCTTCGGTCAGAAGGCACACAATCATTTTGACGGTATAATACAAATGAAACTATATACAGAGGATATAGTTCATTACAACGCGAGGGCCACTACACCAGCAACAGCAGCAGCGAGGAGGAGCCCACTCACTTGAGTGGTGCCGGCGCCAGACTTGCCGGTTGGCTGGTCCTTGGATGCCTGACCAGGCACGTTCCCACCGGCAAGAATGCCACCCTTCTCTGCTGGACCTTTATAGCTGGAACGGTCGGTTTGGATCGCTTGGCTCTCAGTCGTGGTATCACCCTGCGGATCACTGGGGTTATCACCACTGGGGGCATCATCAAATAGTGTTGCCGGCCTAGTTATCTTTGGTACAGAATACCTTGTATGTTGCGCATCTTTGGTGGTCGATTCCTTGGTAGTCGATTCCTTGGTGACTGGTTCCTCGGTGGTCGATTCCTTGGTGGTCGATTGTCTTGTGGTTGACTGTTCAGTTGAGGTTGGGGTTGGGGTAGGAGTTGGAGTGATTTCCTCTTCTGTAGTGGTCGTCGTCTTTGGGTTGGCCATGAGTCCGAGAGAAGATTTTGGCTTTGGTGTCACTTTCTCCTTCTGATCATCCCCCTTATCATCTCCTTCATCACCTGAATCATTCCCGGAGTCTCCCGAGCTGCCTCCCACCTTGAAAATGACGAGATTTGCTGAACTTCCTTTTGGAATGGACACGACGCAGAAGCTTGCACCACCTGCGCCAGGACCCTTCATTTGCGAGACCTCGTTCACATCATGAATTGCAGGATCAATCTCGCATGGAAGCCCTCCACAGTTACCATTGCACTCAATGCGGATGCCATAGTCCGGCCGCTTAGTTCTAAATGGAACATCTGGCTCGATGTATATTGGGTTCCAACCAATCTTGACGAAGGTCTCTCCATTGTCGAGTTCGTTCGCACCAGCTACATATGGGGCCCAATTTCCATGTGGCTTATCCTTGCTTCCCCAAATGCAGCCGTCCTCTGCAGACACTCCAGGGGGGTTGATATAATAACTGGAACCAATTAGTGTCTAACTCTTACAAGTACACGTCTCGAAAACTCACTGAGCAGCAGTCTTGCACCAATAGCTGGTGTCAGGCACGGCGAGAGTGGCGGCGGAATCAACAATAGTGGGAATGAGCATAGCTTCGTTTCCAGGCAATACGGTTTGGCAAATGGCAACGCTCGCACCATACAAATTCTTCACTTTGTAGGTTCCAGTGCCGTCATAGCACATTGGCTTATCCGGGAAGGGGATCTCAATTTCTCCATCGTCATTACAATAAAGTCCGCCATTCTACCAAAATCAATGACTTTCCATACTAATCACGGAGGGCATTGCGGAGCTCACCATAGATTCTGGATATGAATAGGAGGTTGCCTTAGGATCCCATTGGGCCATGAGCTGACCTGGAGGACAAGCGTATGGACAATACATTCCTGCCTTGCATGGTTGATCGGGGGACATGGCCCATCCGGCATTTTGCGCATCTGGAGTGACTGAGACCAATCCCTTATCTGTTGGGAATTGGCATTCCCCACGCTTGACAAGATTGTTTTTCTTGTGATGCATGTGCCTGCGTGCGGTTGAGGCATGGCCATGGTGGCCAGCGGATGCTAATGATGTGAGGGCCAGGAAGGCTGAGACAACTTGGGATGTTGTTTTGAGGCGCATTTTGATCTTGTTCGCAGGCCGACTGCTGTAGAGAACGATTGACAGAAAACAAGAGACAGTTGATAATGAAAGAGTGAGTAACTGCCTCCACCAAGTAAGGGGGTGTTAACGAAAACCTGCGCAAGGCGTGCTGGTGATTGCAAAAAGGAGTGTGGTGAGAAGATTCTCAAAGGAAAGTCGCGAACCACTGGCGGTCAGGGTGCAAGAAGAGAAAGGCGAAGGGTGCTCATGTTAACCGTTGCCTGTGGGGCCAGGCACAGGGGCTCCAGACGATTTAGTTGTCTAGGACCTGAGATTGCGCCTCTTACGCTTTTGTTTAATGATCGTCTTGGCCATGGAATTAAGAATCGTTGGGCCGTTCTCATTGGTGAAGTAAGCGCGACTGGGACCAGGGTATGACTGCAAATCGGGGTAAGGCTGGGCAAGGAGATGAGATACATGGTGTTGTGGCACCCCAGCAGCTGCTTGAGCACCCTGAACGTTTTTCTCCTTTGAGGGTGGCATTCAATTCCCCACCATGCGGAACGTCAACACCGTTATTCAATTCGCACTGCATTGCGGGCCCCAAAACCCCAACCAAGCAGCTTTAATTTGACCTGCTCCAGGAAAGCCTGTGCAGGAAATTAAGCAATGAATCACCGAGTGAGCTAACCTTACACAGAGACTTCCCTTTTCAAGCCCCATTCATCATGGAGTTTTTGTGGAGAAACTCATATAGGTGGCAAGGAACATGATTTTGATTTGCCGCGCAAACCTACAACTGAATTCGATAAGATATTGGGAGGTATTGGTATTTGCATTGGTGTACCAGTTGCATACCATTTTCCTCCGCATACTGTACTACATACATACCTATGTACTGTACAATGAATGTACAGTCTGTGGACAAAAGTCTTGGTAAAACAGTGAAACCACAGCCAAAATGGCCAAAAGTGCCCTTCGTAAACACCTGCATAATGGCACTCATCTTATGAATTCACGGTCGGTTTTTTGAATATAGTTTGAGCTTGATACGGAGTCTCTAATTCCTGGCTTAGAGGTCTGTAGCATCCCTCCAACTG
>Ga0307514_10001387_pt1 | contig 30318 bp, 31 predicted proteins | sample 16_EM_MG_FD_203088 | JGI IMG/M metagenome (GOLD analysis project Ga0307514, IMG submission 203088) | Populus trichocarpa ectomycorrhiza microbial communities from riparian zone in the Pacific Northwest, United States - 16_EM | ecosystem: Host-associated > Plants > Roots > Unclassified | place... | reverse complement strand
TAGCTGGAGGCCTCATAGTAGCCATGAGTTCATGCAGCCAATATGCAGCCTATGGAGGTAGGGGGAGTGTTGCGGGGGGGGGTAATCAGAGAGGTAACATATGAAGGGGGGTATTAGGCATTGAGGCGATTTTGGCAGGATATGAGCATTACCATGTTGTAGAGCGCACCCTTTTCCATAGGTATGTATAGAGCCAGAATCACTATGCTCATGAAATATCATGAGTTGTGCCCGGAGAAGGTGTTGCAGGGGTGCGTGCAGGGATTGGTCATAAGACGGTGGTGGGTCACTACTAGGGCGCAAGGGGTACATACCTAGTGGGTCTGCAAGGGTAAGGCTCCTTTCGGGTGAAAGGCGTACCTATAGACTCTAAAAAAAACAAAAAATTGACATGCGTATGCATTGCAGACCTCCACTTCAAGTACCGGTAAAACACCTATGAAACAATGTTTTCATATTAGCACCTCATATAACAGCATATTAAGCCTTATTTTCACATATAATATCACGCATAAAATCCCGACCACTGTGTATGAGGTTTTTAAATTCTACATGAACCAATATGTGTTCATATATCTATATAGTATGACCTGCTACACTCGTCCTTTACTATATTATTTAGGGCGCTGCCATTTGTGTCTTCAAATTACCATCTCTAAGACAGCGTAGGGTTTGGGGCATGTGACGTCTTCAGTGCACATTATGAAGATGCTGTGAACTTTCAAATGTTTTGTTGGCATAGGACCTCATATGACGGCATAACAACCCCTATCTTCGCATACAGCGTCACCTATAAATCCCCGGTCATCGTGAAGAATAAGACACACGAACTAGTATGTGTTCATATATCCATATATGAACTATTATGCGTCAGCCATTGCTGTTGTCCTTTATGACATTATTTAAGACGCTTGCGTAGTGCAGACTTTCCGTCTTCAAGTGACTGTTTTAAGACGGCTGATAAATTCATCGTGAAGAATAAGACACATGAACTAGTATGTGTTCATATATCCGCATATGAACTATTATGCGTCAGCCATGCTGTTGTCCTTTATGATATTATTCAAGGCGTTTGCGTTTCCGTCTTCAAGTGACTGTTTTTAAGACGGCTGGGTATGTCAACGTCTTCGGGGGCGCTAGAAGGTTGCCAAGCTTAGCTGCGAAATTTTGGTGTGAGGGAATCCCCCGGTACGTACGGAGTATATACGGTAAGAATGAGGGGTTCGGCCAAATCCCCCATTCTTAGCTAATCAGTCCCCTGCATGCCATAGGTGGGATAATCGCAGGTTCCCCGCTTCTCGGCCCTCAAAATGTCGACAAAAGAGGTCCTCGACGTCCAATATCTTTTCTGAAAAATCGATATTCTTGCCATTGTCGCCATGTTCTTTTCACTCGTGTTGTTCTCTAGTCGATCCGAGTTCTGATTGTTAGCGAGAGATTGCTGAAGACATGGAATGCCATACACCAAAGGTTTAGGACCTTATTGTCAACAATATCAAAGTGGATCTTGCAAGTCGACCAAGTGAAGATTATAGAAATGGAAACAACAGATGTACCAGAAGTTGGAATCTCTCACCATGACCTTAGGTCGACACGAGTACAGGACCTTATATTTTACTTTCAATCACTTTCATTTTTCTCACTTCCAGCTGTACCCAGGTCTTCTCCTGAGATTAATATTTCTGATCTTATCTCTTTCCCATGTTCAATGATCTCTCACTCAGCATCTAGATGCACACAAGACGCAATCCTAGCTTGATAGTTGGCTTCAGCGCTAAGCTTAGTCGCAAATTTCATTATATCAAGTATTTTTTATCTGTAGCTAAGTTAAATCACACAAAGCACTTCACTTTCACTATAGCCCCTTTTTCACTATAGTGAGGGCGAAATAGCTGTATGCAGAAACAATCCGTGCGGCTTCCATATAGCCGGGTTTTCCGTATGTCAGGGTTCCTTATAGGAAGGTTTGCCTGTATACAGGAATTCGCTGTCCGACGTTCCTTGTCATAGCACTATGACACTTCGTAAGAAAGCCTTGGTGAACGCCTGCCGCTGATCTTGGATATCAGCCTCGTCACATGCACTTAGCTTGTCTTTTAGCCTTGGGATCACTCTTCTCCTACACCAGAGCTTCTTATGATATATCATTAGTATGGGTAGTAAACTCGTGAGATCTCGGGGCCGTCTGTGCATGTGAATTATATTGAAGTCTAGATCCTCTGTTATGGCAAGGGATTTCGGTCAAAAGTCACGCGTCAAATGAGCTCCGCATTAGCCTTTTTATCACTCGTCGCCCTCGCTAGTGACCCGTTAACTCTGTTCAACTATTGTCGTCATAAGCCCGGACATGAAGCTAAACACAACCTCCAATTATTCCTGTGATGGCCTTTCAATGGATCGTGTCCTCAACCTCTTTCCGTACCCCAAAAAAGTCGACATAGAAGATCTGATCCAGAGCTGTCCGAAAGTATGTGATATTCTCGCCGATGAGGGCATTGGCAATGGAAACCCAGACCTTTCTGGTATTGGAGTGAGTATAGTCACCACTGACAATCCCTATATACATGTATGTATATGTAACTTAATGAGTATGAGCTCACCAGTACCCTGTTGTTCTTCTAGCTACATATAAGTTATATCATACAGGCGATACTGGTTCTCTTGTCGATTGCTCTTCATCTAGGGTGTTATCTAGGGACCGTACTGGCTCCAAAGAGACCCTACCCCCGACACTTGAATACCATTTGGAAAACCCAGGACTTATTTGCCGAGATTACCTCACACTTTGCAGTATCTCTGGGAGTCGCCAGCTGTGTTCTACTCCAGGGATCACATAAACCTACCTTATATGAACAGAGTTTCACCAGTGCGCTGTTTGGTTTCCAACTTCACTTGCAGATGATCCATGTACTCATTGGGTTGACACCACCATCCTTGCCTACGGACCTTGCAATGGAGTATCCATTATTCGAGCGCATCTGGCACAGAATATTGTTTGGGTTAAATTTAATTCTAGCTTTTGTGTCAGCAGCTGCCTCCGTTACCTTGGACGAGAGACTATTCACACAAGAAGCTGCGCTCGACCCATGTGGGCTGAAATGGAGAGTAGGGTTGGGACCTTATTCTTTTTTATCAGTCTATTCCTTTACCACGTATTTCGTGGTATTTCTCCCATGGTTTGTCCCACTTATGAGAGCTATCACTAGCCTTCTACCATCACTAGCAGCCCCTGGAACAGAACCTAGTACGGGTTCCTCGCTGTGGAGGACCATGTCCAAGGGGGCAGCCTGGCTCTTATCATGGGAGAGAACCGTCACTCTACCACGCCTAATGGTTGTCATATGTATGCATACTTTGATATTTTTGTATGGGGTCATTGGAGTTGTGTGGATATCCGGGGGCACATTGATGCTTGCAGGGATTTGTATACTGTTAACGCCTTGCGGGCTTCGATTTCAGACTCCTGCTAGGGCGATTCATGGTTGGGAGGATACGGTTAAGCGCAAGGTAGCCCTGGAGTATGATGTTGCCTCAGTAAATACGTTGGTCATATTTACAGTCTGGGGGTGGATAATCAACGATGCGCAGCTAGAGTTCTTTACCATGGCGAGACTGCGCGACGATCTTCACAAAATCAGACAAAAAAATGACACCCAGGGTGAATGGGGTGTTGGGCAAGTGGCAGCATTGGTAGCATGGTTACCACTGCTTCCACACTTGAGCAAGATTTTGCACGCCCATAGGCATCACATCCCAGTCTCAGAAGGTACAGGCTTAATTTTGTCTACGCTTGCGTTGCCAATGACTCTTCTAACCCCGCGGCAAGAATTAAGTGCTGACTGCAAGCATTGAGTGCGAGTTCCAGGCCCCATAGGTGCTATATCGAGCCCTACAAGTCTAGATCCCCCTCAGGAAAGAATGCAATACCACACAGCAATCGCGAATCTAACAAATGATGGATCATAGATATATATATATATATCAATGCTACATAGATGGGAGAAATACATGCGTAGGGTGGTACGTATATTGATGTGAACCGTATGACTTGTATTTCTATGTGAGCTATCCAGCTACCTATATATGCACGGGGAATAGGTAACACATGCTTCTCATATATGTGGCGTGAATACATGATTATACGTCAGCATGTAAGGCTTTACGTAGTTCAGTATGTGATGGAGTGTAAAGTGCGCTAGCACATGTTTCAACACCCCCCATCAACACATAGTGTTGTGCAATGTACAGGATAATCAACCTCGTTAAAAACCTCAAAACCTTTTTTCTTTTGGTAAAAATAGGTAAAAGAGTGCTGATCATTGACCCTGTTTTCCTAGCATTTTTTCTCGTAGATAGAGGAATCGAGGCTGTGGTAGCGGCTTCGTACATATATCTGCTAAATTCTCTTCACTTGGTACGTGAAGGACGTTGATCATGCCATCCTCAACCAAGTCTCTGACATGGTGTTAAGCGATATCAATATGCAGTATGACCGCCACATCAAAATATTCCGGATATATGCTATTCAGACATCCAATACTAAGTGAAAACAATAACTTTTTGCCAAAGTTTGAGCCCATTCGCCTTAAAAATGATTGAGTTATGCTCTGACACCTGTTTATCAGAAACTCGGTGACCCAAGTTAGAGTTACGCTTCTCGTCTCATGCTAAGACCCGGGCTAGGTATGACAAAATATGCTACTCGAGTAGGGCAAATGTATTTCGGGGAGTGAGTTCAGAATTTAGACATCTAGCAGTTAACTCTAGAGTCGATCACTGAACCATATATACTTGAAACTAGAATTTAACTTTATGTTAGCTGTCAAGTCTTTAATTTACAGATCCAGAGTGACAGCAATATCACACCCGCAGCCCGCTTCGTAGATCAAAATACTGTAGAGACTGGCTTCCAAGTCATCAGAATATTCTCGGTACGAAGGAAACTACTGACGTTGTTGAGCAAGTTGTGGATAAAGTGTCGAGAAAGAGTTACCAAAAGTTAGGCAAGATACTATACATAATAGGTCATAATATAACCTGTGTGAACAAGCAGAAGAGAAAGCAGCAGAGGGATATAGATACATTTTAACTATAGTAAAGGCTATTTCACGTATACATACTCACATCAGTACAGTAGAGTGTATCTCTACGAGAGGTGATATCGATGATCATACAAATGGCCATGCATATGCCAGTTCTGGTGGGTGTCTGCCAGGCTAGGTAATATGTTTAGTCTTAGTATCTATCTAACATGGTGCTCTTCGAGTAAAAATATTGAAGGATAAAAAGGAGGATGTGGTACTCGAGTACGTATATCCAAAGTAGTTACTGTAGGCTAGCTTGTTACACGGAGTCCTAAAAGGGTAGTCAGTTAACTTGTACTACACCTATTATGGTAATAAGTCACTTAAGTGTCAGGTGTGAGGACTTGGGAGGTGCATAGTGTGGTGACGCGACTTGGCGGCTGGATTATTCGTCTTCGGACGAGACATTGTTGTACATGATCATCAACATCATCACACCTAGCATAAATCAAAAGGCAACGTTTAGTGACCTAATCAGAAGGAACATTCAGTGGCCTCACACTAGGCATTTTTTTGCAATTGATGCATGCATAGTCTCCAACCAAACCCTTAACCGAGGGACTACACTTGGATTTCCCAGGGATTACTGCAAATCCAGGAAATGTCCGAGATATTTCTCCTTGACTTTAAGTCCACGGCGTTCAAGCTTCCGCAGCTAAGTCCTGGGAGCTATTATCCTGGTTGGGAGTTGGTGTGGTGATAGATATTACAGTTGCTACAATTCCTCTAGATCAAGATCAATTGCATGGGGCATGAGGCGAATCAAAAGAGCTTCATTGGTGACTACGGTTCAAGCTAGCACTCAGTAAACAATAACATGCAGTTCTCAAGATACTGACCTATGCTGAATATTTTTTTTGACAGATTTGAGCATTTTGAGAAAGGTTCTCACGCGGGTGTCATATGTGCTATGGGCGCATGGGAGCAGTTGGTTGGTGAGTACAAGCGTGAGCTGAATCATGGCCCCAAGGTATCAGCGTATCAATATCTATCGATCTCAGTAGTATGTACCAGGAGGTTAAGTATTTTGAATATACTGTATAGCGAAAACCTTCCTATAACGAAGGAAAATAGTTGGAATTTTTTTTAAAGGGGTCATTAATTGCATTCAGCCTATCTAGACTATGACACTAGGTTGCGGCTGCCCGGTTGCCCAGGTGCCTTCTTCCTCCACGCGGGCCAGTCCCTGCCCCTAAAAGTCCCCCCAGGAAGGGAAAATGAAAAGAAAAACTACTACAGACTCGCACCAGTTTATCACACCTCTAGAACAGCGCGGGTGAATCAAGAAATATATCCCCAGACCAGTGCAGGTAAATCAAACACAAAAAACCGGTATCACACAACCCCCGCTCAGGACAGCGCAGGTAAATCAAAACCCCAGGTGACTATCCCATCCTCCCAACTAAAACCACGCCGGTGATAACACACAAACCCAACCATCCTATCCCCCCATCAATAATCTCAATCACAGCCGGAACAGCTTCCTCCCTATCCGCAACCTTGTAACCTCCACTGGGTCTCTCATGTATATGACTAAAGAAGATGCCACCTGTCCCCACCTGTCTTCCTTTAGCAGCCATCGTATCCCCAGTATCCTTACCCCCTTGTTGGCCTCTTCGACCCACCTCCGCATGGTGCCTGGCTTGTACTTGAGTGGTGCCGCATGCATGACCAACGCCCATATGAGTGATGTGCTTTCCTTCCCGACTAGTGCTGCTGGCGACGGTCGTGTTCTGCTCGGTGCTCTCAGGGGTCTTTCGGGAGTCGTCAGTGGCCGCCGAGATCTCTGTGTGGGTGGGGTTCGCTATTCCCGAGGTCTCCTATTCTTCACCCCGGACTTCCCCTCTCCCTATGGTGCTGCTTGCTCCTTTGGTCGAGCTTCCTGCATTGTCCCCTCACTCCCTATGGTACTGCATGTTGTCCTTTTGTGGCGCCGCATGGCCCCTCCTCGCTGCCTGTGATGCTGCCTGCTGCCTCTGCTTTCCGGGCTCCGGTGGTGTTTGGACGGCGGCTGCCGCGTACGTAACGCCTGGGGGTGTCGGCGGCGCATCTGTGGCCGCGCTGGTGGTGGGTGTTGGCTCCGCCTGCGTGGTGGCCTTTCTAGTAGTGGGTATCTTCGAGGCCAAGGGCACGATTTTCAATTTTCAGTATGCCATAGCTGACTCCGCCATATCCCCTCTCACCATGACTGGGGTACATATCCATCCACAATCTCAACCATATGCCCTGCACGTAGTAGCACCAGCAAGCGTGGAAGTCGCTCATGTCTCCCGTGGTCTACGGGGTCATCCTTGCCAAAGTATCCACGGTCCCCATAAATTCTTCAAGGCTTGGCTCCTTCTCCGATTCCGATTCCGAATCACTCGGGTACAACTTCTGGCTCTGATGCGGGTTTCGGCGCCTCTGCCACTTTCTTCTGGGCCTTTTTCTTTCCTTTTGCCGGCATCGTGTTCTCGTTGGTCCGGCGAATGGCCGTGTATCGCAGGGTGGTATGATTGGCCGGCCTTCGGTGTGGGGGTTATCAATTCTCTGATTGGGTGGCTGTCGTTTGATCTCTGTGTTGGCACCAGGCTGAAGAATCGCAGGTACCCCACTTCTCGACCCTCAAAATGTCGACAAAAGAGGTCCTCGATGTCCAATATCTTTCCCAAAAAATAGATATTCTTGTCATCTTTGCCGTGGTCTTTTCACTCGTTTTGTCCTGGCTGTTGGCGAGAGGTTGCTGAAGACATGGAATGCCCATACATCAAAGGTTTAGGACCTTATTGTCAGTAATATCAAAGCGGATCTTGCACGTCGGATTGTAGCCCAAGTGAAGATCATAGAAATGGAATCAACAGATGCACCAGAGGTGAAAATAGTTGGAATCTCTCGCCATGATCTTAGGTCGACGCGAGTACAGATTTTTGTTTATAACAAAAAGCAAAAAAACGGTTACAATCTTAGCTAGGTTTGGGGATATATACATTTTTTTTTTTTTTGAAGTCTATACGTCTTTTCCCCTCAAGGGGGAGCCCGTGGCTATGGGACGGATCCTTCCCGCGCCTTTAAAGGTCTGGGTTTACGTATATAGGACCAACACGCTGCATAAACGCCCTGCCTTCCGAACCTATGAAAATCCACCCCTGACCCCTGAAAGAAATGATAAGGAAATTACAGAACTTGGCGGCGCAGTTGGGACTGGGGATACATGGCACTGATCGCCTTGGTGGACGCCTGCCGCTGATCTTGGATATCAGCCTCGTCACGCTTGTCTTTTAGCCTTGGGATCCTCGAGACTCTTCTACTACGCCGAGCTTCTTATTATAGCTCGTGAGATCTCGGGGTCGTCTGTGTGTTTGAATTATATTGAAGTCTAGGTCCTCTGTTCAACTATTGTCGTCATAAGCCCTGACATGGAGCTAAACACAACCTCTAATTATTCCTGTGATGGCCTTTCAATGAATCGTGTCCTCAACCTCACTCAGTATCCCCACAAACTCAAGATGGAAGATCTGATCCAGAGCTGTCCGAACGTATGTAATATTCTCGCCGATGAGGGCATTGGCAATGGAAACCCAGACCTTGCTGGTATTGGAGTGAGTTGTTTGCCTATAGTCACCACTGACGATCCCTATATATGTATATGTAACTTAATGGGTATGAGCTCACCAGTACCCTGTGTTCTTCTAGCTACATATAAGTTATATCATACAGGCGATACTGGTTCTCTTGTCGATTGTTCTTCACCTAGGGTCTCATCTAGGGACTGTACTGGCTTCAAAGAGACTCTGCCCCCGACACTTGCATACCATTTGGAAAATCCAGGGCTTATTTACCGAGATTACCTCATACTTTGCAGTAACTCTGGGAGTCGCCAGCTGTGTTCTACTCCTGCGATCACGTAAACCTACCTTATATGAATCGATTTTCATCGCTGCACTGTTTACTTTCCAAATTTCCTTGCAGACGATCCATGTGCTCATTGGGTTGACACCACCACCCTTGCCTACGGACCTTGCAATGGCGTATCCATTATTCGAGCGCATCTGGCACAGAATATTGTTTGGGTTAAATTTAATTCTAGGTATGGTGCCATCTTTCTCCATTTACCAGTCTGGGGGACCATTCGAACAACAACAATATGCACTCTACCCGTGTGGGCTGAATTGGGGATTAGGGTCTGGTTTGCCTTTTGCATTATTCTATGCCATTCCCATGTATTGGATAGTATTTCTCCCATGGTTTGTCCCACTTATGAGAGCTATCACTAGCCTTCTACCATCAGAGCACGCGCTAGCAGTCCCTGGAACAGAAGCTAGTACGGGTTCCTCGCTGTGGATGACCATGTCCAAGGGGCCAGCCTGGGTCTTATCATGGGAGAGAACTGTCACTCTACCACGCCTAATAGTTGTCATATGTATCCATACTTTGATAGGCCTGTATGGGCCCATTGCACTTCTGTGGGTATCCGGGGTCACATTGATGCTTGCAGAGATTTGCATACTGTTAACGTCTTGCGGGCTTCGATTTCAGACTCCTGCTAGGGCGATTCATGATTGGGAGGATACGGTTAAGCGCAAGTTAGCCCTGGAGTATGATGTTGCCTCGGTAAATACGTTGGTCATATTTACACTCTGGGGGTGGATAATCATCGATGCGCAGCGAGAGTTGTTTACCATGGCGAGACTGCGCAACGATCTTCACATAATCAGACAAAAAAATGACACCCAAGGTGAATGGGGTGTTGGGCAAGTGGGAGCATTGGTAGCATGGTTACCACTGCTTCCACACTTGAGCAAGATTTTGTACACCCATAAGCATCACATCCCAGTCTCAGAAAGTACAGGCTTAAGTTTATCTACGCGTGCGTTGCCAATGAATCTTCTAGCCCCGCGGCAAGAATGAAGTGCTAACTGCAAGCATTGAGTGTGAGTTCCAGGCCCCATAGTTGCTACATCGAGCCGTACAAGTCTAGATCTCCCTCCGGACCACACGCCAGTCCAGTCCGAAGTCATGCAGCTACATCTCCAGCAGCTTAGTAGGGCTCGCACAATGTAGGAAGAATGGGAAGAATGCAATACCACACAGCGGCCGCGTATCTAACAAATGATTGTTTTTATTTTATTTTTAAAACCCCATTAGTTACAGGTGGGTGGTGGCAGGGGTACTTACTTATATGGAAGCATATGCCTCCCGTGGTATGTGTCCCCAAAACTCACCCTTCACCGCCACATCAAAATATTCCAGATGTATGCTATTCAGACATCCAATACTAAGTGAAAACAATAACTTTTTACCAAAGTTTGTGCCCATTCGCCTTAAGAATGGATTGAGTTATGCTCCGACACCGGAAACTGTGATCCAAGTTCAGTTCCGCAGAGTTACGCTTCTCGTCTCATACTAAGACCCGGGCTAGGTATGAGACTACACCGTATTCCTACAAAATATGCTACTCGAGTAGGGCACATAATTATCATGTACTTCGGGGAGTGAGTTCAGAATTTAGACATTTAGCACTTCACTATATATACTTGAAACTAGAATTTAACTTTACGTTAGCTGTCAAGTCGGTAATTTACAGATCCAGAGTGAAGTGACGAGGACAGCAATATCACACCCGCAGCCCGCTTCGTAGATCAAAGTACTGTTGAGACTGGCTTCTAGGTCATCGGAATATTCTCAGTACGAAGGAAACTGCTGACGTTGTTGAGCAAGTTGTGGATAAAAGTGTCGAGAAAGAGGAGGAGAAGGGTTACCAAAGGTTAGGCAAGATACTATAATAGGTCATAATATAACCTGTGTGAACAAGCAGAAGAGAAAGCAGCGGAGGAATATATATTCATTTTAACTATAGTCAAGACTATTTCACGTATACATACTCACATCAGTAGAGTATATCTCTATGACAGGCAATATCGATGGTGATACAAATGGCCATGCATATGCCAGTTCTGGTGCCTGGCAGACTAGGGAATATGTTTAGTCTTGGTATCTATCTAACTGGGGTGCTCTTCGAGTAAAAATATTGAAGGATAAAAAAGAGGGTATTGTGTACATGTGTATATCCAAAGTAGTTAGGCTAGCTTGTTACACACAGCGTCCTAAAAGGGTAGTCAGTTAACTTGTGCTACGCCTATTGTGGGAATAAGTCACCTAGGCATTTTTTTGCAATTAATGCATGCATAGCCTCCAACCAGACCCTCAACCGAGAGACTACACTTGACATTGCACGCCAGTTGGACTGGATTTCCCAGGGATTACTGCAAATCCAGGAAATGTCCGAGATATTTCTCCTAGACTTTAAGTCCACGGCGTTCAAATTTCCGTAGCTAAGTCCTGGGAGCTATTAGTCTGGTTTGGAGTTGGTGCGGTGATAGATATTAGAGTTGCTATAGTTCCTCTAGATCAAGATCAATTGATGGGGAATGAAGCGAATCCAAAGAGCTTCATTGGTGAATACAGTCCAAGCTAGCACTCAGTAACAACAACATGCAGTTCTCAAGATACTGACTGACCTATGCCGAATTTTTTTTTCGACAGATTTGAGCACTTTGAGAAAGTTCTCACGCGGGTGTCATATATGCGAGCAGTTGGTTGATGAGTACAAGCGTGAGCTGAGTTATTGCCCCAAGGTATCAGCGTATCAATATCTATAGATCTTAGTATGTACTAGGAGGTTAAGTATTTTGGGTATATCGTATAGTGAAAAATCTTCCTATAACGAAGAAAAATAGTTAGAATTTTTTTTAAAGGGGTCATTAATCGCATTCAGCCTATCTAGGCTATGGCGATAGGCTGCGGCCACCCGGTTGCCCAGGTGCCTTCTTCCTCCACGTGAGCCAGTCCCTACCCCTAAAAGCCCCAGAAGAGAAAATGAAAAGAAAAACTAATACATACTCACGCCAGGTTATCACACATTCTCTAGAACACCGAGTGAATCAAGAAATACATCCCCAGCCCAGTGCAGGTAAATCACACACAAAAAACCTTACTCGCGCCGGTATCACACAACCCCGCTCAGGACAGCGCAGGTAAATCAAACACAATAAATCAAAAACGAAAATTCTCGACAAAGCCCCAGGTGACTATCCCATCATCCCCCCAACTGAAACCGCGCCGGTGATAACACACAAACCCAACCATCCTATCCCCCCATCAACAATCCCAATCATAGCCGGAACAGTCTCCTCCCTATCCGCAACCTTGTAACCTCCACCAGGTCTCTCATGTATATGACTAAGGAAGATGCCACCTGTTCCAGCCTGTCCTCCTTTAGCAGCCACCATATCCCCAGTATCTTCACCCCCTTGTGGTCCTCTTCAACCCACCTCCGCATGGTACCTGGCTTGTACTTGAGTGGTGCCGCATGCATGACCAACGCCCATGTGATCTATGTGCTTTCCTTTGTGGCTGGTGTTGCTGGCGACGGTCGTGTTCTGCCTGGTGGTCTCAGGGGTATTTCGGGAGTCATCAGTGGCCGCCGAGCTCTCTGTGTAAGTGGGGTTCGCTATTCCGGGGGTTTCCTGTTCTTCACCCTGGACTTCCCCTCTCCCTGTGGTGCTGCTTGCTCCTTTGGTCGAGCTTCCTGCATTGCCCCTTCACTCCCTGTGGTACTGCCTGTTGCCTCTTCGTTTCCTTTTGTGGCGCCGCCTGGCCCCTTCTCGCTCCCTGTGATGCTGCCTGCTGCCTCTGCTTTCCGGGCTCCGGTAGTGTCTGGACGGCGGCTGCCGTGTATGTACGCGCCGGGGGTGTCGGCGGCGCATCTGTGGCCTTGCTGGTAGTGGGTGTCTTCGAGGCCAGGGGCAGGATTTTCAATTTCCAGTACGCCATGGCTGACTCCGCCATATCCCCTCTCACCATGACGGGGGGGGCGGGTACATATCCATCCACAATCTCAACATGCCCTGCACGTAACAAGCGTGGAAGTCGCTCATGTCTCCCGTGGTCTCCGGGGTCATCCTTGCCACAGTATTCATGGCCCCCATAAATTCTTCAAGCCCTGGCTCCTTCTCCGATTCCGATTCCGAATCACTCGGGTACACTCCTGGCTCTGGTGCGGGTTTCGGCAATTTCTTCTGGGTCTTTTTCTTTCCTTTTGCCACATCGTATTCTCGTTGGTCCGGCGAATGGCCGTGTATCGCAGGGTGGTATGATTGGCCGGCCTTCGGTGTGGGGGTTATCAATTCTCTGATTGGGTGGTGGTAGTTCGATCCCTGTGTTGGCACCAGGCTGAAGAATTGCCGGTTCCCCGCTTCTCAACCGTGAAAACGTCGACAAAAGAGACCCTCGACGTCCAATATCTTTTCTGAAAAATCGATATTCCTGTCATCGTCGCCGTGGTCTTTTCACTCGTGCCGTCGAGTTCTGGTTGTTGGCGAGAGGTTGCTGCAGACATGGAATCCCCATACACCAAAGGTTTAGGACCTTATTGTCTGTAATATCAAAGCGGATCTTGCATGTCGGATTGTAGCCCAAGTGAAGATCATAGAAATGGAATCAACAGATGCACCAGAGGTGAAAATATTGGAATCTCTCGCCATGATCTTAGGTCGACGCGAGTACAAATTTTTGTTTATAAAAAAAAGACAAAAAACGGTTAGAACCTTAGCTAGGTTTGCCTGCAAGCACATAGAGCTCGAGACGGGATACATGGCATGCTACACTAATCCTGTCTGACGTTCCTTGTCATGACACCATTAGAAAGCCTTGGTGGACGCCTGCCGCCGATTTTGGATATCAGCCTCGTCACATGCAGTTAGCTTGACTTTTAGCCTTGGGATCCTTGAGACTCTTCTACTACGCCAGAGCTTCTTATTATAGCTCGTGAGATCTCGGGGTCGTCTGAGTGTTTGAATTATATTAAAGTCTAGATCCTCTGTTCAACTATTGTCGTCATAAGCCCTGACATGGAGCTAAATACAACCTCTAATTATTCCTGTGATGGCCTTTCAATGGATCGTGTCCTCAACCTCACTCAGTACCCCAGCGAACTCAACATGTATGATCTGATGCAGAGCTGTCCGAATTTATGCAATATTCTTGCCGATGAGGGCATTGGTAATGGAAACCCAGACCTTGCTGGTATTGGAGTGAGTCGTTTGCCTATAGTCACCACTGACGATCTCTATATATGTATATGTAGCTTAATGGGTATGAGCTCACCAGTGCCCTGTCGTTCTTCTAGCTACATATCAGTTATATCATACAGGCGATGCTGGTTGTCTTGTCGATTGTTTTTCATCTAGGGTGTCATCTAGGGACTGTATTGGTTCCAAAGAGACTCTGCCCCCGACACTTGAGTGCCATTTGCAAAATCCAGGGCTTATTTACCGAGATTACCTCATACTTTGCAGTGACTCTGGTAGTCGCCAGCTGTGTTCTAGTCCAGGGATCACGTAAACCTACCTTATATGAACTGACTTTCACCACTGCGCTGGTTAATTTCCAACTTTCCTTGCAGACGATCCATGTGCTCATTGGGTTGACACCACCACCCTTGCCTACGGACCTTGCAATGGCGTATCCATTATTCGAGCGCATCTGGCACAGAATATTGTTTGGGTTAAATTCAATTCTAACTATTGTGCCAGCTGTCTCCTTTAACCAGCCCGGGAGACCATTCAAACAACAAGAAGCTGTGCTCGACCCGTGTGGCTTGAATTGGGGATTAGGGTCGGGGGGGTTGCCTTTTTCATCAGTCTATTCCTTTAACGCGTATTTCATAATATTTTTGCCATGGTTTTTCCCACTTATGGCAGCTATCATTAGCTTTCTACAATCAAAGCTCGCGCTAGCAGTCCCTGGAACAGAACCTAGTACGGGTTCCTCGCTGTGGATGGCCATGTCCAAGGGGGCAGCCTGGCTCTTATCATGGGAGAGAACCGTCACTCTACCACGCCTCATGGTTGTCATATGTATGCATGCTTTGATACATCGGGATGGGCCCATTGGAGTTATGTGGGTATCCATAGGCACATTTGTGCTTGCAGGGATTTGTATACTGTTCAAGCCTTGCGAGCTTCGATTCCAGACTCTTGCTAGGGCGACTCATGATTGGGAGGATACAGTTAAGCGCAAGTTAGCCCTGGAGTATGATGTTGCCTCGGTAAATACGTTGGTCATACTTACACTCTTGGGGTGGTTAATCGCCGATGCGCAACGGCATTTGTTTACCATGGCGAGACTGCGTGACGATCTTCACAGAATCAGACAAAAAAATGACACCCAAGGTGAATGGGGTGTTGGGCAAGTGGGAGCATTGGTAGCATGGTTACCACTGCTTCCACACTTGATCAAGACCTGGTATGCCCACAGGCCGGTCTCAGAAAGTACAGGCCTAAGTTTATCTACGCGTGCGTTGCCAATGACTCTTCTAACCCCGCGGCAAGAATGAAGTGCTAACTTCAAGCATTGAGTGCGAGTTCCAGGCCCCATAGTTGCTACATCGAGCCGTACAAGTCTAGATCTCCCTCAGGACCACATGCCAGTCCAGTCCGAGGTCATGCAGCTACATCCACAGCAGCTTAGTAGGGCTCGCACAATGTAGGAAAACGGGAAGAATGCAATACCACCCAGCGGCTGTGTATCTTACAAATGATGGTTTTTATTTTATTTTTAAAATCCCATAGTTACAGATGGTGGATCATAAATATATATGAATGCTACATAGATGGGAGAAATATATGCGTAGGGTATGGTTAATGGAGTAGGGGTACTTATATGGAAGCATATACCTCCTTAGCAGTTAACTCTAGAGTCGGCCACTGAACTATATACAGTTAGACCTTGCTATACCGGAGTACTCCTAAGCCTCCACTACCAAAACCCCAGCTGTCCACCTAAAATGACTTTGCTATAACGGATTTTTGCTCATACCGGACCGTACAGTATGCTGAGGGAGTACAGGGGTCTTTTTACCCTATCCCCATACATTTCCCCCTTGCTATATCTGAATAATCTACTCTATTAGGCTTGATGTTGCTTCACATACCTCCATTATACAGCAAAATTAGGATTCTCAGGATGCACGCGACTCCTTTACCCTTGCCCAAGGGCTAGTGCCATGGTGTATACCGGAACCTTGCTATACTAGACAAAAGTGCTAGATTTTAGTCGCTCAGTATAGCAACGTCTAACTGTATACTTGAAACTAGAATTTAACTTTATGTTAGCGGTCAAGTCGTTCATTTACAGATCTAGAGTGAAGTGTCGAGAAAGAGGAGCAGGGAGTTACCAAAATTTAGGCAAGATAATATAATAGGTCATAATATAACTCGTGTAAACAAGCAGAAGCGAAAGCAGCGGAGGAATATATATACATTTTAATTATAGTAAAGACTATTTCATGTATACATACTCATATCAGTAGAGTGTATCTCTACGAGAGGCGATATCGATAGTAATGACCATGCATATGCCAGTTCTGGTGCCTACCAGACTAGGGAATATGTTTAGTCTTGGTATCTATCTAACAGAGGTGCTCTTCGAGTAAAAATATTGAAGGATGAAAAAGAGGGTGTTGCACTCGAGTACATACAGTGCGTGGGCAAAAGAACCCGCGACCTGCCTGTAATATTGCCCATGCACTGTATATCCAAAGTAGTTGGTTACACGGAGTCCTAAAAGGGTAGTCAGTTAACTTGTGCTACACCTATTATGGTAATAAGTCACCTAGGCATTTTTAGAAGTACCATATAAGGTAATAGGGATAACGCTGCTAGCATGCATGGTTATGTAAGGATAAAACCTTGGGATACGAGGGGGACTCCGAGACTGTTGTTCATCACGACGAAGATAAGGGGATAATATGAATATCATTCTCTACCATCACGTCACCTGGTCCTTCTAATTTCTCCGCAACTAATGCATGCAGAGTCTCCAACCAGACCCTCAACCGAGAGACTACACCTGGCCAGTTGGACTGGATTCCCCAGGGATTACTGCAAATCCAGGTAATGTCCGAGCTATTTCTCCTTGACCTTGAGTCCACGGGGTGCAAGCTTCCACAACTAAGTCCTGGTACTACTTCCCAAACGCCCGCACATTCCAAGTGAGTCTTGGTGGCAGGATACTATAGTTGGCATTTGTCAGAGGTTAGAAGGAATGGTGTCTAGATCTTTCTTATAGGGGGTAGGGGCCATGGAAGCTCCAGTGAGGCAGAGAAGGAGGCAGCGACGGAGGGTTCGGACATGACGACAGAGGATTAATCTGGTTAAAATAAAACCGTGCGAGTAGGAGTGAACAATTCGTAGTAGTTATAGGGAGGGTGTGGGGCTGTTGAAACCAAGTGCCAAGTCGGGCTCATAACCCATTGAAGTATTACTGCAATCATAGGCATCGGAAAAATGGTGCTAAGCTCCGCGGGGGATTGATGACCTGAGCACGGGAGATAAAGAGTCGACTATGAAGATGGTGAGAATTGCTTAGTTAAAGAAGAAAAGGAGCGAGAGGGAGCTGAATATGTACATGCGAGTTTAGGGTAACAGAGAGCAAGCGTCCATATGAAATCGGAGCAGAACGCTAGCTGTAGGAGAAACATGCGCAATGCAGATTAAGCAAATACACATGCACAGTAAGCTAACAAGCACGATAAGTTGACAACAGCATGTACGGTCAGAAGTGATGGCTGGTTACAGTGGGTAACGCCATGACCGGTTATCCGGAACATGAAAGTTGAGAGTGACTGGATACTTGTTGACCATCCATCTCACACAGGTGATCAGTTCAGGGTAACAAAACCCGGAGACCGGATGTATTGTTGCAAATTAGTGCTCGTATTCAGACTACCTAGCCTATGGCGAGAGACCACACCTACATGTAGGTTATCCCACCTCGGAGCCGGTCTCTGTTCCCATATCTGCGTACGAGGCCAGATTCCTGTCAAAAGGTGAAGGAAAAAGGAAGGAGGAAAAAAAAGGACCCCGAATCCTCATACACGCGAGTGAGAAATCAATGCAGGTGGAAACGAGACAGAACGTCTTAATCCCCGCAAGTAGTGAACAACTGTGTGACTATTATCCCGAGAATAACAAAGACCTCATAATGGACATCTCTAGGTACGTATAAGAACTACCAGCACTAGTACTCCATCCACTCCATCACAGGCCGAAGCTGATATCCCCGAATCACACTCACATCAGCCGTGTCTTATCCTCCTTTTCCTTTGCCAGGTCCTTCTGCACCCATTTTATCGTAATCGTATCCATAAACACTGAGCATATAAATGGAAACACCCCCTACAACACCGTTAGTAAACCCACTCCTCGAGCCAATTAGTATTACAATTGGATCATTTCATCACTTACCAAACCCATATACCACATCCTTACTCACCTCGGAGCCAAGACTGCCGCCAACGTAGCCGCTCCTCACACCATCGCCCCCACCCCGCGCGAGTAGCCAAATATCGCCGGAAAATAAATCCGAAAAACCAACATTGGTAAAACATCAACGTAGGTGGAAAATAAAACTAAGGGGATGGTATAGACTGCTACATACACCAACGGCATCCAATGTCCCCGCACTATTTGTACCAGAAACTAGGACAACTATCCTGCCGAATCACGAAGGCATCTGCGCTATATAGTGGAGGACGCTGCATGCTGTTGTGCTCCAATAGAGGCGCGGCACCAGTCATATTCTATGATGCGGGATTGCCTCCTCCCCATCCTTAAATCTTTTTTTTTTTTGGGGGGGGGAGTCTATACGCCTTTCCCCCGAAGGGAGCCTTAGGCTATGAGGCGGCCATCCTTAATTTGTCCATATCCATTGCTGATTTCATGTAGATGACCAAGGAGGGTGCCACCTTCCTTGGCCGATTGTCTTTCAACAGCCACCTAACTCTCATGATTTAAATGCCCCTGTTGTCTTCAATTCACTGCCTCATCCTCCCGGCTTGTAGCGGAGTGGGATAGTGCGCATCACGACGGCACGTGCTTGTAGAATATCGACTAGAATATTGCCTGATAGCAAACAACGGGGTTGTCACACCAGTTGATATATTGACTAGCCAACCGGTTAGCATATTGACTGGAGTATTGGCTAGCCAATTGACTGGCATATCGGTTCGAATATTGACTACAATATCGGCTGGAATCTTGACTGGCGGGAAACAAACGGCTGGTCCACCAGTTAGCGGATTGACTTGACAACTGGCTGGCATATTGACTGGTGTACCGGCTGGTATATTGCCTGGTATATCGACCAGTGAATCGATCTCCACGCCGCTTGTGCTTTACGGGTTCTCTCTCGCCAGTGACGGTGCCTGTCTTCGATGTGTGCCCCTAGGTTTTTGCCCCGCTTGCCCTCTCAGACCTTGCTGCAGTCCCAGCTTAGGTGCATTTCCTCGGCAGCATCAGACAGAGCTGTGTGCGTGTCTCCTACCCTTATGCTGTTGACATCATCAATAAAGGCAAATGTCATGAGCAGTGTCCCACTTGCATTTAGCCGGGGGCGCCGCCTGTGGTACCTGTCCCTCCGCTGCCTTGCTTTCCACTCTCACTTCTGTTCTGCATACCATCTCACTCATATATATGGTGAAAAGCACTGGGCTCAGCGGTGAGCCCTGAGGGGTGTCTTGTACCATTCTCGTAGATGCTGCTACTTATCTTCTCGTCGATGTTACTCCTCGAATGTCCTCGCTTGCAGGGTCGGGTGCATCTCTTCATGGTGTAAGATATTGAGGGCGGACTAGAGATCACGGCCTATCATCGATATTGTCCCTCCATACTGTTGCGGCATGCATTCTGTGCCCTTTTCTTGTGTTTATTTTCCCTTCATCTCTGGCGTAGTCACCCTTCACGTGACTGATTGTTTATTTTCCCGGCTTATATCTATCACGATATCTCGGGTCTATGTTCATTCCTATCACTTTTCGTCTACATGGATATCCATCATGCATATTCGCACATGCTCTTGTTTCTGTACTTGTTTATTAAATGCCCTACATACTGTTTCATACATGCGATTGGCCTTACCTGTATTACCACGTTGCTCAGCCGTACTCTATGTATTTATACACTGGCATCTCCCACGTAGTTAGGAAACATCTCGCTCGAATATCTCGCTCGCCTCCTGCACACTCCGCTGGTCACCGCTACTCCGCTCATACTTACGTATATTATTTGCGTAGGTATTCACGCTGTATACACACCCCCATATCCTACTTTTAATAGGTTATGAGCCCGGAGCTCTAGCCTTTCTCTTAGCTTCGTTCCCAGTCTCTTGACCTTTCTCTATACTCTAGCCCTACCTTACTTTAGTATCAAGTCGGATATCTCCCCCTGCTTCTTTCGTCACAATGTCGGATCCACTGCGTCAAGGTTCTACTTCTACTTCCACCTCCACTGGTGGTACTACTGGACTCCCGCCTCCTCCTCCAGAGGACTTCTCCGCATCCATGCAGTTCAAGCTAGATAATGTTGATGGAATTACCCGAATATACCCTGATGGCCAAGAAGGGTATGCCCTATATGGTCAAAACTGCCATATGGCAACCAAAGTGGTTAAAACTGTTTCCTAAAGAAGGATATAAGCGCTCTGTTTTCCCTCGTTTGATTTTTTATTTTCCTCATAGCAGTTATACACAGCTTTCTTGTTAGCATAAAGAGCGACTGTCTTTTAGCTCCTGCGAACAAATATATTATTACTTCTCATATTACTTCCACCTATTCGGTTTAACTCTCCACACGACGTCTTCCCCTCATAGCCTGTAATTCTTACAAATGTACCCCGCCTTACTGACGGATCTGGCTACAGATCTTGGTGCTCCATAGCCACTCTCTATCTACGATCTCGCCTTCTAGGAAGATCATCGATGGCTCAGACCCCAAACCAACTGACCATGCACTGCTTGAAAAATGGGAACTCAAGAATATCTCCGCACAGTTACTTCGACATCTATGGTTGACACTTCGATTTCACACATCGTATCTGAAGCACTTACAGCTAGGGACGCATGGCAGGCCCTGCAAGATCGTTTCGACCGACGAAATCCTACCACACTGTATACATCCGTTAAGCCGTTCTTCACTTCTATGGCTATGGCAGATGGAATTTCCATGCTGGACCACATGAATGGCTACGAAACCTATCTACGACAACTCATACAGCGCTGCAAGGATACCTCATCTGATGACGCTTACCAACATCTGGCTAATTATCTTGACAATGAGAAGATCAAAGCTCATCATCTTCTTATGACGCTCCCCGATTCCATGGCTAATGTTGTGGATAACCTCCAGTCTAAGTCCGATCTCACGTACCTCGACGTCCGGACAAGGCTTCTCGAGCTCGCCTCTTCCTCTCTCATTGATACTCCTAAGAAGAACAAAGCCCTGAATACAAGGGGCAAAGGCAAGCAACAACAACAATCCACTGGCACTACATATACGAAGCCAAATCCTACTCGTGTTGGCAAAACGGAGCCCGCCAAAGGCAACCAATGCTCCTGGTGTAAAAGCTGGGGGACATCCCTTCGACGGACATACATTCAAGACCTGTCAGAAACTCAAGGGCTACCAGGCGTCCACGTCCACCTCCAACTCCTCTCGTCCCGCTCCCTCTACTGGCAAAGAAGTCGTCCCTTACAGAGCATCGACTGCTCAAGAACTCTTGGGAGTTTGCGCATTGAGTGTGGTATAAGATACCCGATACCACCTATGCTTCGACGACTTGTTCTTTTCCTCCATTCTCCATCCTCACCTCTCACGCAAGCAAGAATTCTTTCTTCCGTTATTCTTTTTCTCACTGCTTTCTACCCCTCTACCTCACTACCGGAGCAACTTACAATGGCGACTGCACACACTGGAAACGGAAAATCTGTGGCTGCGCAAGAGCTACAGACAGCTTTTGCGGACATAATGAGCCACGAGGATACCCTAAAGGAAAAGTTTCGGGCAAAGTTCAATTCAATTGTGGGAGCCAAAAACAAATGGAGATTCTTGAAGGGACTCTCCGATCTCACAGTTGGCGCAAGCGAAAAGATGGGTGCACTCGCGGAAGTGCAAACTGAGATCCTGAACCAAGTGACCGATGTGGAGTTAGAATCCTGGGGAGTGACACGGGAAGTAGTGGAAGTAGCAATGAGGAAAAAGGAGCTTGAAGTGTTGGGAGATATCTACAAAAGCTCTGTGCGGAAATGAAGAAACAACATGCAGACTATCGAGAAGTATTGGGGGCCAGGGTGGGTAGCGCTTGTCATTTTGAGGACTGTCGGGTATATATCTTCTTTCCAAACCTTTATGACGAAGGAACGGAGCGATCATTCCTAACCGATGATGAGTATGGTCGATTTATTGACATGCTGCTCAAGACTATACATACGTTATATTCTTCTCACATATGTCAACATTTGCCAACAACATGGGATGACGCTTGTTATAGAGCGCTGCAGAACAAGGAGTTAAGACAGAAAAGTCAGAACCACGGATTCAAATGCTCCATTATTTTCTTGCTGGTCGATATGAAGAACTACAGGATTCGCATGTAGTTTCTGGAGAAGCATCACGGCGATTTAACAACTACATCTATTGTTTCCAACTCCTGCTCCCTTGCATAAGACCTCTTTGGAAGTTGAGGTTCAAACCTGGCTCGCCTATTTATACGAAACATACCCAAACCCAACTCACCAACTCTACACAACTGCTACTGTCATGTATCGAGACTCCACACATCGAAATAATTGGCGATCATGTGAAGCATGTACCGACTTGCATACTGGTGCTATTATATCAGAATGGCTACATCTCCGCCTAGAACCATCAGTTATTCGGCTAGGTTTATTCATGAGTCTTCAACAAACGTGGATTGGGAATTTAAGACCAAACCATGACTATCCCCAACATGTCTGGGTTGCTGCTTTGAGAAAAGCACCAGCAGGAGTTCGAGGAAAAGAGCTAATTATTTGGGATAATGGGTGGGAGACAAAAAAAGAAGAATTGATACGAAAGAAAAAGAAACCAAGTCAATCCAGTCCGTTGCCATGTTGGCCTCACGGGCATCAAGGGAATGTAGAGTTGTATATTGAAGTTTCTTCCGGTGTATCTTCTATTACTCTCGTTGATGTTTGTACATACCTGACTGGAATGAGGCTTGCTTAATTTCTTAGAGGAAATTCGATGAGACTGGGTTGTTTTGGCTTTATGGGAAGGATGGGAAAATTGAGGTTAGGAACAATGAGGATAGTGAAGTTATTTTCCCATCCTTCCCATAAAGCCAAAACAATCCAGTCTCATCTACTTTTAATACATACTCCTGTACCTATCATTGTGTTAAAAATTCGGTGTTGGCACGTTGCTAAAGACATCCCGAGCCCAGGCTATGCAGGCCAGCCCAGGCGGGGCTGGAGCACCAACAGCCGCGCTCGTGGATAGAAGAAAGGCTGGCCACGCAGATGATAATGCGACCGAGGACACTGATGTGGGTAAAGGGGCAGGATGGAGTGGAGGGAAACGAACTAGCTGATGCAAGAGCAAAGAGGGAGGTGAGGAGGGGCAGACGGATGCACAAGCCTGACATAGTAACACCGGCGGGCATCTGACAAACCTTCAGATTACACGGAGGGGTACCGGCACACCTGAGCTGGTCGCGGTGGGCGGTACGGGGACTGACATATATGGTGACAGACAAGGGACCGCAGGCACAATGGATGAAGACGATAGGCAAAGCGGAGGAGGCTAGTTGTGTCTGCGATGGGTGAACCCCTCAGAACGCTGCACACCTGTATGGATGTCCGTGGGTAGGGGATGGGAAGGGGAGGACGAGGGAGCTGATATTGAAGGATGAAAAGTGGTGCGAAGATTTAGCGAGGTTTTTGATGTGAAGTATATGTATATAGTGGGGCAGGGACTGGCCCGGAAGAAGTGAAGGCAGCTGGCAACAGTGCGCCGCAGTCCATCGTCATAGTCTAGATAGGCTCAATACGATTAATGACTCCCTTAAAAAAAAAAAAAAAAGGCCAGCCCAGGCTATGCAGGCCGGTCCAGGCCAAGACTCGTGCGGCCTGGTTATTTGGGCGAGGCCCTGGCTGAACCATACACCGGCCGTCGCTGTGATCGGCCTAGCCCGCCCGTTGAGAAGATTGCTTGAAGTTGAAGTTGAAGTTGAAGTTGAAGTTGGAATCACCAAGTCCATACTAGCCCCCTCTCCCCTTCCGTCCTGCAAAGGCTAAATCATGCCAGAGTTCCCGTCTTGATTGTAGCTCCTCGGCTATCAGACTTTCCACCAGCTTGCCCGCTAGGTTGGCTTAGACAATTAGCCTCCAGCCCTTCACCTTGCTGTGGTCCTTGCTAGGTTTCGGTATCATGACCATCCTTAGTTCCCTCCAGAGTTATGGCTGCATGGTCTCGCACTCCAGGTCCCCACACTGGACGATGCCCTCCAGTGCTGTACGGCCTAGGTATGTCCTTTTAACCATTTTCCAGAGTCCCCACGGGATGCCATCCGGACCTGTTGTTAGCTTGTTTTGGTCCTGCGCAGAGCTGCTAGCATTCGGTACCACACTTGTGATTTGGTCGGCTGTCTTTCTATCTTCGTTGAAGCTAGATCCTCTGCTCCCCGTTCATCTGCTACTATAACTAAGTGTCCTTTCCTGTTCATCTGTACCACTCCCGCGGCGCACTTTCAAGCCAATGGGTTCCTTGCCGCTCTTGCACTTGCCCACTTCAATGCGACATTGACTTTGGTGATCCACGCCTGCTTCTAGCTCGCATTCCCAGCGAATCCGCTGCGGGCCCTGATACATCGATGACTACGATGTTATCATCCAGGAGAGGGGAATCCTTTTCCCAGATGTTTTGGCTGTTCTCTAGACCCCTGATCTCTGACGCTGGGTTTCCTTAAGTAGTCTTGTTGGTGTATTGGCGGGGGGCTGCCAATCCTGAATCAGGGCTGACTTTTCCGGATAGATACTATGCCTCTCCCTGGATTCCTGGTCCACCACCGACGGCTTGGGTCATGCTGACCGCTGGCTCCATCTTGTCTGTCTTACATGCCTCGACTCTCTCTACAAAGTCGAGTACTTGAGTTGATGTGGGTGATTTTACCGACTCAATTGACTCCTCTCGCAGGTGTCTGCTAGCCTCTTGGACTGGTGGGGTTGCGTATGGGCTTCTATGCCGGGTAGTGCCTTGGTCGGCTCTTGTAGGTTAACCACTTGAAGTTAGGGATACCCCACTTGTCTCTCTTGTGGTCCTATCCTGCCTTCTTAGTCTAACTTCAAGCAGTCTTCTCAACGGGCGGGCTAGGCCAGCCACAATGAGGGCCGGAAACGGCCTGGACGGTGTATGGTTCAGCCAGGGCCTCACCCAAATAACCAGGCCGCGCGAGTCTTGGCCTGGACTGGCCTGGACCGCCTGGACCGGCCTGGACCGGCTGGGCTGGCCTGCATATGGCCTGGGCCGCCTGGGCCGGCCTGGTTTGTGGCCTGGCCCGTTGAAAATACTGTTCAGAATCAGAATCACTCTGCTGTAAATTTGTATGCCTGCTGCCGCTTCTTTGGTGATTCTGCTCTAACTGTGCTCTCGCCATCACTGGGGTCGTCATCCTCTCTGGTAACAGACATTGCCTCCAGAAGGAGCTGCTGTTCACTCAGTGTCCGTCCCCGTGTTCTTACCTCTATCCAATGGCTGGTGCTTCTGTGATCCTGTCTACCGGTAAGTCTGCCATAGTAGGGTTGCCTCTTGTAGGACCGTCCTTTATATTGCAATCCGGCCTTCTACCGTCTGTTTTGCTTGGTGCGCCACTATCTCCTAGCTACCTGACACCTCGAGTGTTGGCTGTTCCTGATCTGGTGTAAGTTTTCTCACTGGGGCGGGGCTAGTCTGGTTGGCACAAGCCCCTCAATAGCTACTGCCTGCCTCTGCCTCGACACCATGCAACATCTGGTCCGCCGCCTCACACCTAGTCTGGTTGGCACGACCCTCCTCTGTAGCCTCACACCAGCTGCTGGATGATGCCGAAGGGGGAACGCTCCCTGTGCCATTCGATGCCCCATTCCTCTCTGCATTGGGCCGCTTGTTCCTTCTCCAGTCTCTTGTCTACCTACCGCATCCTCCAAGCTATTTCAATCGCCTCCCGTTGCAAATCTACCAATAGCTGCGAGTGCTCAACCAGGAACCCCTGGCCCGGTGTCATGTCTGGTGAGTTTGAGAATATGCACGTGCGTTTCTCACATAGACTATAACCAACTGATACTCTTCCTCCAACTCTCATCCTTTGAGCTGCCTGTTCCTCGGAAGTGCACTGCCAGGATTATCATCCCAGGGCCCTCGCCGCCCGCTCCGTTCTTTGCCTCTCCACACTGCGTCACTGCATGCGCTGCTGCCCTCTAGCACCCAGTGCCTGAGATCATGCGCCACCACTAACACCTACTGTCCTAAGCTCAAATTTTCCGCTGGCCAGACTCTCGTCAACCGCGTTGGGCCAAGCCAAAACGGTGTCCATAAAATTTTTTTGTCTCAGTTGACCACACCAAATTTACCATATACGGTAGTGATCAGTATCTATGGCATTGGCCCACGACACAGAAAGGCTCTTGGCATAACATCAACACCGGCTGCTGCAGGCCAAAACCTGACGATCTCGGATCGGCCCTTCTTCTTAGATTTTTTTTTTTTTTAAAGAGTCATTAACCGCATTCAGCCTATCTAGACTATGGCGATGGACCGCAGCCTCCTAGTTTCCCAGGTGCCTCTCTCCGCTTCCGGGCCGGTCCCTGCCCCCTCCTTTCTATCTACAAATGATGAAAACCAAGGAGAACGTCCTCCCCTCTCCTCACAGCAAAAATCTCGCCACCGCCGCGCACCACTCCTCATCTTCACTCGCCACTTTCCTGGATCTCCCCTTCCCATCACCGACCCATGGGCATATAAATAAGTGTGCCGCATTCTGCGGTGTCCACCCATCGCACACACAGCTCGGGTCCTCTGTCTTCCCCATCTCCTTCAGCCACTGCCGCTGGGGGCCCTTATCCGTCACCAGGTAGGTCAGGCCGCGTAGCACCATCCTCGACCACCCCATGTGCTTTGGCGCCTTCGAGTGTAGCAGGGATGCTTGTCGATTGCCGGCCGGTGTGCATATATCAGGCTTCAGCATCCGTGTCCCCATCCACACTTCCTTCTTTGCCCTGGCGTCGGCTGCCTCGTCTCCCGCTACACCACTATGTCCTTTCACCCACATCAATACCCTTGGCCTTTCCGCCACCTGCCTCGCCAGTCGTTCTTGGACCCACGAGCGAGGTGCCTGGTCTACCAAATTGTGCATACGCTGTATCACCCTCAGGCTGTCTAGCGCCACTACATCACACGTTTCCCACGCCATTGCCACTCCCAGTGCCTCGGCATCTGCAATTGTGGCCATCGATCCCAGGTATTGCACCTCTGTCCTCGCTGCCCCAGTCGCTCTGCCATCTACCCCGCTTCTATCTGTCCACTCCTCAACCCTGTCTTCCTCCAGTTCTTCTATCCCTACAGTCCTCTCCCTAGGGCAACCGCTCATCCACCGCAGTTCAGCATCCTCGACCCACTCCCGTAATATTGGCTCCGCTATCGCCCTCAGCTCTGGCAGGTGCCGGGCATACACCGACGCTGCCCACCGTATCCACTTACACAGCATCAATTGCCAACCTCAGCAGCGCCTGTCAACTCTTCTACCTTCACCCTGTTGCGCCACGGTATGCACCAACCACCCACCGTTGGATCTCCCCCGCCAACCTCCTCTGTTCCTCACTCGGCTCGGGATATAGCTCGCATCCATAGGTGAGGATAGGTAATATTTGTTGTGTTACTATCTTTCTTTGGCCCAGGGCCGGGAGTCTACTCAGTCGCCGTATCATCTCCCACGCCGCTCTCGCCTTCTGCGTCCTGTATTTCTGATGGCGGTGCTGATCCCCCATCACCACCCCAAGATGTCTCCCCGCTTTTCCCCTCCAGTCCTTCTCCCTATCCTACCTGATTCCCGCTTTCTCCGCTGCTCCTAATCAGCGGAAACCACCAATCAGGTGTAACAACGCCTTGAGCGTCTCACTCCCTGGCAAATGTCGAGTCCGTGCTCAGCGTAACAGCGTCAACTTACCATACAGCAAAGCTGCGGGGTTAACGACACACGCTACGCAGTCGTTCATAGAGTCCGTGCTCAGGATAACGGGAATAATATGCCCACAACAAGGCCCAAGGGGAAGGTGCCAGAACTTAACTTGAAGCCACCAGAGAGTATGCTGATTCCCACATATACATGCCCCACAAAAAACAAACTTGTTTCTCCAGGAAGCCTTTTGTGCACCCTACCGATAGCATATATATCTAGCTTCTCACTCCCTTTTTAGACTCTGGTCCACCCGTTATTCTTTCCAGGAGGCTTCCCATTGCTAGAACTCTCCGCATTTTGCATACTATTGTCTATCGGGAGGAACCGGCCTTCAAAAGTGTGCGAATCAAACCTCTTGTTACTGCAGCAGAGCTGTGCGCGTAGGTTGTTTTCGGGATCCTTTGGGAGTAGCTGCAACATATTATTGCATGCCTTTCCAATGTAGGTATTGCGTCCCGCCCACCAAGTGTGAACCCAAAGACGGTGTGATTAAATGAATCGGCCAACTCAAAGTAATTTTTCTCTGCTCCAGAATTCAGTAGGACACTCAATAGTGGGCGGTTGAATCCGGTGGCACCGCTTTGGAAGTACTTGCGGTAGTCACTTTTATGGCTTTTGAGGTCAAGTGTATGTTCTTTCTTGGTATTTTTCACCTGAACTAGCAGAGCGGAGAGATACTGTTGGTCGAAGTCTGCATTTGGATCACCAAGATATATTGGAATCACAAAGTCGAAGAGGTATTGACCAGTCGAGCATTGAAGTGCTGCCTGCTGTATCATCAAGCCATGCATAAGCTCAAGGTTGGTGGTGGATTCCGAATCCACTGTCAGAGGTTGATTCGTAGACACGAAGTGAGAAAAATTGCACAAAGCGTCTTGGAAAACCTCTGAGAACTCCCTCGGTACGACTAATCCTGGTTGCTTCACTCGCTCTGGACTCCGTGTTGCCTGTCTCGCAAACATTTTGGAGACTGTTTTGTATTTATCCTCGGCGAGCATATGTTTCAGGAAATCAAGCAACCTGAATGGCCGAGAATAGAGCATGTGACCCTTCGGTGCTCTTGGAACAAGTTCAGCGAGGAAAAAGTCGCGATTCAGATTAAAGAGAGTCCGGAAGTACAGCTCGCCTGTCTCTCCTTTCCCGACATTAAGGAGCTCAGATGTAAGTGTACCCAGTGATGCCTGCCAGAATGTGGGACCACCCGGCATAATCCGAAGACATAACATCACCCCAAAGGAGTCGGCAGGTATAGGCTCGGAGGGAGTAGTGGTTGCAAACGTTCCCGTGGTCAGGTCCATTTGAACCACAATTCGCAAATGCGACCCCAATGCCCGTCGCGATCTTCGCTGATGAGTCTATGGTACTCATAGTCAGGTCCAGAGATAACCGACAGACCGTCGCCGCAAACACATGGTCCTTGTTCGCAGGATCATAGCTCCCATTCGAATTGAATATTTTGGCTAAAGCAAAAGTATGAATAATGTCGATTGTGCACTTTTCGTACATCGCCCAGAGCGGACGCCCAAACATCGCCATATGTTTCGGAGTGGAAAAGGTATTCAGAGGTGTACGGAGCACCTGTTCTTTGCAAGCGCTCATTTTCTCAACCATACAAGATCGAGTTGGAGCGCAATGAAAGGATCATATCGTTCTAGCTGACGTGTCACAAGGCGTTACGACTGTTCCTCGTATGATGGTTTGACAAGAAGGTCTATTGCTGAGTCGGGAGAAATGTCCAGATTGGTCGTTACCTGAGCACCCGCAAAATCCTTCTCAAGGCTGGGAAGAAGCAGCCCCTACCATTCACATCAAATAGGCGGCTAGCTTCATCAAAAACAAAGAATAAGCGAGGTGGATCGAGTACATTTGGCGTGGATCCTAGGCGCATGAAAATCCGATTTACCCGCGAGTGCAACTTTTGGACATACTTGAGACCTTGCAGGCCCTCAAAATCTCCAGTCTGAAATGTCAGCAGTATCCTAAGGATGAGCAAGAACTGGTACTAACCTCCGGGAGAAAGAAGGCCTGCCACTCCCTGTCTACAGTGAGCTTTTTGAGAATCTTCTCCGCCTCTTGAATAGTCTTATGGCAAAACGCAATTTTCTGCTTTGATCTCGTATTTGCAATCATATCAGACAGCAGATTTGTTGTGTTGATTTCAACATCTTTA
>Ga0307514_10001386_pt1 | contig 30330 bp, 28 predicted proteins | sample 16_EM_MG_FD_203088 | JGI IMG/M metagenome (GOLD analysis project Ga0307514, IMG submission 203088) | Populus trichocarpa ectomycorrhiza microbial communities from riparian zone in the Pacific Northwest, United States - 16_EM | ecosystem: Host-associated > Plants > Roots > Unclassified | place... | reverse complement strand
TCGGGGCCGCCGGTGAGCGCGGCCTCGTTGGTCAGCGCGATCATGGCGATGATGCCCAGCCCGAGCGTGGCCATCGCCAGGTAATGGCCGCGCAGGCGCAGCACCGGCCGCGCCACCAGCAGGGCCAGCAGCGCCATGCCGGCCGCACCCACGCACAGGGCCAGCACCGGCGGCCAGCCGTAGCGCGAGGTCAGGATGGCCGAGGCGTAGGCGCCCAGGCCGAAGAAGCCGGCGTGGCCCAGGCTGATCTGGCCGGTGTAGCCGATCAGCAGGTTCAGCCCGATGGCCACCACCGCGTTGATGGCGATACGGATCGCCACGTCGAAATAAAAGCTGTTGGGCAGGGCCAGAGGCAGGCACAGCAGCAGCACGGCCAGCACCAGCAGGCCCCTGCCCGGAGAAAGTCGATGGTTCATGGCGTCTCCCTACACGCGGTCGATGGACTTGGCGCCGAACAGGCCGCGCGGCATCAGGAACAGCACCAGCAGCACCAGCACGAAGGGCATCGCGTCCTTGTAAGCAGACGAGACGTAGCCGGCCGTCATGGCCTCCAGCACGCCCAGCAGCAGGCCGCCGACCACGGCACCCAGGCCGCTGCCGAGCCCGCCGAGCGTGGCCGCAACGAAACCCTTGAGCCCGAGCATGATGCCGACGTCGTACGAGGTGTAGGTGATGGGCGCGACCAAGATACCGCCCACCGCGCCCAGCGCACCCGACAGCAGGAACGACAGCAGCAGCACCGAACGGGTGTTGATGCCCACCAGCTCCGCGGCCAGCTTGTTGTGCGAGGTGGCCAGCATGGCCTTGCCCAGCACGGTGCGGCCGAAGAACCAGCCCAGCAGCGCCACCACCACCGCGCCGATGCCCATCACCCACAGGCTTTGCGGCAGCAGCGTGGCGCCGCCCAGCAGGATCGGCGTGTCGCCCGAAAACGGCGCCAGCGCATGTGTGCCCTTGCCAAGCGTGGTCTGCACCAGGCCGCGCAGCACCAGCGAGGCGCCGATGGTGATGATGATCAGCTGCACCACGTCGGCCCGGCCCGCGGGCTCGATGGCGAACTTCTCGATCAGCATGCCCGCCACGCCGGTCACCGCCACCGCCGCGAGGATGGCCAACGGCAGCGGCAGCCCCAGGCCGGTCAGCGCCACGGCCGCCATGCCGCCGAGCATGATGAACTCGCCCTGCGCGAAGTTGATGACGCCGCTGGTGTTGTAGATGATGGAAAAACCCAGCGCCGCCAGCGCATAGGTGGCGCCGATGGTCAGGCCCGAGAACAGGAACTGCAGGAATTGGGGCAGCATGCCAACCTCACTTGAGCACGGTCCAGCCGCCGTCACGCACTTCCAGCATGCGGAAGGCCGAGAGGTCCAGCCCCATGTGGTCCTTGGCCGACATGTTGAACTGCCCGGTGGTGCCCATGAAGCCCCGGGTCTTCTCCAGCGCGTTGCGCACGGCCTCCTTGTCGGTGCCGCCTGCCGCCTTGATGGCGTGGGTGGCCAGCATCAGTGCGTCCAGCGCGTAGCCGCCAAAGGTGGAAGGCTCCTCCTTGTACTGCTTCCAATAGGTGGTGATGTAGCTGGTAACCAGGGACTTTTGGGGGTCGTTGGCGGCGAGTGCATTCGCCACCAGCAGCGCGGGCGACGGCAGCCGCACCCCTTCGGCCGCCTTGCCAGCGAGCTTGATGTATTCGTTGGAGGCCACGCCGTGCGACTGGTAGAGCGGCAGCGTCATGCCGAGTTGGGCGTAGTTCTTGGTGACGACGGCGGGCCCCTGGCCCAGCCCAAAGACGAACACGGCTTGCAGGCCCGCCACGCCGCGCAGCTTGGTGAGCTGGGCCGTCATGTCGGTGTCTTTCGGGCCGTAGGTTTCGTCGGCCACCAGCGTGATGCCGTACTGGGACGCCACGGCGCGCGCCTCCTTCGCACCGGAGGCACCAAAGCCGCTGGTCTCGCTGAGCAGGCCGACCTTGGTGAAGCCGCGCTTCTTCATGTCCTCGAACACCTTCTCGGCGGCCATGCGGTCGGTGTGCGGCGTCTTGAAGATCCACTTCTTCACCGGCTCGACCACCACCACCGCGCCCGAGAGCGAGATCAGCGGAATGCCGGCCTTGTCGACCAGCGGCGCCATGGCCATGGTGGCACCGGTGGTGGTGCCGGCGATCAGCAGGTCGACCTTGTCGTCGTCGATCAGGCGCTTGGCGAAACCATTGGCCTTGCCGGCTTCGGAGGCGTCGTCGTAGTGCACCAGCTCCAGCTTGCGGCCGAGCACGCCGCCGTCCTGGTTGATCTGTGCGATGTAGGTCTGCAGGGTCTTGAGCTGCGGATCGCCGAGGTAGGCGGCCGCGCCGGTGGTGGACAGCACCGCGCCGAGGCGGATCGGGGCCTTGTCTTGCGCCTGCGCGAGACCGGTGCTGGCCAGGATCAAGAGGCCGGCCAGTGTGATGAAGCTGCGTTTTTGCATGGTATGTGTCTCCTTTTGTTGGAATGTTCAGGCCCGTGGGCGTTTGTCGATCACGCGGCGGGATTTGCCGGTCTGGGTGCGTTCGATGGAATGCGGCGCCTGCACCGTGACCTTGGTGCTGATGCCGACCATGGTCTTGATGCGCTGCTGCAACCAGCGGCCGATGTCGGCCACGTCGCTGGCGGGCATGCCGGCGTCGGCGGGCTGCAGCTCGGCCAGCACCTCCACCTCGTCGAGCCGGCCATCGCGGGTGATCACCAACTGGTACAGCGGCGAGAGCTTGCCGTGTTTGAGCACCAGTTCCTCGATCTGCGTGGGGAACACGTTCACGCCGCGGATGATCAGCATGTCGTCCGAGCGGCCGACGATTTTGCCGATGCGCCGGAACGAACGCGAGGTCGGCGGCAGCAGCCGCGTGAGGTCGCGCGTGCGGTAGCGGATCACCGGAAAGGCTTCCTTGGTCAGCGAGGTGAAGACCAGCTCGCCTTCTTCGCCGTCGGGCACCGGCTCGCCGGTTTCGGGGTTGACGATCTCGGGGTAGAAATGGTCTTCCCAGATCACCGGGCCGTCTTTGGACTCGATGCATTCGCTGGCCACGCCGGGGCCCATGACTTCGGAGAGGCCGTAGATGTCCACCGCATCGATGCCCGCGTTCACCTCGATCTCGCGGCGCATGGCTTCGGTCCAGGGCTCGGCGCCGAAGATGCCGATCTTGAGCGAGCTGCTGCGCGGGTCGATGCCCTGGCGCGCGAATTCCTCGATGATGACCTGCATGTAGGACGGCGTCACCATGATGAGTTTGGGCTGGAAGTCCTGGATCAGCTGGACCTGCTTTTCGGTCTGCCCGCCGCTCATCGGAATGACGGTGCAGCCCAGCCGCTCGGCGCCGTAGTGCGCGCCCAGCCCACCGGTGAAGAGGCCGTAACCGTAGGCGATGTGGATGGTGTCGCCGGCACGGCCGCCCGCCGCGCGGATGGAGCGCGCCACCAGGTCCGCCCAATGGCCGATGTCGTTTTGGGTGTAGCCCACCACGGTCGGCTTGCCGGTGGTGCCGGACGAGGCGTGGATGCGCGAGACCTGTTCCTTCGGCACGGCGAACATGCCGAAGGGGTAGTTGTCGCGCAGGTCCTTCTTGCCGGTGAACGGGAAACGGGCCAGGTCCTTCAGCTCGCGCAGGTCGTCCGGATGCACCCCCTTGGCGTCGAAGGCCTGGCGGTAATGCGGCACGTTGCGGTAGACGTGGTTCAACGTGGCCTTGAGCCGTTGCAGCTGCAGCGCGGTGATCTCGTCGCGGCTGGCCTTCTCCATCGGGTCCAGCAGCGCGGTGGGGGTGGTGTGTCTTGTCATTCTGTTGTCTCCTCTTGGTGGGATGCGGGGCCGGCTACTGGCCGACGAACCGCGGCGTGCGCTTGGCCATGAAGGCGCTCACACCCTCGGCGTAGTCGTGGCTATAGCCGAGTTCGCGCTGGAAGTCACGCTCCAGGTCGAGCTGGGTGTCCAGCGCCTGGTGCGCGCCCGCGTCGATGGCCTGCCGGGTGCGCACGAAACCCAGCGTGGGGCCGCTGGCGAACTGGCGGGCGATGGCCGTCACGCCGGCCTCGAAGTCGGCCGCGGGCAGGCACTTCCAGATCAGGCCCCAGTCGGCGGCCTGCTGGGCGCTCAGGGGTTCGCCCAGCAGCGCCAGGCCCATGGCGCGGGCGCGGCCCACGGCCTGCGGCAGGAACCAGGTGCCGCCCGCATCGGGCACCAGGCCGAGCTTGCAAAAAGGCTGGATGAATTTGGCGCTGTCCACCGCCACCACGATGTCGCAGGCCAGCGCGATGTTGGCACCGGCACCGGCGGCCACGCCGTTGACGGCGCAGACCACCGGCTTGGGCAGCGCGCGCAGGCGGCGCACCAGCGGCGCGTAGTATTTTTCGATCGACTCGCCGAGGTCCGGCCGGGTGGCGTTGGCGCCGCCACCGGACACGGCCCGGTCGCCCAGGTCCTGCCCGGCGCAAAAGCCGCGCCCGGCCCCCGTGAGCACCAGGGCGCGCACCGCGGGGTCGGCCGCCGCGGCGTCGAGTGCGGCGTGGACCTCCAGGTGCATCGCCACGGTGAAGCTGTTGAGCTTGTCGGGGCGGTTGAGCGTGAGGCGGGCCAGGCCGTCCTCCACGCCGTACAGGATGTGTTCGAAATCCATGGCCCGTGCCTCAGACGTGGCGGCGGCGCTGCACCACGCGGAAGCGGTTCGCCACGAAGGCTGAATCGCAATACGCGGCGTTGGCCGAGGGGTTGCCGCCGGTGCCATGGAAGTCCGAGAACGCGGCGGACTGGTTCACGAAGACGTTGCTGGTGAGGTTGATCGACAACGCGACCTTGGTGCGCCAGGTGGCGGCGACCATGGCGTCCACCACCGCGGGGTCGGTGGCGTAGATGCCGGCGGTCAACGCGCCGTGGTCGGCCACGAGGCGCTCGGACAGCGCGATCGCCGCCGCCACGTCGGCCGCGCGCACGACGAAGCTGATCGGGCCGAAGCGTTCTTCCATGTAGGCGGCCTCGTCGGCGGCGTCGCAGCGCAGCAGCGTGGGCGTGCGCACCTGGGCCTCGGGGAATTCGGGGTTGTGCAGCTTCTGCGTGGGCAGCACCACCTCGGCGAGCAGGTGCGCCTCGTCCACGCGGCGCACGGTGTCACTGGACTGGATGGCACCCAGCACCGCGCAGGCGACCTTGGTGTCCGAAACAAAGGCGGCGATGGCCGCGCCCAGATCCGCGGCGACTTCGTCGAAACCTTTGTGGCCTTCGTCGGTGGCGATGCCACCAGCGGGCACGATGATCGCTTGCGTGGTGGTGCACATCTGGCCGGAGTACAGGCACAGTGTGAAGGCCAGGTTCTTCAGCATGGCGCGGTAGGCGTCGGTGGAGGCGATGACCACGTTGTTCACGCCCGCCAGTTCGGCATAGACCTGGGCCTGCTTGCAGTGGTCCATCAGCCAGTGGCCGAAGCTGTTGCTGCCGGTGAAGTCCACCGACTTCACCGCGGGGTGCGTGGCCAGGGCCTGGGTGGCGCTGCGCTCCGGCGTGACGGCCAGGGTGACGAGGTCGGGGCTGAGGCCGTTCTCGCCCAGCACTTCGCGGAGTACCGCGACGGTGATCGCCGCCGGCAGGATGGCGTTGCTGTGCGGCTTGACGATGACGGTATTGCCCGTGGCCAGCGCGGCGAACACGCCGGGGTAGGTGTTCCAGGTGGGGAAGGTGCCGCAGCCGATCACCAGGGCGATGCCGCGCCCGACGATCTCGAAGTTCTTCTGCATGCGCAGCGGCGGGTTCTTGCCCTGGGGCTTTTCCCAGATCGCCTCGGCGGGAATCGCGGCCTGCTCGCGCCAGGCGCAGGCCACGGCCTCCAGGCCCCGGTCCTGGGCATGGGGGCCGCCGGCCTGGAAGGCCATCATCCAGCCCTGGCCGGTGGTCATCATCACCGCATGGCCGATCTCGAAGCTGCGCTGGTTCAGCCGGTGCAGGGCTTCGAGCAGGATGCCGGTGCGGCCTTGTGCGCCCAGTTGGCCCCAGGCGGGCATGGCCTTTTCACCGGCCTCTATCAATTGCTCGGGATCGCAGACGGGATAACCGATGCCGAGCGCCACACCGTAGGGAGATTTTTCGCCGCCGTGTGTGCCGGTCTGGCCTGGCTGGTTCAGTTCGAAGGGTTTGCCCAGATAGGCCTGGAAAGCGGCTTTGCCAGCGTCCGCAGCGCTATCGCCATAGACCTTGGGGCTGGGCTGCTCGTTGTAGGCGGCCCAGTAGCCGCGGGTGGCGAGGGCTTGCACGGCCTGGTTCAGGTGGGCCTGGTGTTTTTCGAACAGGGGGTGGGTCATGGTGTTGTCTCCGGAGGTTTTTGGGGGTTCAGTTGTGCGAGTGGTCTTCGTCGAAGTTGACGAGCAGGGTGTCGGTCACGGGGTAGCTCTGGCAGCACAGCACGAAGCCGCGGGCGACCTCGTAGTCCTCCAGCGCGAAGTTGATGTCCATGTCCACCTCGCCCTGCACCACCTTGCCGCGGCAGGTGCTGCACACGCCGCCCTTGCAGGCGTAGGGCATCTCCAGCCCCGCCTTGAGGCCGGCGTCGATCAGGTTGTCCTGGTTCTTGGCCATGGTGAAGCTGTGGCGCGTGCCGTCGAGGATCACTTCGACCTGGCACTCGTCGCGGCCCCGCACCGGCGCGCGCGGGGCACGCTGCAGGCCGCCAGCGGCAGTGCCGAACAGTTCAACCTTGATGCGGGCCTTGTCCACGCCGTGGTCCTGCAGAGCCTGCGAGGTGGCCAGCATCATGTCTTCGGGACCGCAGATGAAGGCGGCGTCGATGTCGACCGGGTTCACCCAGTGGGTCAGCAGCTGGGTGCATTTGGCGTGGTCGATGCGGCCGTTGAAGAGCGGAATGTCTTGCGACTCGCGGCTCATCACCCACACCAGCCGGAAGCGTTCCAGGTACAGGTCCTTGAGGTCTTCCAGTTCCTCCTTGAACATCACGCCGCTGCTGGCGCGGTTGCCGTAGACCAGGGTGACGCGGCTGTTCGGCTCGGCCAGCAGCGTGGTCTTGACGATGGACAGGATGGGCGTGATGCCGCTGCCCGAGGCGAAGGCGACGATGTGGCGGCTGGCCGTGGGCTCGACCGGGATGTGGAAGTGGCCCTGCGGCGGCATCACGTCGATACGGCTGCCGGGCTGGAGTGCGTCTGCCGCCCAGTTGGAGAACACGCCGCCGGCGACACGCTTGATCGCCACCCGCAGTTGCCGGTCCTGCGCCGCGGCGCAGATGGAGTAGGAACGGCGGGTGTCCGCACCGTCGAGCATGGTGCGCAGCGTGAGGTATTGGCCCTGGGTGTAGATGAAGTCTTCGCGCTGCGCATCGGGCACATCGAAGGTGATGGCGATGGCGTCGCGGGTGACAGGCTCGACTTTCGCGACCTGGAGAGAGTGGAATTGGAGTGTGGCCATGGGAACGTGCTCAATGCGACTTGAAATAGTCGAAGGGTTCCAGGCAGTCCTGGCACTGGTACAGCGCCTTGCAGGCAGTGGAGCCAAACTGCGACAACAAGCGAGTGCGGCGCGAGTCGCACTGCGGGCAGGGCACGGCGCTACGGTTCGGCCGCAGGGCCGTGATGTCGATGGCCTGGGCCTGGTCGGCCGCCCGCATCACCGGCGGCGCGATACCGTAGGCGCGCAGGGCTTCGCGGCCCTGGGGTGTCATCCAGTCGGTAGTCCAAGCCGGGGCGAGCTGCATCCGCACCTCGACATCACCCAAGCCCTGTGTGCGCAATGCGTCGCGAATGGATTGCGCAATCACTTCGGTTGCCGGACATGCAGAATAGGTTGGCGTGACCGTCACTGTCCACCCCGAATCCAGGCTGCCCTGCACGTCACGCACGATACCCAGGTCAACCACCGACACGGCGGGCACCTCGGGGTCCATCACCGTGCCCAGCCAGGCCCAGACCTGGGCAGCCGTCACGGCGCGGCTGGCCGTTGTCGTGGAGGCAAAGCTCACCACTGCGCTCCCGGATAGGCGCGCTGCACGAACTGCATCGGTGCCAGCAGGTGGCCCAGGTGTTCGCTGTGGCGCCCCTGCCGGCCGCCGCGCTGGTGCCCGGCGCGCTTGGGCTGGCTCAACCTGGCGCGGGCCAGGATGGCGTCCATGCTGGCGTGCCAGGGCGCGGCCAGGCTCTCGGCGGCCGGGGCCAGGCCGAGCGCCGCGCATTCGGCGTCCACCGCGTCGGACTCGAACCATTCCTGCGTGTAGGGCCAAAGCCGGTTCAGCGCGGCCTGCATGCGCTCAAAGCTCAGCGCCGTGCCGTCGCCCAGGGCGATCATCAGGCCGCTGCTGCGCTCCACGTGGTAGCGCACTTCCTTCACCGATTTCTGCGCGATCTCGGCGATGCGCGGGTCGCTGGAACCGCACAGGCCGGCCAGCAGCAGCTGGTGCCAGACGTCGAACAGGCATTGGCGCACCACGGTGTCGCCGTAGTGGCTGCCGCTGTCGTTGGGTTGCTCGACCAGCAGCAGGTTGCGGAACTCGGGGCCGTCGCGAAAGAAGGCGAGTGCGTCTTCGTCGCGGCCGCGCCCTTCGACTTCGGCGGCGTAACTCAGCCACAGCCGGGCCTGGCCCAGCAGGTCGAGCGCGACATTGGTCAGCGCCAGGTCTTCTTCCAGCGCCGGGCCGTGGCCGCACCAGGCGCCGAGTTGCTGCGACAGCACCAGGGCGTTGTCGCCCAGGCGCAGCAGGTAGTCAAATTTTGAGGTCATGGCGCGGCGCCTCAGAGGTTGTTCACGCCGTCTGGCGTGGGGTAGAAGGTGGGGTGGCGGTAGACCTTGCTCTGCGCCGGGTCGTACAACGCTTCCTTGTCGCCCGGGCTGCTGGCCACGATGCCATCGGCGCGCACGGCCCAGATGCTGACGCCCTCGTTGCGCCGGGTGTAGACGTCACGCGCGTGCTGCACGGCACCGGCACCGTCGGCGGCATGCAGGCTGCCCACGTGTTTGTGCGCCAGGCCGTGCTGGCTGCGGATGAAGATCTCCCACAGCGGCCAGTCGTGAGTGGTCTGCGGGGTGTTCGAGGAGGTGCTCATTTCAGGCCGCCTTTCTGTGGTCTTCTGTGTCGTGTTTTGCGGCGTGGACCGCGAGCGCTTCGCGGAACCAGGCGCCCTCGTCCCAGGCCTTGTTGCGGGCGGCCAGGCGCTCGGCGTTGCAGGGGCCCTGGCCCGCGATGACGGCGTAGAAGTCGTCCCAGTCGATGGCGCCGTAGTCGTAGTGGCCGCGTTCTTCGTTCCACTTCAGCGCCGGGTCGGGCAACTCAAGGCCGAGGAACTCGATCTGTGGCACGGTCTGGTCGATGAACTTCTGGCGCAGCGCGTCGTTGCTTTGTGTCTTGATCTTCCAGGCCATGGACTGGGCGCTGTTGGCCGAGGCCTCGTCCGCCGGGCCGTGCATGGCGATGGACGGCCACCACCAGCGGTTCAATGCGTCCTGGGCCATGGCCTTTTGCACGGGCGTGCCGCGGCACAGCGAGAGCATGATGTCGAAGCCCTGGCGCTGGTGGAAGGACTCCTCCTTGCAGACCCGCACCATGGCCCGCGCGTAAGGGCCGTAGGAGCAGCGGCACAGCGGGATCTGGTTGACGATGGCCGAGCCGTCCACCAGCCAGCCGATGGCACCCATGTCGGCCCAGGTCGGCGTGGGGTAGTTGAAGATGCTCGAATACTTGGCCTTGCCCGACAGCAGGTCGAGGTAGGTGTCGTCGCGCGCCACGCCCAGGGTTTCGACCGCGCTGTAGAGGTACAGGCCGTGGCCGGCCTCGTCCTGCACCTTGGCCATCAGGATGGCCTTGCGCTTGAGCGTGGGTGCACGGGTGATCCAGTTGCCTTCGGGCAGCATGCCCACGTATTCGGAATGCGCGTGCTGCGAGATCTGCCGCACCAGGGTCTTGCGGTAGGCCTCGGGCATCCAGTCCTTGGGTTCGACCTTGATGCCGGCGTCGAGCCGCTCCTGGAAGGCGCGCTCCTGCGGCGCCATCTGGTCCAGGGTTTTCACGGCCTTGCTGCCGGTCTCCACCAGTTGTGCGTACATGTCAACCTCCATTCATCGTGTTGTTGATCGGTGTCAAGAAGTCCCGAACTGGGGCGGATATTAGTGATACAAAAGGACTCATACAATGAGATTTTGTGTATCACTTTGGAGGCAACATGCCGCGCGCCATGTCAGAAACACCGATCTCCGCGAAGATCGCCAAACTGCGGCGCGGCCTGGTGCTGCGGGCCAATTCGATCCTGATCACGGTGTACGGCGACGCCATCGCGCCGCGCCGCCAGTCGGTGTGGCTGGGCAGCCTGATCGAGCTGATGGCGCTGTTCGGCCTGTCGCCGCGGCTGGTGCGCACCAGCGCGTTCCGGCTCACGGCGGACGAGTGGTTCACCGCGACGAAGCTGGGGCGGCGCAGCTACTACGGCCTGTCGGAGGTGGGCCTGGTGCGCGTGCAGCACGCGGACCGCCGCATCTACGAATTCAACCTGGCGGCGTGGGACGGGCGCTGGACCATCGTGCTGCTGGACGGCACGATGCGCGCCAGCATGCGCCAGCACCTGAAGCGCGAGTTGTTGTGGGAAAGCTTCGGCCAGCTGGCGCCGGGCATCTTCGCGCACCCGCACGTGGACCACCAGTCACTGCAGGAGATCCTGCGCGCCGCCAAGGCCGAAGACCGCGTGGCCGTGCTCGGCGCCGAAAGCCTGGAGGGCTACACCCGCAAGCCGCTGCAGACCATCATGCACGACACCTTCCGGCTGGCGAAGGTCGAGCAGGCCTGGCAGCAGTTCATTTCACGCTTCGCCCCGATGTTGCCGGCGCTCGAAGCCCTGAGCCCGGCCGAGGCGTTTTTCCTGCGCACCCTGCTGATCCACGAATACCGCCGCGTGCTGCTGCGCGACCCCAACCTGCCCGCCGCGTTCCTGCCCGCGGACTGGCCGGGCGTGCACGCGCGCCAACTGTGCGAGGCCCTGTACCGGGGCCTGCTGGAGGGCAGCGAGCAGTTCCTCTGCGCGCGGATGGAGACGACGGACGGGCCGTTGATGCAGACACCGAAGGAGATCAGCCGGCGGCTGGCGGCGGTGTGAGGGCGGCGCTCATGTATTCCTCCTGCGCAGCAGATCGGCACGGCGCGCCAGCCCGGCGTCGGTCAGGCGGTACTGCTGGCGGCTGCTGCGCGGCTTGTCCGGCACGGTCATGACCACCAGCCCGGTGGCCAGTGCCGGCAGCAGATAGCCGTCACGGAAGTGGTCTCTGTGCTTCAGGCCCAGTGCCTGCTGGATGTCGGCGCGCTTCATCGCCCCCTCCAGCACCAAGACCAGCCGCTCCACTTCCTCGGTAACTTGCCCGGTAACTTGCCCGGTGACTTGCCCGGTGACTTGCCCCCTCATGCCGGCGACCTGCCCGGAAGAGCCCTTCATCGCCGACAGGTAGGCTGGTGAGAACGCGAACTCCATCGACCAGTCTCCCTCGGTGTAGTCCAGCCGCGGCGCCGGCGTACCGGCCAGTCGGCAGGCATCGAAGATGCGCTGGATGCCACGGCCCCAGGCCTCGATCTCACCGGCACGAAAGAAGGCATTCGCAATGGTCGGGTTGAACGGACGCGACGGGTGCGCCCGCAGCAGCCGCTCCACCGACCAATGCTCCGGCAACTCACCCGGGTTCCAGATGCGCAGCCGGTCGTCATATACGCGGATCTGGATCGGCGCGCCCACCGCATAGTCACGGTGGATCAGCGCATTCAGCAGCGCCTCGCGCAGCGCAGCCTCGGGCACCGGCAGCGTCTCCACCCGTTGCAGGCCCTCATAGCTGATCACCGCCTTCAGGTACTTGGCGAGCAGCACCTCGACCGTGCGCTGCGCCTGCGCGAACAGGTCGCCCTCGATCTGGTCATGGTGAACCAGATCGGTGTCGCTGCGGAAGTAGCCCACCTTCACCGACGCGCCGATGAACCAGCGCTGTGGTGTGGCATGGAACAGCAGGATCGCGGCGCGCTTCAGATAGGCGCCTTCCAGCAGGTTCAGCTTCTCGACCAGCGCGGCGTCCGCCTCCTGCAGCGTGGCGGCGTCCAGCCGCTGGCTGCGTGCGGCCAGCTTGCGAAAGCGCGCAATGGCCTCGCCCGACAGATCGCCCAGCGCGACGTGCGGCACCGGCACCGCATCCCAGGTGCGGCCCTGCTTGCGCAGCAGAAAACGGTCCAGCGCCGCGCCCTTCAGCTCCTGTTTGGTGCTGCCGCTGCGCACGTGGTATTCACCCTTGTAGCTGATCGGGCTGGGATAGGCCTCAACAAAGATCTCGATCAGTTCCTTGCCGCCCTCATGCACCAGCCGCACGTCGGAGACGACGCCCAGCACGTCGCGAATCTTGTTGGGCAAATCTTCCAGCAGCCGGCCCGCATTCCTCACGCCCACGGCCTCGCCGCGGTCGTTGCGGCCAATCACCAGCACACCGCCTTCGGCATTGGCGAAGCCACACAGCCAGCGCAGATACTCGTCGCGCCACGACTCTTTCCATTCGACGTTCTGGTGTTCGCGGGCGGCGGGCATGGTGGGCTTGTCTCCTAAGCGGGGAACAGGGCTGCGCACTCGGCGATGACGCGCCGGATGCCCTCGTCCGAGAACAACTCGCGCGACAGCTTGGGCAGCCACTCCGGGTGCGCGGCAATGACGCGCTTGACGCCCGCCACGTCCACCGATTGGCTGGCGGCGGCCAGGTCCACCATCGCCATGTCCACCGTCGCTATCAGTTCCAGTTCGTCGGTCTTGCGGTAGTGGAAGCACTCCAGCCAGTCCAGCGCTTCCGAGCCGTACCACTGACCGAAATAGCGCTGTGCCTGGTCAGACTTGTCACCGGCCACGAAGCCTTCGTAGGTGCCGTTGTGCACCGCCCGCATGGAACCGTTCTTCAGCGCGATGGCTTCCGGACCCTTGTACTTGGTGTTCGGGTCGTAAGCGCTGGCTGCCTTCTTCAGGTAGCCCTCGGCGCGGCTTTTAGCATGGCGGTGCAGCAGATACATCAGCTTCACGCGGCGTTTGCGGGGCGGCGGAAACTCCTCGTTGCCGAAGCGCTGCCGCCGCGTAGCGCGTCGCAGCTTTGCCAGAGCGAGGAATAGAGTTCGGATTTCTTGAGTGCCATAAGTGAGCTAGCGATTATGGGGGCAGGTTCCGTGCCCTAGTCGCGTAAGGCTTTGCTCTGCGCCCGCCAGCCGAATCAACTGCGATGGCCCAAGCCCACACTCAAAACGTCGCCAACACCTTCGTCATCAACTCCGGCGTAATCTCCGGCATCACCCCAAACCACGCCTTGAACGCCGGCCGCGCCTGGTTCAGCAGCATGCCCAGGCCGTTGACCGTGGGGTTGCCGCGTTCGCGCGCGGCCTGGAGCAGCGGGGTCTCCAGCGGGATGTAGATCACGTCGGAGACCAGCGCGGTCTTGGGCAGTTGCGCCAGTGAGATTTCGAGCGCGGGCTGGCCGGCCATGCCCTGGCTGGTGGTGTTGACCAGCAGGGCCGCGTCGGCCAGGGCCGCGTCGCGCTGTTCCCACGGTATGGCGCGCACCGGGGCGCCGAATTCGGTGGCCAGGTCTTGCGCCTTCTGGAAGGTGCGGTTGAGCAAACGGATTTCTTTGGCGCCGCGGTCGGCCAGGCTCAGCACCACGGCCCGTGCGGCACCGCCGGCGCCGAGCACGGTGATGGGGCCGGCGTCTGCCCGCCAGTCGGGTTGGGCGTCGATCAGGCTCTGGATGTAGCCGGCGCCGTCGTTGTTGAAGCCGCTGAGCGAGCCGTCGGGCTGGACCACCACGGTGTTCATCGCGCCCATGCGGCGCGCGGTCTCGTCCACGCGATCAACGAACTTCAGCGCTTCGACCTTGTGCGGCAGCGTGAGGTTGCAGCCGGCGAAGCCCAGCGCGGGCAGGCCGCGCAGCGCATCGGCCAGCTTGTCGATGTGCACCTGCAGCGGCACGTAGGCACCCTTCAGCCCATATTGCGCGATCCAGTGGTTGTGGATCAGCGGCGAACGCGAATGGGTCACGGGCCAGCCCATGACGCCGGCCAGGCCGAATGAAGGGTGTGAAGACATGTCTTTGAGAGGTCGTTAGGGAGATGGCAGTGCTTTGATGAAGGCCTTGCTCGCGTCCAGGCACTGGCGCGCCCATTGTTTCGGGCCGACCAGCGGCATGCGCACGGCATTGGGCACTTCCACGCTGACCGGGAGTGTACGCGGCAGCGTGGTGAACAAGCCCGCCAGATCGATGCCGCCCTCGCCGGGCAGCAGGCGTTCGAGGCGCGCGGTGTGGACCATTTCGGCCTCGGTGAAATGTGTGCCGGGCGTGGCGTCGCAGAGCTGGGCGTAATGCAGCAGCGATGGCGGCAGCGCGGCGATGTCGGCCAGGCTGGTGTGCGAGCGGCCGAAGTGGATGCCATCGACCAGGATGCCCGCATTGGCCGGACTGCCGGCGCCGCGCACCACGGCGAGCGCGGTGTTGGCGTCACACACGGCGGTCCAGGGCATGAATTCGAGGTCGGCGGTCAGGCCGAAGCGCTGCATCACGGCGCACAGCTGCGCGTAGGCGTCGGTGAGGCGCGCAAGGTTCTTGTCGTCACCCGCAATGAGCACCGCCTTGGCGCCGAGCTGCACGCCGGCGTCGAACAAGGGCAGGTAGTCGTTGGCATCGAAGTTCTCGCCGATGCGGACGATCTCCAGGTCATAAACCTGCACACCGGTGTCCTTCATGCGTGCCAGCGTCTCGCGCAATACCTCGGGCGCGCCGAGCAGCGGCTGGAAGATGCCGCCCGCCCCGTTCGGCAACAGGCGCAGCCCGACCTGCTGGTAGCCGACTTCGGCCGCCACATCGATGGCCTGGGGCGCGCTGAAGGAAGCGGCCGTGAGATAGGCCATGGAGAATTCGGGCAGCATGATCGGACCTTTTCGAAGCAGGGGGCGCCGGTTCAGGGCGCGTAGATGGGTTGCCGCCCCACGGCTTGCGGGCGGCGGTTGAAGAACGGCGAGGCGCGGCTGGCGGCCGCCATCTGCGATGCGATGTCGAGCAGCTGCGGCGCCAGGGCCAGCATGCGTTCTTCGGTGAAGCGCGCGCTCGGGCCGGCGATGCTGATCATGCCCATCGGCGGCTGGCCCGGCAGGCGCACCGGCGCGGCCATGGCGGAGAGGCCGGGGGTATAGGTATCGCGGGTCATGCTGAAGCCGCGCGCGCGGGCGGCATGCACCTGCTCGAGCAAGGCCTGCAGCGAGGTCGGTGCATTCGGACCGAATTCGCCCGGCGTGCCCAGGCCCTGCTGCGCCACCAGCGCCAGCGCTTCTTCGTCGCTCAGGGCGGACAACCAGGCGTGGCCGGAAGACGAGCAGCTGATGCGGGCGTCGCTGCCCATGTCGGGGTCGTAGCGCAGGCCCTGGCGCGCGCCCTGGGCCCGGGCCACCCAGGTGAGCCGGTTGCCGTCGACCACGCTCAGGCGCACCAGTTCGCCGGAGATTTCGGCCAGCCGGTCGAGCAGGGGCTGGGCCACGTCGACGATGCCGGTGTTGCCGAGGAAACTCAGGCCGAGCGACACCAGCTTGGTGGTGAGCATGTATTCGCCGTGGTCGCGGTTTTGCCGCACGTAGCCGCAGCGCACCAGGTCGGCCAGCAGCCGGTGCACGGCGCTGCGCGGGATGTTCAGCCGGTCGGCGATGGCGGCAAGCTCCATGCCTTCACCTTGCGCCGCCAGCAGCTCCAGGATGCCGAGGGTTCTCTCCAAAATTCCGTTCATGTGGGCTCCAGGGGGTCCAAGGGGGTCCAGGGGGATGGGTCTGTCATGCGACCCGGAGCGTACAGGATGAAGAGGCGGTGCGGCTCATGGTTGGAATTTACCACTAAACAAGAATTAAATTCAATAATTGAATAGTATTCCACTTATAGTTGGGATAGTGGCTTCAGCCAGGCCAGCGCGCTATTTCCCCCTTTGGAGCAGACATGAACTTTGAATTGAACGATGAACAGAAAATGATGATCGACACCGTGCGCCGCTTCATCAAGGAAGAACTCAAGCCGCTTGAAGACGAGGTCGAGGACCAGGGGTTCCTGGAGAAAACCAAGGCCGAGGCCATCCACAAGAAGGCCAAGGAACTCGGCCTCTACGCGATGAACATCCCGGCCGAACTCGGCGGCGGCGGTCTTTCTGCCGTGGACCGCATCCTGTGCGAAGAGCAGTTCGGCCACACCACCGACATCCTGATCCGCCGCGCCTTCGGCAATGTGTACGAGCCCATCCTCGAATGCCGGGGTGCGCAGATCGAGCGCTGGCTCACACCCACGGTGGAAGGCCTGCGCACCTGCGCCATCGCCATCACCGAATCGGGCGCGGGTTCGGACGCGCAAGGCATCAAGACCCATGCCAAGAAAACGGAGATCAACGGTAAAGAGGGCTGGGTGCTGAACGGCAGCAAACACTTCATCAGCGACGGTGAATGGAGCGACTTTTTCCTGGTTTCGGCCAAGACCGGTGACAAAGAGATTTCGATGTTCATGGTGGACAAGGGCCTGCCCGGCTTCACCGTCGGCAAGGACCAGAAGATGATGGGCATCCGCGGCACGCCGCACCTGGAACTCTTCTTCGACAACGTGCCGCTGGAGCCGCTGGCCCTGCTCGGCGCCGAAGGCCAGGGCTTCAAGCTGGCCATGGGTGCGCTCAACGTGGTGCGGCTGGCCCAGGTGGGCGCACGCGCGGTCGGCAAGGCCAGCCACGTGCTGGAGCTGATGAACGAATACACCAATGAACGCAAGCAGTTCGGCCAGAAGATCGGCGACTTCCAGATGGTGCAGCAGATGCTGGCCGACAGCGTGATCGAGATCAACGCCGCACGCTGGATGGTGATCCACGCCGCCTGGATGATCGATCAGGGCATGGACGCGCGCACCCACATCGCCATGGTGAAGGTGCATGCCGCCGAAACCCTGGGCCGGGTGGTGGACCGCGCGGTGCAGATCTTCGGCGGCATGGGCTTCTGCAAGGAACTGCCGATCGAGCGTTATTACCGCGACGCACGCATCTACCGCATCTTCGACGGCACGAGCGAGATCCACCGCACGGTGATCGCCAAAGCGGTGATGAAAAAAGGCGCGGCGCTGTTTGAACTGCACCGCTGAGGAGAGGCCCGATGACATCCAAATTCATGACGGCCGCCGAAGCCGTGGCGCTGATCCGCGACAACGACACCGTGGCCCTGATGGGCGGCGGCGGCGGGCTGATGGAGGCCACGCATTTGTTCGAGGCCGTGCAGGCGCGTTATCTGGCCACACAGACACCCAAGCGCCTCACCGTGGTCCACGCACTCGGCATCGGCGACAAGAAAAGCAAGGGCATGAACTGCTTTGCGCACGAAGGCTTGGTGAAGCGCGTGATCGGCGGGCACTGGGTCTGGTCGCCGGCGATGCAGCAGCTGGCCGAACAAGAAAAGATCGAGGCCTACATCCTGCCCGGCGGGGTGTCGTCGCAGCTGCTGCGGGAGATCGGCGGCGCGCGGCCGGGGCTGTTCACCCACGTGGGCCTGGGCACGGTGTGCGACCCGCGCCTGGGCGGCGGCAAGATGAACAAGTCAGCCACGGAAGACCTGGCCGAGGTGACGCAGGTCGACGGTATTGAATACCTGCGCTACAAGCCCTTCCCGGTGCACATCGCCCTGGTGCGCGCCAGCGCGGCCGACGAAGACGGCAACATCAGCTTCGAGCATGAAGCGGCGAACCTGGACGCGCAGTCGCTGGCGCTGGCCGCGCGCACCAGCGGCGGCAAGGTCATCGTGCAGGTGAAGGAGCGGCTGCCGCGCGGCGCGCTCCGGGCCCGCGAGGTGCGCATCCCCGCGGCCTGGGTGGATGCTGTGGTGGTCGATCCGCATCAACAGACGAGTTACGCCATCCCATTCGATCCGGCCTTCAGCGGAGAGCTCACGGGCGAGGCACGCCACCAGAGCGAACGCGCCGACCATGCGGCGGAAAACGCCGTGCCGGCCGAAGCCTTCAGCGAACGCCAGGCCATCGCACGCCGCGCCGCCGAGGAAATCTTCAACACCGGCAAACAACGCCCGGTAGTGAACTACGGCGTGGGTGTGCCCGACGCCGTGGCCAAGCTGCTCGCCAAACGTGGCCAGATGCATCACATCTACCAGACTATCGAACACGGCACCTACGGCGGCACGCTGATGGACGGCGTGTTGTTCGGCTACGCGCGCAACGCCAGCGCCATGCTCGACGCGGCCACGCAGTTCGACTTCTATGCCGGGGGTGGGCTCGACGTGGCCTTTCTCGGCTTTGGCGAATTCGACGCGCGGGGCTGCGTCAACGTGTCGCGCCTGGGCGGGTTGACGGTCGGCCCCGGCGGCTTCATCGACATCGCGCAGAACGCGCGCAAGGTGGTGTTTTGCGGCACGTTTTCGGCGAAAGGCGTCAAGCTGGCCACGGGCGACGGCCAGATGCGTGTGCTGCAGCAGGGCGCGGTGCAGAAGCTGGTGCCGCAGGTGGAGCAGATCACCTACAGCGGGCCGCAGGGGCTGGTGCGCCGGCAGGAGGTGTTGTATCTCACCGAGCGGGCCAGCTTCCGGCTGACGCAAGAGGGCGTGGAGTTGTTCGAAATCGCGCCGGGCATCGACCTGCGGCGCGACGTGCTCGACCAGATGGGTTTCATGCCGAAGATCGCCGCCGAGGTGGCGGTGATCGCGGCGCGGCACTTTGCGGCCGCCGAAGGCTGAACGCTTGAGAGTGAACGACGACGCCTACCTTGGGCCAATCATGCGCATCAACGAAGACCAGGAGCGTCTCCAACGAGAGCTCTTCAGTGCCGGATGTGATTGCTGATGCCGGTATATGTTGATCTTGGCCTGTCTGCGGGGGGTGTCCTTGCCAAAAATGATGTCGCCATTGCTGGTCACCGGAAGCGGGCCAAATTGACTGACCACCAGCAGGGCACCATCGGGTGAGAATGCGATGCCATGCGGAAACCGCAGGTGTGCATCGGGATTCTCGAGCACATGGGCCGGTATTTCTTCCGTGATGCGATTGCTTGTAGGGTCAAAAGCGTAAGACGTGACGCAATCTCCCTCGCTGTTCGACACAACGATGCTGTTCCCGTCGCGGGACAGCTTGATGTCCTCCGGCCTGAACAAACGTGTTGCCTCGCCTTCGAAAATCTGTTTCGGAACAGGGTTGAAGCGATCTGCCTGGCGGTCGAAATCGTAAATGCAGATGCAGTTCATGTCTGCATAGGTCACGAGCAGGCAACTCTCATCCGGGGAAAAGGCGATACCTTTGGGGACGCCAGGCAAGTGTTCTTCCTGTATCCAGTCGAGCAGGCGAAGCGTAGAGCCTTTGTCGTCGAAGCTGAAAATGCCGATGGCTTTTTGATGATTCGATATCCAACCGAACGCAACCGCCAAAAGCTTGCCTGAGCGCGAAAGATCCATGCCATGCGGCTTGAAGCCCGCCAGCGGCGCGGGAAACGGGATGGCAGCGATCGCACGAGATGAATACAGTTCATCTTCGCCACGCTGGTAGATGGTGAACACTTCACTGCTCCAATTGACCGCAATGATTTTTCGTCCATCCAGGGAAAAGACGACATGCTGCGGTCCATCGAGAAGTGCATCGGAATTCTTGATGACTTGAGTGACCCGCGCCTGCCCGAAACCGTCAATCTTGAAGTTGATCAATTGATTGACTGATGAGAATGCCGCGCAAAACAAATCCTCGTTCGGATGAAAAGCGATGCTGTTGATCAGGCTGTAAGCCCAGGAATTGTTCTTGATGCAGTCGACGGGAAGAGGATCGTAAAACACCCTGGAGTCTCCTATTGGTTCTTGTCGCTCGCTTACCCGCGCCGACAAAATCCAGTGTGTCGTCCTACTTCCTCATCACTTGGTTTTCTGCCTCGCAGGCGAATCCCTTCGAAGATACCGGAGAGTCAGGTAAATGTTACTTATGGTTTCAACCTAGAAACCGCAACAATACTGACATTTTATAACAGGATTAGTACTTAAATTTACACAAATGCGGTCCGAGCCGGGGTGGGTTTTGATCAACCGAGGCGCATCGGCCGGGGAGCTGAAGGACGCCTTCCGACGTCAACGCGGCGCCACGACGGCGCCACCACCACGTTAACGCGGCGTCAAGGATTCCAGCGCCATGGCGATAGGCTGGTCGTCCATCGGCCGCACCAGCCGCATCACTTCTTTGCCGTCCCGCAGGAACACCAGGGTCGGCCATAGCTTGATGCCGAAAGAGCGGCCCAGCGGGCGGCCGCGGCCGTCGGCGATCAACAGGTGCCGCACGTCGGGTCTTGCGCTCAGCGCCTTGTCGATGGCCGGCCGCGCGGCGGCACAGATGCCACAGAAGTTGTCGCCGAATTCCAGCACCATCAGCCCGCGCGCGCTGTCGACTTCGGCACGGGGCGGCTCGGCACTGCTGTATGCGTGGCTCATGGTTGTTTCCCCTGGCTGACGGGCGTGGACCGCCCTGCCGGGTCATTAGACACCTCTCCGGCGATTTCCACCGGCGCTGCCACCTGCTGCAGCGCCAGGCGGCGGAACTCCTTTGGCGTCTGGCCACTGTGCTTGCGGAAGAAACGGCTGAAATAAGCCTCGTCCTCGAAGCCCAGCGTGGACGCCAGCTGCTGGATGCTGATGGTCGAATACACCAGGTCACGCTGCGCCTCGTGCATCACCCGGGCGTTGATCACGTCCAGGCTCGACATGCCCAACACCTCGCGGCACAGCCGGGTCAGTTGGCCCGGCGTCACGCCCAGTTCACCGGCATAAGACTCGACGCTGCAGCGCGTGCGGAAGCGTGCATCCACCAGCGCGCGAAAACGCTCGATCTGCGAGGCCTTGCGCGAATGGATGGGCGTGGTGGTCGGCTGGTGCGTGATGCGGATGCGCGCCACCTGCACCAATAGCGCCGTCAGCAGCGACATGCCGGCCGCCACCTGGCCGCGCGCGTGGATGCGCGACTCCTGCTCTACCGCGAGAAACAGCGGCATCAGCGCCTCGGTGTAGCGCGTGGTGTCGTCCAGGGCGATCACCGCCGGCGTGCGGATGGTGGCCACCAGCTCGGGCATGACCACAGCGGCCAGCGATTCGAGCGGCTTCTGCGTGGCGGTGATCACCGGGCCATCGGTATCGCGCGCGAAGTGGAAGCTGTGCACCGTGCCGGCCGGCACCAGCAGCAGACAGGGCGCGGGCACGGTCTGCCGCGCGTTGTCGAGCTGCACCTCCACCCCGCCCGCCGTGAGGTAGAGCAACTGGATGAAGGCGTCGTGCACATGCGGCTGGATCTCCCAGTTGTAGGGTGCGGAGCGCTGCGGAATCCACTCGAAATTGAACGAGTTGGACCAGCCCGGCTGGGCCTGGTCACCGTACAGGGCGTAGTTGGGAATGCTTCTGGCCATTTGCATGAATTGTCCAAGTATTGGCGGGAATCGTCAATTTGAGTTACCCCTATCAAAACCAGAATTCACCCAGAACATCAGGAGACAAAACATGGCTGATCATTGGCTGGGCCTGGCCCGCAAAGTCTGTGTCGTGACCGGTGCCGCCAGCGGCATTGGCGCCGCTGTGGCACACAGTCTGACCGAGGCCGGCGCATGGGTGGCGCTGCTCGACCGCGACGCTGCGGGCTGCGAAAACATCGCGACCGCACTGAGGGCCCAGAACCGCACCGCCATCGCCGTGACCTGCGACACCTCGAGTGAATCCAGCGTGCGCGCCGCCGCCGAAAAAGTCCAAGCCGAACTCGGCGATTGCCATGCGCTGGTGAACAACGCCGGCCTCCTGCGCGCCGGTACGCTGGACGCGGTGAGCCTCGACGAATGGAACGCCGTGCTGGCCGTGAACCTCACCGGCTACCTGCTGTGCGCGCGCACCTTCGCCCGGCCGATGCGCGCCGCCGGCCAGGGCAGCATCGTCAATGTCGCGTCCATTTCGGCACGTTTCCCCCAGGCCCGCAGCGGCGCCTATAGCGCGAGCAAATCCGGCGTGTTGCTGCTGTCGCGCCAGATCGCGGTGGAATGGGGGCCGGAGGGTGTGCGCAGCAATGCGATCTGCCCCGGCATGATCCGCACCGCCCTGTCGGCCAGGTTCTATGAAGAGCCGGGCTTCGAAGCCAAACGCGCCGCCGTCACCGCCAGCCGGCGCGTGGGCGAGCCGCAGGACATCGCCGACGTGGCCCTGTTCCTGGCCAGCCCGCGCTCGGCCTATGTGAACGGTGCCGAGGTGATGGTGGACGGCGGCATGAGTTCGATGCTCATGGACATGGTTCCTCGGCCAGGCTTCAACCACGCATAAGGAGACAAACACCATGCCTCAAAACCTTGCATGCGACCTCGTGGTCGTCGGCTCCGGCGCCGCCGGCCTGGCCACCGCCATCACGGCGAAAAAGCGCGGCCTCGACGTGATGGTTCTCGAGAAGGAACCCGTGTTCGGCGGCACCACGGCGCTGTCGGGCGGCGTGTTGTGGATTCCGCTGGGGCCGCATGGCCGCCAGCAGAATCCGGCCGACACGCTGGACGCCGTGCGCACCTACATGCGCCAGGAAACCGGCGCGTTCTACGACGAAGCCGCCATCGAGGCCTTCCTGGAAAACGGCCCGAAGATGGTCGAATTTTTCGAGCGCGAGACCGAGATGCAATTCGTGCCGACGATGTACCCCGACTACCACCCGAACGTGGATGGCGGTGTGGACATCGGCCGCTCGATCCTGGCCGCGCCCTACGACATCCGCGGCCTGGGCAAGGACATGGCACGGCTGAAGCCGCCGCTTGCGACCATCACCTTCATCGGCATGATGTTCAACTCATCGAACGCCGACCTGAAGCACTTCTTCCAGGCCACCAAGTCGCTGACCTCTTTCGTCTACGTGGCCAGGCGCCTCGTCACCCACCTCAAGGAACTGCTGCTGTACCGCCGCGGCATCAACGTGACCAGCGGCAACGCGCTGGCCGCGCGGCTCGCGGCGTCGGCACTGAAGCTCGGCATCCCGATCCTGACCAGCAGCCCGGTGCGCGAAGTCGTGATGCAGGACGGCCGCGCCACCGGCGTACGTGTCAAGGCCGAGGGCGGCGACTTCACCATCAGCGCGCGCCACGGCGTGGTGCTGGCCTGCGGCGGGTTCCCGCAGGATGTGAAACGTATCGCCCAGGCCTATCCGCACGTGAAGCGCGGTGGTGAACACCTGTCGCCCACGCCGCTCTCCAACACCGGCGACGGCTTGAACATGGCCGAGGCGCTGGGCGCCACGGTGGACATCCGGTTCAAGGACTCGGCGGCCTGGATGCCGGTGTCGAAAGTGCCCTATGCGAACGGCGAATTCGGCGTGTTCCCGCATCTGCTGGACCGCTACAAACCCGGCGTGATCGGCGTGCTGCGCAACGGCCGCCGCTTCACCAACGAATCGAACTCGTACCACGACGTCGGCGCCGCGCTCACCCGCGCCTGCGAAGGCCAGAAGGAAACCGCGATGTGGCTGGTCTGCGACAAGACCACGCTCGGCAAATACGGCCTGGGCTTCGTCAAACCGGCGCCGATGCCGCTCGGCAGCCATCTGCGCAACGGCTACCTGGTCAAGGGCGAGACGCTGGCCGAACTCGCCAAGAACGCGGGCATCGACGCCGCCACGCTGGAGGCCACCGTGGCCGCCTACAACGTCGGCGCCGCGCGCGGCGAAGACCCGGCCTTCCACCGCGGCAGCACTGCGTTCAACCGTTACCTGGCCGACCCCGCGCACCAGCCCAACCCCTGCGTGGCGCCGGTGGCACAAGGCCCGTTCTACGCGGTCAAGGTAGTGATGGGCGACCTCGGCACCTTCGACGGCATCAAGACCAGCGTGGTCGGCGAAGTGCTCAAACGCGACGGCACCGCCATCGAGGGTCTCTACGCCGTGGGCAATGACCGGGCCAGCATCATGGGCGGCAACTACCCCGGCGCCGGCATCACGCACGGGCCGAACATGAGCTTCGGCTTCGTGACCGGCAACCACATCGCGGACAAGCTGATGGCCAATGCAGTCATCGCCGGCAAGAAAGAGAAGGTGTACGCATGAGTTATCTCGACAAGCCGCTGATCGACCACCGCATCTACACCATCGCGCTGCGCAAGATGCCCGAGTTCATCGAGGTGTTCGACCGGCTGGCGATGCCGATTTTGCTGGAGACGCTGGGCCATCCGATCGGCTTCTACACCAGCCTGGTCGGGCCGCAGAACCAGTTCGTGCATTTGTGGGGCTACGACGACCTGGCCGACTACGAGCGGCGCTGCCGGGCGCGCGATACACATCCCGACTTCCCCGCCTACCTCAAGGCTTCGGGCCACCTGATCACTGCGCAGGAGACGCGGCTGATCAAGGCGGCCGAGCTGGGGAGCATGCGGACCTAAACCTTCAAAACCCGCGCCACCGGGTTGTGCCGCAGCCGGTGGGCATCGGGCAGGCCGGCACCGAGCAGCGGGCGCAGGTACATCCGGAAAGCCTCGGTGACGTCATTGCCACTGGAAGCGATGAATTCATCTTCCATCACGCGCGTCTTGCCAGCCACCGCTTCGAGCGGCTGCAGCACGTAGTCGGTGGCGTAGTCGCCGCTGCGCCGGATCGCGACCGAGCCATTCTGCGCACCAGCCATGGCGTACTGCACGGCGCGCTCGCCCACCTCGCGGGCTTCGCGCTGGTCCACGTCGGACACGCAGCCCAGGAACGAGCGCTGCAGATAACCGAAGGTGTCGCCGCGCACACGTTTGATCTTCAACTTTGCCTTGATCTCGTCGCACAGCAGGTCGGCCAGCGCACCGGTGCCGGACAGCTGCACGTTGCCGTGTGCGTCACGCTCCACGTCCTTGGCCAGCAAGGTGGCGATGGCCGCGCCGCTGGCATCGTGGATGCCTTCGGACACCGCGACGACGCAACGGCCCAGCCGGTCGTACACGGCCTTCACATCGGCCAGGAACTGCTCCAGCACGAAGGTGCGCTCCGGCAGGTAGATGAGGTGCGGGCCGTCGTCGGCGAACTTCTTGCCCAGCGCGGCAGCGGCCGTCAGGAAGCCTGCATGGCGGCCCATGACCACACCCACGTAGATGCCGGGCAGCGACGCGTTGTCCAGGTTCGCACCGGCGAAGGCCTGCGCCACGAAACGCGCTGCTGAAGGAAAACCGGGCGTGTGGTCGTTGCCCACCAGGTCGTTGTCGATGGTCTTGGGAATGTGCATGCAGCGCAGCGGATAACTGGCCAGGGCCGCCTGCTCGCTGACGATGCGCACCGTATCCGAAGAGTCGTTGCCGCCGATGTAGAAGAAGTGGTCGATCTGGTGCGCGCGCAGCACCTTGAAGATTTCCTGGCAATAGGCCAGGTCGGGCTTGTCGCGCGTGGAGCCGAGCGCCGACGATGGCGTGGCGGCCACCCCTTCGAGGTTGTGCCGGGTTTCCTGCGACAGGTCCACCAGGTCTTCGTCAACGATGCCGCGCACACCGTGGCGCGCACCGTAGACGCGTTCGATGGCGCCGAAGCGCCGCGCCTCCAGCACCACGCCGGCCAGCGACTGGTTGATGACGGCAGTAGGGCCTCCGCCCTGGGCCACGAGGATTCTTCCGGATGCCATGGTGTGTCTCCCGCTTGAGGAATACGCTGGTTGCCGAACTCGGCGTGTGCATCCTAAATCAATACAGCCGGATCGCCATGTCGAAGCGCCAGGTCCGGCGAATTTCGACCACGTCGTATTCGCGGGCCAACGCGGGTTGGAACGCCGAGTAGTTGGCCTGGCTTTGCACGATGCTGCGTACCGCTTCGTCGATGGCCGCCACGCCGCTGGAACGAACGAAGCTCACCGACTCCACCGAGCCATCACTTCGAATGGCCACCATCACGACGGGATCGGTATGAGGCTGCTTGACCGCCTCGCGCACCGCGTCGAAGGTCATGTTGAGCTCGATCTTCCGGCTCCAGGCTTCCGCGTAGAGGACGAGTTCGGCATTGGTGTCGCTGCGGCCGAAGATCCGGCCTCGGCGCGCGGTGCTCCACGACGATGGCAGGTTGGACGCTTCGCGCGCAGCCTCGGCCGCCTTGCGCCGATCGGCTTCCTCGTTCAATTGCCGACCGATCGCGCGCAGTCGTTCTTCGCGTTGCGCCTCCGCCGCGCGTGCGGCCTCACGCCGGGCAGCGTCTGCACGCGCCGCGTCCTGACCGGCCGCATCCAGCAGCCGAGCGGCATCCTGCTGCGCCGCCTCCTGGCGTGCGGCTTGCTGTCTTTCTGCGTCCTGCCTTGCTGCCGCCTGCTTCGCGGCTTCTCCGCGTTCGGCCTCGACCCTTGCCGCCTCCTGGCGGGCAGCATTTTGTTGCGCCGCCTCTTGCCGCGCGGCTTCTTGTCTTGCCGCCGACTGCCTTGCGGCTTCCTGCCATTCGGCCTCCTCGCGTGCCGCTGCGCGTGCGGTTTCTTGACGGGCAGCCTCCTGCTGCGCAGCCTCTTGCCGCGCCGTGGCCTGCTTCGCGGCCTCCTGGCGTCGAGCCTCCAACTGTGCGGCCTCGGCCCTCAGCGCCTCCTGACGGGCCACGTCCTGACGCGCTGCCTCGGCCCGCGCCGCCTCGCGCAATGCCGCTTGCTGATGTGCCGCGGCGCCCTGGCGCAAGGCTTCCTGCTGCTCGGCTTCGATGCGTGCCGCCACTGCGGCCGCTGCGGCCACCGCGGCGTCTGCGGCCTCTTGCCGCACGACAGCCTGCCGCGTGGCCTCCTCGCGTTCGATTTCCAAGCGTGTCGCTTCTGTCCGTGCTGCTTCTGCCCGAGCCTCTTCCAGCCGGGCGATATCCTGCTGCTGCGCCTCCAGCCGTGCCAACTCGGCCTGTGCGGCTTCCCGACGAACAGCGTCCTGGCGCAAGGCTTCCTGGCGGTCGGCTTCAAGTCGCGCGGCCTCGACACGCGTGGCTTCTTCCGCTTTCGCCACTTTCGCCGCCGCGGCTGCCTGTGCGGCTTCTTTTCGTGCCGTTTCTTGTTGCGCGGCCGCCTGCCTCACAGCTTCCTGACGTTCCGTCTCCTGGCGCTCGATTTCCCTTCGCTCGGCCTCGATGGAAGGCGCTGGCTGCGCCGGCGTGGGGGGCACGATCAAGGTCGTCACGTCAGGCGGGGTCATGCTCTTCCCGGCCGGCTCGGCCGGTTCAGCCGGTTCGGACGGCCTTGACGGCGCGGGCGGCCCGGACGGGTCGGCATTTAATGCGGGTCTTGCCGCCGCCATGGCGGTGGTCGTGGATGGCACCTGCCCCGCGGGCGAGCCGCCCCCCTTGTTCAACGGCGGCTCCGCGGTCGTGGCCGACCCCGGATCGAGCACGATGCGCAGCGCGGGTACTTCGACCCGCCTCGCCTGCCAGGGAAAGCCAAGGCCAGGAAGTCCGAAATCCGCGCCACCGAATATCAGGCTCAGCAGCAGCGCGTGGACCAGCACAGAGAACAGCAAACCAACCGGCCAACGCTCGCGCTGCCAGCCTTGGCTCGGCCACGGGACGTTGGGTTGAATTTGTGCTGCTTCTGTTGACACGTACGGAGTGGGCCTGCACCCCGCGTGAGTGCCGGCAAGGCATTTGGTTCAAAGCGGACTGTAGCCGCTGCGGACCACCGAACGCCAAGAATCACGCGCCAATGGATTGCGCGGATCTGTTGCAGGGCTTACTTGAGCGGCGAGACGGCCGTCGGCATCGCAATCGTCGACACCATGTTGGTCGTGAGATGCGCCGGCCCGCCCTTGGACGGCTTCAACCCGCATGCGACCACACGTCGGTCAACACGGTTGTCAGAAATGTTCGTCCCTCCGCACTACGAACACTGCACCGAGCCCAGACGCAGACGCACCGCTTTAGAGCGGGCGATTGAGTAAATTGGCATAAGTACGGCACTCGGTTTATTTCATAAATAGATCTAATCACTCATTTAATTTCACATCGTCGACGATTAAATATTAATTCATGTCAATATTTGTACTGTATGGAAAAATTTTCAATCAATTAGATCAATGCATTATCCATAAATACCTTTCCATGCATGTCTTCGCATCAATCGGGTGCATGCACCAAAAGGAAAATTCTATGTGTAATTTATGAAACCAAATTATCATTTCGGCTTTAAGCATTGCTCGTTAAGGTTAAATAGGCCTGAATCCGTGACTTGATTTCCGTCCACTCAACCTCTAATTTGATTAAAACCAATATCAAATCAAGGATTCGGGCATTTATATAGAAACGCAATTTAATTAAAGGAAGCAAAATGACTTTGAAAATTGAAGATTTGGAAAAATTCCATCATGATGGATTTTTTATTCAACACGATGTTTTTTCGAAGCAAGAAATTGATGCACTTTGCAAGGAAACGGAAATAGAGTTCTCCATAGATTCTCCTCGGCGAACTTTGGAAGAAAAAAGTGGAGTTGTTCGCGGAGTGCATGGTTCACAATTGAGCAATAAGATATTTTCACGACTGCCACGATTACCAAGAATTCTTAACTCTGCTGAAAAAATATTGAATGATAAAGTATATGTTCATCAATTCAAAATAAATGCCAAGCGAGCCTTTGTTGGTGAGCAATGGGAATGGCATCAAGACTACCTTTTTTGGCATAAAGAAGATGGTATGCCATACCCCAAAGCTGTTACTTGCACCATCTTTTTGGATGACGTTCACGAATTCAATGGACCATTGGTTTTCACACCTGGGGGACATCGTGGTAAAACTGTTGATGCGCTATCAAAGAGTGATGGCTGGGAAAAAACGTTGACAGCAGAATTAAAATATTCAATGGATAAGCAAACAATTAAAAGATGGGTTGAAAATCATGGATTGATTGCACCAAAGGGAAAAAAAGGATCTGTTTTATGGTTCGATAGTAATGTTCCACACGCATCTACACCAAATATATCCCCTTCCGACAGAGTAATTGTGTTGATTGCTTATAACAGCGTAAGAAATGCAGTCTTGCCGATCGAAAAACCTAGACCTGAATGGTTGACAAATCGAAACTTCACACCGCTTACTGCAACACTGGTCGATACAATTCTTCCAGCGTCGATTGAGCATGCGTAATAAGCATCAAGGATTCCTTTATGGAGTTCTCGCCTATTTTTTTTGGGGATTTTTTCCTTTATTTTGGCCGATCCTCAAACCAGCGGGCACCATGGAAATTCTTACCCATAGAATTTTATGGGCACTCGCTTTTGTTATGCTTTTGCTTGTGATTCAAGGGAGGGCATCTAGCACTCTAGATATTTTAAAGAATCGCAAGAAGACTTTATTTCTTGGTTTTTCTGCCATTGCTATAGCAGCAAACTGGGGTGGATACATCTATATTGTCAACCTTGGAAAAACATTAGATGCATCTTTAGGTTATTTTATAATGCCTTTGATTAGTGTTTTGTGTGGTGTTTTTTTGTTTCAAGAGCGGCTTAATCGCATGCAATGGCTGGCAATTGGCATCGCTGGAGTATCCGTGGCAATTCAATCAATTTATTACGGAAGTGTTCCTTGGTATTCTTTGGCTCTTGCAGTAAGTTTCGGTGCGTATGGGGTTTTTAAAAAAATAGCGAACGCAGATGCCATGCCAGGAATGGCAATTGAAACAGCATTTTTATTTTTTCCCGCTTTGATTTATGCAATATACTTAACCGAAAAAAATACCGCGACATATATAAATTATGGACTTTTTCATTCTGCTTTGTTGATGTTAGGTGGTGTTGTCACCGTAATCCCATTAATATTTCTTTCAAGTGCCACAGTACGAGTACCCTTGAGTACTATTGGCATGCTGCAATATATAACGCCAATAATTCAGTTTTTAATTGGATGGCTCGTCCAAGGTGAAACTATGTCGCCAAGTCGTTGGGCCGTATTTATTTTGGTATGGATTGCTCTGCTTATTCTCACCATCGACGCTGTCAGAACAGTTTGTCGAAATTCCAGTGAAATTCAAAGCAAGGTAATTTTGAAAATTCGATGATCTATCGCTGCTGCTGGCTCAGCCCGCCCACACGAGGTTCGCGTATTGCCGAGCGGCGCAATCTTCCGCGCATCGAGGATGCCCCGCCGACCGGCGAAGCAAGACCTACTTCAATGGCGAGACGGCCGTAGGCATCGCAATCGTCGACACCATGTTGGTCGTGAGGTGCGCAGGCCCGCCCTTGGGGGGCCAGATGCCTTGCGCCACGGCTTCCGCACGGCCCTTGCTGCGCGCATCCAGCGTGGGGTAGGCCCAGATGTTGGTGAAGCGCAGCGGCCCGTCGAGCGCGACCATGGCCACCACACACGGCGAAATTTTTTCGCGCGCGGGCACGGCC
>Ga0307514_10001385_pt1 | contig 30343 bp, 35 predicted proteins | sample 16_EM_MG_FD_203088 | JGI IMG/M metagenome (GOLD analysis project Ga0307514, IMG submission 203088) | Populus trichocarpa ectomycorrhiza microbial communities from riparian zone in the Pacific Northwest, United States - 16_EM | ecosystem: Host-associated > Plants > Roots > Unclassified | place... | reverse complement strand
ACGCAGAACGTGTCGATCGCAGACTTGCTCGAAAGGATCTCCTCGGGGAGGTTGCTGATTCCGAGCGTCGAAGGCTTAAGCGGAAGTGGGGAGGCGAGGATCTTGCCCGAAATGTCCGAGCTCGAGTTGTCCAACCTGATGATCAACTCGAATCGACTAGCAGCGGTCTTGGTTCACCTTCAGGGAGTAGTAGAGGATCTTCATCAGATGCAGTTCAACGAATGGACTCGCCGGTTGTCTGAGAGGGGAGAACTCAGGGATGCGGAGACCGTTGCTACCCAGGTAGCAGAGATGACGCTTGACGAGGAGTTGGAGGACTTCGGAGAGCTGGACGAGTATCGAAGGGAGATGGGGTGGAAGTAGAGACCAGTACAATCAGCTACATTTTATATCACCATGTACTTGTGTCGCCAAATGAATCGTTTGTCTTGTTTCGATGATGAGTGGTCGTGAGAAATGAGACTTGAATGAATGAAAGTGAGGGAGTTGGGCTGAAAAATAAAATTTTAAAATCGTCAGTAAAATAGGTTCCTGACAGCAACAGCAATCGCCAAGAGTGATGACAAGCACCAGCAGGTCCAGCAATGACCAAGAGCTTGCCGGTTTGGCCACAATGGCAGCAACTCCATCTCGTTGACATTGGTGGAAAAACATCTGGTATCTAGTGAGTGAACAGGTTTCAGATGCCCTAGACTATGGTAGTGTGGCCCCACATCTTTGCATCGGCAGGAAAGATAAAGTCTCTGAGCAATCAAAAGATCTCAGGGTCAATAAGGGGTACCTGCCACTTCAGTGCTTGGAAAAATACAAGGATGGGACTACACAATGGGGTATATTCTGCACAGTGGGGTTGGGAAAGGGGCATAAATGTTCAACGGCATTATAGAGAACTGGGCATGGGATGTTGTTATCCTTCACCTTGTTTGTGTGTCTGTCATACCTGTGGCAAAGACTTGGATGGTGTTTTTGTGTGTCATGGAGGGCCTGGGACAGCACCCTCTCACTCAATTCAGAGAGACGTTCCATGACTTGCTCTCTCAGATCAATCCAGTATGCTTTTGATGCCACAGGTGGTCCCAGCCTCAGTTTGTCGAATTCTCAGCCACCTTTTCGGCAGTTCTACTGAGCGTGTGCCACACCTCATGATCAATCAAGCGGTGGCTTGTGATCAGTGTGGAATTTCGACATATAACCACTGCTCATTCACACTCCTTGGATCAACTCAACTGCTCAATGTCAACATTGATCTATCAACAAGTTCACATCCGGAATGTGAGTCTCATTGTGCCTTTTTTCCATGGTTTCCTGACTGATTGGATCCTATCCATTCATACTCACAGTGGCCACTTGTAGAATACAGTTTTTCATACTTTTAACCTCCACACATATTGTCCTGCATCCAAGTTAGCTAATGCATAAGTCCCAGTTGTCTGCAGATTGCACTCCCAATTTTTCACCATCACGACCATCCGGGATGTTTTTTTTTGGCGGGGGAAAATAGATGTAAACAAAAACACGCTAACTGGCTTGGTTGCCGTCTTGGAGTCCAAGACAAAGTCACAAAATCCCGCTCGCGGTGGTCATGTGATCGTGACCTCCCATTCCACGTCCATGACTGTGCGAGAACGAATTCACCACATTTTCGACCGAGACTGACGCTGAAGCAATGTAACAGGATTTATTTTACTGCTATGCGCACATGACTCCATCCGATTTGCGGACTCTTGATACGCTTGAGGGTCCAGATTACATGGATGGCTATCTATCCGATGAGGGTTCGTTCCACAACCCCATTCCGTCTTCGATGTCTCGCTAAGGTGCAACCATCCAAGAGATCTGGATATTCCGCCGGGGACTAAGCCACCAAACCCTGAAGAGTCCGAGCGTGAGTGTCAAACACCGGCTCGTGCATCGCCATCCTGATCGCGTCTTTCCTCCGTCCTTAGTGTTACCTTCCGTGGTGCACCCCTCTTATCCATTCGGTAACCCATTGAGCACCAAACATCCAGCGTCCCGGCCCAAACGTCCGTTCGAGCCGTCATCGCGTGCCTTATTCGAAGACATGGTCCCGTTGGGAGCTGGAGTTAACGGCTTCTTACGATGGAAAGAACTTGGACTGGACACCCTCCTCCCTGTGGACGAGGAGGCAGAGAAAAAGGCGCAAGCCGAGCAAGCTCGCAAGATGGCCAACGGTGCCTCCGCTCATCAACAGTCTGCTGGTCCTCCCCCTCAACCGGTCGGCATGCAGCGCCAGGCCGCTGAAACGCAGACTGATGAAGAGGGAGATGGAGAGGATACAGAAGGAGATGATGACGAAGAGGAGGAGGAGGAGGAGGAGGAGGAGGGAGTGGCAACTGAGGTCGATGAGGATGAGTCTTCTAGAATAGACAGCCAGGATCTCTTGAGCAGCGACTATTGAACGATAATGCCGTCCGGCGAGGCGAACATAATATATTTCTCATCCCTTCGTACCAACTGTAGCTATCAGCGCTTCACAGACGTCTGGTTGCGTCAGATCCTTGACCTCTACATCGTTATCTACTGCCCATTCATAGGCTTCAAGAAGGATTACATCCGAAAGGGGCACAAAATGACTGGCGAGCACTTTTATGAGGTTGGTGACGCGGGACACGGCCATTCGAGTCGGTGCGTCAATCGCCTGAAGGACATTGAGGACCCAGGTTGATGAACAGATCTCCCTCGAGTAAAACTCACTTCATTTTGGTTCGAATACACGGATTCTGCGTCCAGCCCTTCATCTCCCTGTTGTTGGGTCTGGTCGATGTGTTTGCTGACCCAGATGTATCCGTTCAACCCCAAGATGAGGTCTACGTTGCAGGGCAGTGAAATGAAATGCGATTTCAATCGTCTGATAAGAATAGGCGGTACACAGACTAGTTGCCCATTCCGAAGCTGAGCGATAGTGAGAACCTCAAATGTCGGAGTATAATACACAGCTGGGTACCTTTCCATATGTCAACGAGCGAGTGTGCAGTGAGAGCGTACCGTCGGTGAAAATCGATTGTGCTTCTGCTACCAGAAGATCACCCTCTTCGAAAAACTGGCGCATCTGTAACTCATCGCTCTCTAGTTTTCTCCGCTACAATGTGGACGGACGTTCAGTTCACACCTAGTATGGGTTTGTGAAACTGCGCTCACCTGGACGCCACCGGGTAGATTAATGGACGAAAGCATTAGAATCGCATCCTGGCGACAGTTCGCATCTACCTTCCACCGTCGTGATTGAACCTTTAAATGGGCCCTACAGCGCGTGTCCTACTGAAGGTCGAAAATAAATCGTACCTCGGTGATGCGTCCGACAATAAGATCTCCAATTTCGGGGTTATATCTCGTCCTGATTGCACGAACGCTGACGAGTTTGTTAACCCGTTCGATGGTCCCAGCCACGGAGGATATCATGGTTTCTTGATCGAGAAATGTCCCATGACCACTGTGCTTGGATTGAACTTCAACACGACGTTGGTGGCCAGAACGTACGGAGAAGAACGCACCCCATGTAAGCAGAAGACGATGTGATCGATTCTCCCGGACAGGTCAACTTGGTTCCGCTATCAAAGTCCTCGCCGTCGTCTTCATCTTCATAGACATCGACGTCCATGTCACTTTCACCTATGGTCGAGAATTTTGGAGGTGCATAGGAGAAGGAATCATTAGGTTTTGGGAATGAGGTAAAGGTGATCATGGTTCCGGTGGAAAAGAAGTCCGACTCAGAGGTGGTCACCGGATCAAAAACGGAACGCAACTTGGCAGGTGACGCCGCCAACTGCCCGACCACCCTCCGTCATGGCCGATACTAAGGGTACCCACAAAGAACTTGCTACGAGTTCATACGTCGATGAGGCAGCCGAGACCACATTGACGCTATCAGATCTGCCATCGGAGCTGATCCTCCGTATTGCATCCTTGCTCGAGGTCGGGGACCTCCTGGCATTAAGAAGGGTGCGTCCCAAACTCGAACAACTCAAATTCCCATGAGTTCACCAGACCAAGATAGAGCAACAGATTCATATATAACATTAGTCAGGACAAACTCCTCTGGAGAGGCATACTCCGCGATCTCCGTCTACCACTACCACGGACTCTGAGGTCGTCTTACCTGGAGGACCTTTCCCACCCAGAACTCGAGAAAGCGGTGTTGAAATCCTACATGGTAGAACGCCGGTGGTTGGAGCGGCGTCACCCCTATCTGATGCCTCTCACGGGAGATAGACAGACCATTATCCGTCTTCTGCAATTGCTGGATGATCGATGGGTCATATCCATCCGGGCAACGGGTCTCCCAGCCATTTGGGATATCCTGGAGGACCCCCCACAGCCATACAAGTTATCTGAGTCGGCGTCGCACTGTTTTCAGGATGGAGCTATGCGTGCTGTGGCGGCCGTCGACCCTCACCAAGGGGATGTTATCATTGGGTTTCGGTCGTAAGCGATAGCACAATTTTGTGGAACGCGCTTTGACAACCAGCTTAGGATAGGACGCCTGCCCCAGGTAGTACGGGTGCATATGGGGGAGCCGGAAAGCAACTCTTTCCAACTCACCCCTTATGGAGCCATTGACCACATGAACCCTCATATCCCCACTCCAATCGCCTTGGAACCCTCCAGAAATACAATGATCACAGAAGTTCTTGGAGATGGCATTCAGATCAGTGATTGGATTCGCAACCGGACGGTCGAAGTCACTACATCCGGACCGAATGACGATCACGTATTTGTGCGTATGGTTCCGCGCGGAGTGTTGACAACCCGAAGAAACGTACTGAAATGTGATGACCAGCAGCTTCTCCTTGGTGCACGTCTGGTGGGGGATTATATCCTCCTCTTCATGCCTATGCGGATGGACCTACTCCTCATCCCTCCATCTCCCGACACCGATGGACAATCAACCTCAGAGAATCCCAATCGTCATCGCTTTCACCTGAAGTACCCAGGTGGCCATTTCACAGGTGCCTCACTATCCGAACCGCAACCAAACCCAGAATCTCCCGACGATTCAAGCGTCGTTTACGTTCTCGCGCATTCAACGACGACAGGATTCTTCTACTTCCGGGTCACGATTCACAACCCCGACTATACACCTTCTGGACCCAGAGCTAGGCTGGACGTAGATCTCGTCGGGGTATATGAGCTGAGAAAGCCAGAGTTGGGGCGTAGGGGGATGTTTGGGCCATGCCTCGCATTGAGATCGTGGCTAGGTCCAGAGGGGAAACGTGGTGTTTGGATCGAACGTCCGTTAAGCGCGCTCGTGAACTTTGTCGTTGCGGTTTCTTTTGATCAAAGCTGTCCGGAAGTTGTGCCAGTGGAACTTGGTGATGACTTGGGAGAGTTATGCGAAATTGCTCCCCGGATCGAGTCAACAGGTGATGTTTTCATTGTCGATACTTGGAACCCTCATGGTCAGTGATCCCTCAAGCGACTACGCTTCCCCAGAAATGTGGTTAAAATGATCGCCTCTCCCAGATGAGATTGTAAGATGCTCCTTCTCCGAAGCCACAGGCAAAATCGTGTTGGGGACGCGAGATAACCGGATAATATTGCTATGACAATGAAATGCACCGCCATCCATATTGTAACAGAAATAGTAAATGGAATGCGGGGAGGGGAGGGGGACGTGCATGTACTGTACAAATGCAAAATCGCGTATCGCGGAACATAAGGAGATCTAAGGAGCGTAAGAGTGGGGGTACAAGACGGTCGGGACCGGTTGTGGGTAGGATGAAGGATGTCAGACGCGGAACAGGTGAAGAGGTTTCCATGAATAGGATGGCACCCGAATCTGGAGTGACACACGGTGCGAAGTTAAGGTGAGGGAAATGGACGTGTTAAAAGGAGGAAAGTAGGGAGACTAGGGGCGAAGGGAAGGGGAGAAAAGAGGGAAAACTGAAGGGAGAAATGACGGGCACTCGGAGTTGGGGTTGGTTGAACGTTGAGGAACAGGAGACGGGAATCGTTACTACGCGCCACCGCCGGTCGTAGTCACCCCAACTCCTTCATCAACCGTGCCATCCGCTCCTTTCCATCGCGAAGGTTTTTGCTGTCCCGAAGCCGCATCCTTGGCATAGGGTCCCTCGTTTTCTGCCTCACGGCTCTCATCATCATAAGCAGCATCATTCCTCTCCGAAGCGGCAGCAACGTTAGACGCGGACTTTCCACTCGCAGCCGCTGCAGCCCTCTCCTGTGCCCTCCTACGCCTCTTCAAAACCTTCTTTCTGTTCCTGATCGCCCGCTGATACTCCACCTCGTCCCCATAAAACAGCTTGTACTCGCAGAACGGACAAATCCATTCATCCGTAGGGTTCGCCAATGTCGTTGGAGCGGGAGTCGCGTTAGCGTCTGCGTATCGTTTTCGCCGAGGCGGAAGCCGGGCAGAAAGGAATTGGAGGGGAGGTGGGCTGAGGTAGTTTTGAGAGTTGGTGTTTTGGGTAGAGTTTGCCTGGCCGGAATTCGGAAGTCGGGAGGGGACATAATTTCGGAGATGATGAGGGTTGGAAGCGTTAGCCAACGCGGACCTCTTCTTTTTCTTTCCCTTTTTCGTGGACACGGGGGGCTCGGGAGGAGGATCGACGGGTTTGGTGGTAGAAGTTTTTCCAGAGGCTGGCTGTTTGTTACCCGGAGCCGAGCGCTTCAAGCTAGAGCTGGTGGTGCTGACGGGGGTGGTCGTCTGTCTCGAGACTTCAGCGGATTTTGCTGCCTGTCTGGCTAGCTCAGCCTCAAATTTGCTATGGAGGACTGCCACTTCCTCCCTCGTCGCTCTGAGGCGATCTGAAGCTTCATACAAACATCACGATCAAACTTATGCGCATAAGTTTAAATGGGCACTTACTAGCGCTGTCTTGGACAAAGGAGAAATCTCCGGAGGGAAAATCAGAGTCTAGATTCTCTGGTCCATCGACATTTTTGGTCCTAAGTTCCCTGAGTATACGCGGTCCCTTCCGTTTCGAAAGCCTCGTTTTTGGAGGCACCAAGGCCCCTTTAAGCTCGCCGGGTAAGCCGTAAGGATAACGTGCAGACAACGCCTGGTCCAAAGCAAGAGTATCTCCGTGAGACAGAGCACCAAGGACGGCAGCTAACTGCTTCTTCCTACTCTTCAAGACTTCTTTATGTTGCAACCCAGCCCTAGCGGCGGCGCTCATCTTTGGTTTCCGTCCGGGTAAAAGCGAAAGGGTTGAACCGGAGGTGGTGGAGGGAGATACGGGATCCTGGTCCCCGGACTGAGAGGAGTGATCATACTCGAAAGGTCGACCAGTGGGGATTCCACGACTGATCTCACCAAGACCTCCGTTCCCTCCGAAGCCACTTTGGCCGTCATCGTCGTCCGCGCCAGAGTTGTCTCCCGACCCGGTGTCTCCACGATGCCCGTGCCTCCCCCCTGCAGACATATTTGCGGGAACCTTCCTCTTCTTCGTGTTCCCGTGCTGTTGCAGGTGGTCAACGTAATCCCCCTCGCCATGATCTTCGTCAGCCCCTTCCGAGCCATCAACGACGGAACCAGAATTGACGTTTGGGACGTAAATTCCAAAGGCGGCCAATGGAATGTCGCGGATACTGGGGATTCCAGCTGTGTCCTGGGTAGCTATCTTCTTCCGAGGGGTGTCGTCAGGGTAGAGATCCTGCTGGCGTCGTTCCGTCAGATTGGTCAACGGGTCCCCCAGGATGGTGGACTTATAGTACTCCAGTCCGGGGTGGATCCCATCGGCTTGAGCACCGACCTTGTCGGAAGGGTTTATACCGTCAGAGGACTGCGAGGATGGGGTGGTGGAAGGTAGACGAGGTTGAGTGGACGCGACGGTTCGCGAGGCAACGGTGGCCGGAGTCGGGTAACCATCTGTCCGCTTGACATCGTCGTCGGATTCGGACGGAGGATGTATACGTTTTCGTTTTGGCAGGGGTTTAACCCTCCTGAGAGGAGGGAACTCTGGTACGTCAAAGATCGGAGAGGATGTTCTGTACATGACCACTTTGGAGGAGAGGTTGCGAAAAATGGAATTCCGTGGAATCGTTTTGACCAGGGAGGAAGGGTTTGCGTTTGGATTTGTGTATGATGACCCCCGAAATTCCACTCAGGTCGTTCAGGACGTGGTGGTATCGCTTCACGGGATATCCAGCCGGAGCAACACTCGAACCGACTCACCCCTGTACATGTGCGATCGATCCCGTCAGAGCAGGTCGGGAAAAAAAAGACATGTGGTTTATAGGGGAGTAGTAAGTACAGAAATGCGAGAGTGTATGCGATGCTCTATACAACAGATTGCCTCGTAATGCTACTAGGGAAAGATATAACAACGTCCGACAGCGTGTCGCAAAAGAGAAGCGGGTATCGCGAAACGTCGACCGACGAAATGTGTAACAATATTACTGCTCATAATCATAAAAGGCCCCGAGGACGTCTAGGAATTAGCAGGTCATAATAAGGCGGGCAGAATGAAACGTATAGGGGTGTGTGCATGCCAGGCAAAATGGGAGACGAAAGAGTGAAGTGGAAAGGATGCACGCCAGATTACTGAAAGGACAAGACAATAATGATAGGGCCAAAACAAACAACCAATGAGCAGATGGGCAACGAGACAAAGCCAACAGTGGATCACGAGAGCAGCGCACAGAGTCCAGGAAAAGCGAGTCGAAGAAAATCGGGATGTGACGAGCCAAAGGGGAAATTTGTTGGGTGATGCTGCGAAGGTAAGTTAATGTGAAGGGGTTTGAGATTTGACCGCAGCATCGTTAGTCGGATCTACCACCATCCTCCGCCGCCAGTGTATCCTCCTCCACCATACTGAGGACCGCCGCCACCGCCACCGCCACCACCACCACTACCACCACCGTAGCCGCCTCCGCCACCACCGTTCTTTCCTCCACCTCCGTGACCGCTGCTGCTGGCGGATCGGTAATCCCTGCTGGCACCGCCCCTACCACGCCCGCGTCCACGGCCACGGAAGCCGCCACCGTTTCCGAATGTATTCTCGTGAGAGATGGTCTCGAGCCAACCAGGGATCTCCTGGTTTGCCTCACGAAGAAGCTCAATGAGGTCACGGACGATGTTCCTATTGGCACGGTTAAAGAAGGCGGTGGAAACACCAGTGTTACCGGCACGACCAGTACGACCGATACGATGAACATAGTCGTCAATGTCGGAGGGGAGGTCGAAATTGACTACATGGGTAACGTTGGGGATATCGAGACCACGAGCAGCGACGGCCGTGGCGACCATGATGGGGGTGCGACCCTGGCGGAAGGTCTGGAGGGCCATTTCACGTTCCCTTTGGGTTCTATCACCATGAATAGACGTGGCGGGGTAGTTGTTGGCGATAAGGTAGTCAGACAGAATGTCGGCCGATCGCTTGGTCTCGACAAACACAAGAGTCAAGCCACCCTGAGGTTCCATAGCGAGGATGTCTAAGAGAACCGAACGCTTATCATTTTCTTCAACATACTCGATCTTCTGGGTGATGTTTTCGGAGGTGGAGCCGACACGACCAACGGAAAGGAAAATGTACTCCTTGAGGAAGTCCTTGGCGAGAATTTGGATGTCACGTGGGAAGGTAGCGCTGAACATGAGAGTTTGGCGGTCATGGATGCCAGGCATATCCTCTCCCTGGACGATACGGCGGATTTGATGTTCGAAACCCATGTCAAGCATGCGATCGGCCTCGTCAAGGACGAGGTAGCGGATGTTGGCAAGGCTGACCCGACCACGCTCGATAAGATCAACAAGACGTCCGGGAGTGGCGCTTAACAGATCGCAGCCACGCTCGACTTGACGTAACTGGTTGTTGATGTCAGCACCGCCGTAAACGACGGCGGGACGGACCCATGAACGATAGGCAAATTTGCGAGCCTCATCGTGGATCTGGCTGACCAGTTCACGGGTAGGAGCGAGGATCAAGGCAGTGGGGCAAGCCTTGCGAGAACGAGAGTAGGATGAAGTGGCGGTATCGGCAGGGGGAGGGCGGGGACCCTGGGAAAAGGAAGCAGAAAGAATAGGAAAGAGGAACCCGGCGGTTTTCCCTGAGCCAGTCTGATGTGCCCAAAGGTGAGTGACGGAGAGAACGAATGAGGGGTTGGACATACCTGGGCACAGGCCATTAAATCTCTACCAGCAGCTACGATAGGGACCGAATACTTTTGAACGGGAGTAGGGGTCATATAACGAGCGTAGATGATATTCTCCAAGAGGACGGGGTCAAGTGGGGAGCTCTCAAAGGTGGTAATTGGTTCTGGAACTCCAGCACCGGTAGCTTCGACGGGGATATCGTCGTACTTTTCAAAATTGATACCAGTGTGTTGCTTGGAAGGGTCGTCGGGGTCGCCAAAAAGCTCCTTCTCCAAACGATTGTTACGCGCGCCTGGAACGTGGATTCCGTCCTTCCAGATACCATAACCATGTTCGCCTCCTCCGCCGCGATACTCCTTCTGAGGAGTGCTCCAACCACCAGCAGAGTGCGGTCGGTCCCCGCCCCATTTGTTGCCACCCCGGTCGGGTGTGACATGGCCACTGCGAGAGCCTCTGTCGTAGACGGGTGGTTTAGGGAGGGCGTCGTTACTACGAAAAGAGGGTGTAGAAGAGCGGGAGTCGTTCCAGCCGTTCCTAGGAAAGGAAGAGTCAGTGAGATGGACACGTGATGGGGCACGATGTTGGCTCACCCAGTGGTGGTGGGAAGAGTGGTGGGAAGAGAGGGTGTGGAGGCAGCCCGCTGCTGATTTCTCATGTGAGGGGGAACATATATGGTTTTTCCACCAGTTATGCCTAGAGAAGCTGCCAGTGAGGAAGGATGTGAGACGAGTGTTGCGCCAGCTGGAAGAGACAACTCACCGAAAGAGTTCTCAAGGGAAGGAGATCCATTTACAGGTCCATTGGTCATATTAAGTGGATACTTTTGACGAGGATTCTGAGTAAAAACTTGGGTTTGTCTATGAGACAGAGGATGTGAGTGAAAAGGCGGTTCTAGGTGGTGATGATCACCGTTGCAGAAAGAAGAGGAAAAAAAAGACAAACACTCCTTGCTCACTAAGCAACGGCAGGTCCCGGAATCTCCTTCCTAATCAGGAAACTTGGTCACAGGGTCTTTCCCTGCCTGATTAGGAAATGGTTAACACGTTGAGTGTGCCACGCCTGCTTCCTCATCAAACACCTACGATATGGCTCAGCCTCAGATGATTGTACAACCTCCCGTAGACCCTGTTCTCCAGGCTGTCATCGACGCCGACTTCAAACCAGTAAATCTCAAAGTCGGCGGTCCAGATAACACCCTCGTCCTTTCGGGGGCAAACTCGGAAGAGGTCGACGAGGAGAACGGCTTGGACTTTACTCGCCTGAACAGAATCTCCAAATTGCTGTTGACAAACCCAAACCTCCGATGTCCACCACCTCCAACCGTTGTTTCCCAGAAATTGTCGCAGGTGATCAACAACACCAAAGAGGAAGGAAATGTATGTCCGTTTCGTCATGTCATCACCGCCAAACATTTAAAACCATAACCAGTCCCTGTTCAAAACCAAAAAGTACGAATTGGCTCTCCAACGATATACAATGGCCGCTAGCATTGCCGTACAACGACCATTGTGGGAGTCGAATCAGGTCATGAGGGAGGAATTGGCAACCGTCCTGTCAAACCGTTCCGTCACTTTTCTTGAAGCAGGCGACTTCCTCAGCGCACTCGTGGATGCTGAACACGTTATAACCCTCAAACGTCAATGGAGCAAGGGTCACTTCCGGAAAGCCAAGGCTCTCATCGCTTTGCAAGAATACGAGGAAGCGCGGGACGCCGTCAACGTCGGCCTGCAGTTCGAGCCCAATAACGCTGTGCGCCCTTATTAAATTCCGGGACATTCCCTTGCTGAATAACTTCTTCTGTAGGAGATGTTGAATCTATTGGATAGCATTCAGAAATCGATGAAGGAGTACGCATGATGCATGACCCCCGCCCCTTGTCTGTGATTCGCTGGTCTTATAGTTTTTCAATCGTACCTGCGCTTACTTGTATCTTTTGGTGTCAGCACCGTAAATACACAGCGTAACGATGTCCATTTAATAATTACGAGGCACCTCGTTCCTCCCCTGCATCCTCCATATGTTCGTGTGACGATCATGCGGACGTCACCGGACGACCCTATCTAGGACTTGAGCGAAGACCTCGACCATTTTCAGCGACCTGGAGGTTCTCCACTAAACGCCCGGTACCCCATGCTCATGGGCCGTGTTCCGAAGATCAGAGGCTTTGAATTAGTCTGGTGGTAATTATGCGCAGAATTCTGCCCCTTCTTGTCTCTCGAGCTTTGGGTTCACTCTGAGGGTTTCGTGCCTCACACTTGATGTTGTCACTCACTCGTGATTAACCTACTTCCTGGATAGGACGCAGCCATTAGCCTCTTCGTGCTTACCGGGGAGTGGGAATCCCGACGCCAAAGTTTCACCTGAGTGGTAGGCAAAACGATACGGCGACGCAGTAAGGGACGGACGTCAAGTGACCGTCGGGCCACGAGATTTGAACGCATACCATCGCTCGCCACCTTCCATACTCTCCCGGTTCTCGATTCAACGAACCCCCGTCGCATGGGCCTTTCGCGACACACAGAGTCACCCGCACCTGGGAGCGCACGGGACAATCGCTTGCGGATTGTTAAATTGGGAGACATCCTTGTTCGACTTGCTATATATGATATTTATTCGAAGGAAATGGTCTGAAGGTGTGTTCTCGTATCTAAACCATCACGAGAAATTCAGCTGAAGATCGTTGCAACAATACCTGAAGAAACGTACGAGTGCGGTCTCCGTAAGGTTGAGCCTTCCTGGTTCAGTTCAGGCCTGATTGTACCAATCGTCACGCTTGGCCTCCCCTACGTCCCGGCCAGCCACATCCTCGATAGCAACGGGAGCAGAACACTTTCAGAGGGACCACCGCAAGTCAATCCCACTCCTGTTTGAGATAGGCATGTTCACACTCACCACGATTGAGACCAACAAGGCGAGCAGGATCGCGGACAATGTGAATCACATACTGATGAGATGCGGGAGTACAGGAAGGATGGAACTGACTGGAGCGGGGGGTGCTAGAAAATCCTACTCTGTGCCCGGCTCATATGGCTGGAAATTGGCAAGAATATTGTTGACATATCTCGTGATTGCATGATAGTCCCTGGTTGCTTTGGGATTACAAGTGCAATCGAACTGTACCAATGGGTGAGGTTAGGCCCCTACCCACCCGTCCACAAGCAGAAATGCCCCCAATTGCCTTTATCTCCTGATGCCGTTGGGAAGGGCCGTGGCATAAGATCTTCATGCACAGATCTTAGTGTGAAATGAAACTTAAGATTACGCTTCACCCGAGCACTAGAGCCGAGTCGAGGGGAGTTACCCATGTGCCTCCACAATCTCGGCTGAACTGAACGAGTTGATTTCGACTCGGATCTGTGCCTGTGCGCTGGTCCCAAAGTCCAGTTAGTAACCGGGAATTGATCGGCTCCGTATACACTTCGGATATTCCGGCTGGAACGGGGGCTGTCAAAATGATGATAGCTCAAAGCAATGCAAACCGTGGTGAGCTGGAGCCTGTTAGCCACCACTGAGTGGACACGTCTTCGTGCCGTTTCCGAATCTCTCCGAGTCCCACAAACCAGTGAAGTTAGCTAGCGACATCCGCCCAGGTCACAACTGATTTCGCTTCGATAGGCCGTTGTGTGGGCTCATTGCGTTTGAAGGCATGCCCGAATGACAAGTTCCACACACCAGCTTTATCACCAGGGGGTCCCAGCCCCCCATATGCATAGAATTAGAACATGGTATTCGTTAAAACACTGGAAGATACCATACACGCAATTTCTCCACAGGAACCCGTTTATGTGTTAGGAGGATGTATTTGTCCCACCCCCACCAGACTTTGTATTCAAATCCAGTTTGTTATCCTTCTTGTTCAACCGATCCAACACCTCAACCGCCTCCGCACATTCCTCCGGGTGAACAAACAGCCTAAACCTCACGCTCTGAGGCATGTTCACTCTCGCCCTATCGACCCGCAACTGGAGTTCCAGTCGTCTCCACTCCGCGTCAGGCATCTTTGTTGGCTTCGGCCCGAGCCCCACAGATGTATCGGTCTCTCCTGTCATCGGCTCGTCTTGGATCAGTGTGTTACCAAGCCACAGGGTTGAGCCATTGTCGTTGGGGGTGGTAGGGGCGGAGGACGAGCCTCCGGATCGACTGAAATAATCCACCGAGGTTTGGCGTCTGTTAATTGAACGTTGTCGACTTTGGTAGTTTGGAGTTGGGCCGGGTGTCATCGTAGGCTGGGCCGACGCCACATCATTTGAAGCGCTACGTGAGTCCCGACGAAAACTTCTCGAGCTCCCGCCGGGATCTGGGCGCTGAGCATAATTCTTCCACCTAATGTGAGCGGCGGCACCGATCGGGTCTTCGACGGGCTGGAGTTGTTCTCCATTCGAAGAGTTGCGAGCATCTCGGATGAAGACCGCGAGGATTTGTTGGGGTCGTTCCACCGCAACCGTCGCGTAAAGTTCCATGTCTTGTTCACCACTATCACCGACGAGAATAAACTGAGACTCGGGGAAGCTGTTGAGAATATCAATCACTCCTTGACGTTTTCGAGCTGCAGGTGCAGACAGGAAACCGTTAAAAAGTGACCTTCCTGCATAAGAACGCAACTTAATGGACCCTATACCAAAGGTTTGGTCAGATGATGACAGATTCAAAGATTAAGCGTGGAACCTGGTGGGAGTTTTGCGAGTGGGAAGAACTCGTCGAGTATGGGGAGGATCTCGAATGGCCCATTGGACTGGAGGTAAATTTACTGCCAACCCTACAGAGCTGATGGAGAAAAGACGAACCACGTAGTGGAAACGAGCTCCGTGCTGCCACATCTTGGTATACCAGTCACCCATACCAGGAATGACAATCTCCGTAAGGCTCTGAACAAAGACCGTGTAGAAGATAGCCCGTGCGCCGGCTAACACATTTGCCATTTTTACGGTGTCGTCAATATCTGAGATTACTCGTACAGGGGTAAAAGAGAGAGGGATTTTGATGTGCGCTCTGGATACCACGGTATCATTAACCGGGGCTAGTTGCGGCACCGCGGAGTTGGATGACGGAGGCGGTGGTGGGAAAAGCTCCGCGAGGACAAAGAAATCGTGCTCCATCGTCATGTCTCCAAACGCGACCCGAGCACCATCTGGGTGTTGGCATAGCGCGTCCCAAGGAACACCGAATTTGATCTGGAACGATCCGTCTTGGGCGGTAGTCACTCTACGCGAAGCAATAGGTAGTAACCTGGGGTCGTCACAATCATAGGCTTCATCTCCTAAAGCCTGTGCTATTGAAACAGCATCCTCTGAAACGTAAAGAGATATGCGGATCATCCTATTGGACAATGCCGAGGACCAGAATGGCATGAGCCGCCGCTCGAGGTTCGAATGAAGCTCCTGCACGCTACTAGCTGCCGAAGACATTCGTTCTATTGGTCGGATGTCAGAGGATGAGGAAGATTGGGATGAGTTGGAGGAGGAACGGCGGAGCGGTGTGCCAACGGTGGAAGAAGAGGCTGATGGAGGAGTTTCGAGGTTACTGTTCAGCTCCCTGAAATGCTCCTCGAGGTTTTGCATCTCCTTTGCCTCTGCCATTTCGGACGGAGGGGAAGGAACCTGGTCTGGCTTGATTGCATCTTGTAACTTCGGAAGGGAAGCAAACCCTACAACAAAGTTGAGTTACATTGAATAGGTTACAGCGACCAGTGCGCACCCTTGGCCAGTCTTATAAATGCCCTCTGTGACCGCGACATGGATTCAGGGTTATTGAGTTTCGAAGCGAACCCGGCCACATAGATCTCAGCGTCGAAATGGGGGTCTATAACAAACGCATTCAGGAAAACAGGGTTTAAAATGCGCAAGGACCGCGTACCTTCACTTGGAGAGGGTTTATGCAACCTCCGTGCTGCCCATCCCGGGAACAACGAGACCCTCTCCACGACATTGGCGTTATTCCCTTGAGCCTGGCCATTTCGCCTCAGCTTCTCGCCTGCCCACTGCCTCCAAGATTGTCTGGTAGCGGATCCGGGATCAATTCCAGGACTCGAAGGGTCGCCATAATCTTGCTGAAATGACGTTGGTGGTGAAGGCGTGGCAATAGGTCGAGGATCTTTCGAGGTGAGATAACCTTTAAAGTTATTCAGCTTGTTGGTAGCGGACGACAAGAATGGACGCCAGTTCCGCATGTCTTCAGACATTGCAGCTCAAAGCCTGGTTGGCGGTTGGCGTAAACAGGTATGTGGAGAGCGCGGAAACATCATTACCGCGATCATATTCCACCGTTGGCCTGATCTCTTCCCGTAACCCTCAACCGTTCTGCGGTCACCTCAATCGCCCAGAGTTTTATGCTCGGTGCGCTCGTCAAGCGAACATCGAGAGTTGTTTACAGATATTCCAGGAACCACGCGTGGAGTACCACCATGAACGAACATCCGAAACAATCCAAACACAAGGACAGGAAATCGCATCAGCAGCCTTCGGCGAAGCTCAGGGGGAGCCCGAGGGACGACCCAAAGACCCGCTTGTCCAAAACTCTTTCCTATGTGCTCAGGCATGGTGCTGAGAAAGAGGGCATACCCATTCGCCCAGACGGATTTGTCCTGGTCAACGATCTAGTTGGTTAATCACTCGCGTCAAACACGCGTACACCCTCTATTGATATCGTATCCCCGCACACCACAGCTTTCCAGCCCTAAGTTCAGGGAACTAGACTTTGGGATCTTGCAATCCATCGTGAAAGATGATAATAAACAACGGTACCACCTTGTACAAGATGTTCACCAAGATGGCACGCCTTCAGATTGGATCATCCGTGCCAATCAAGGTCACTCTTTGAAGGTACTTTCATCTTCAATTCCGCCTTGTTCCTCGGTGTGACGTGTCGCAGACAGTCGAAGTAGAGGGTAAAGATATTCTATCAGCGGAGGAAGTGCCCATGGCCGTACACGGGACGAACAGAAAGGCGTGGGCTTCGATAGGTATGTCAAACTCCTGTTCTTCGTCAAACGATACATGATCTCATCCCGTAACTAGAGAAGCAGGGCCTCTCGAAGATGTCACGAAATCACATCCACATCGCACAAGGTTTGGCCGGGGATACAGTTATCAGCGGTACGCTCTTCATCTCACCACAATTACAACGACAAAACCCTCATTTCGATACAGGCATGAGGAATTCTGCCGATGTCTTCATTTATGTCGATCTCCAAAGAGCTCTGAACGCGGGTTACAAGTTCCTACTTTCCACAAACGGCGTGATACTCACACCAGGCAACGAGAAGGGCTTCCTCCCTCCAGAATTCTTCTCTCGGGTTGAGAAACGAGTCGGAAAGTCGGCGCGGGAAGCTCTACCTGGATGGGAATGCCCTAAACCCACGGAAGTCGCTACTCAATCAGCTCAACCTGGAAGCGACCCAGCAGATGGGTGATCATAGCACATAATTAGGGTGACCGGAGCACAATCTAGAGTACTGAGTAGGACGTAAACCGCCTAACATTATGCATAATCTTCATCGCCCTCCAGCAGATGCGCAAAGTCCTCTGAACTTTGGCTTCCCGAATGGAGCGACTGTATAAGGAGCGGAATCAAAACTGAACAAAGGATCGTTGATTTGGATGAGTGTTTACCTGGCGCGTAGGGGTAGTGGAGACCCCCCAAGGATCCGGGTTCAGCTTCATGCTCACAATTTTCTGCGGCTTCGGGGTCTCGTCCACATCTAAATCCCCCAACTCGGTTGAAGTTCCCCGCGACGTGACATGCTGTCTAACGTGGAAAGGGCTTGAGTTCAGTAATTCATCATCCGAGTCCGTATCAGGGGTTGATTCCGTGAGGGCAGGCTTTGTAAATCGTTTGCCCACGCTCTTGGGTTTCTTTGGAGGTTGTTCCGTAACAGGCTTGGTCCTATCCCGGGCGCGGGTCCGAGTACTCCGAGTGCTATGATCGGAAATGACTTCCACGTCCGAGCTGTGTTCTGATGGCGTTTTAGTTCTGTATGACGGCGTAGACTTCGGTCGCTTAGGAGGCTGTGAGGCAGGGAGAGGTAGTACTTCTGGAGGCTGCGTCGTGCGAGTATCACCTTTGGAGGTTTGCTTCCTTGTCATTGACCTCGTGGATGCCCGGCTCGCCACAGATGCATCTGAAGCGTTCGAAGCATCAGAGCGATACCCGGAGGTTGGTTTTCGAGACTTGGCAGTGGGAGGGCGCTGTGTAAGGATCTGCGGTTCGTCCAAGTCGACCATCACCGTATCCCGCTCGCTCTCGCTCGTGTTAATGACCGATTTTGCTCCTGCTTTACCGCGTTTGGAACGGGTCTTCTTGGGGGTGACAGGTTTAGGTGGGGAGGAAGGTCTCGAGATTTCGAGTTCAACCTCCATTTCTGAGGAATGTTGCTGAATTTCCATCTCCTCTTCCAACAACTGCTTCCTTCTCACCCTAGCACGTTCCTTGACGACGTCGTCAGCGGCCTTCATACCCTCCTCGTTCTCGCCTCCGGTGTCGGGGAACATGGCCACGCCATACTCGACACTCTCCCGAAGTGTCTTGATTGCGTTCGAGTAGGTAGACTGGAGGTCTTCCATGATCAAGTACACGGCAGCTTCGGGGACTAGGATACGCTGGATGAATTCCGATGGGGTGAGGGGGGCAGTAGAATCCGGGTCGATTGCCTCGGGAGTAAACAGTTGGTATATCGTTTGGTGGATGATGAGGTAGCCCAGTTCCCCGTAACTACAAATCGAGGGCATCAGTATCAAGTCTAAGAAAACTGGGTTGTACTCACTATCCGGGCTGAAGGGCCTTGAAGTTTGCAAACTGCCCTTTCGAGCTGGCCACTGTTCTTGTACCCTTGGATTTAACTTCCTTCATCATTTCCGTCCAGAATGGACAAGTGTCCCTCGGCTTTTTCTCATCTTCGTCTAGTAGGATCAAATCGTCCTCATGATGGGGTTTATTCAATACCAACGCCTCCAGCTTGGACCTCAAAGCTTCAACCCGAGGTTTAACTTTCCCGAAGTCGATTTTCGTGGGCCAGCCTTTCGCTTGAGCTTTGGGAATTTGATGTGACTCGAAACGATGCCGTTGACAAACGGCCACAGATGCTGTAAGCGGAGCGCCGAGACCAAGAGGGTTGGAGGGTCGAGGTGACGAGTATGACTTAGACCGGACGGATTCTATAAGCGATTTAAGGCGAGGAGTGGGATCTGTTGGTAGTTGTTGGTCACACCAGGGGCAGAGAGTGGACGGATCGATGTTAGGGTCAAGAAAAACTAGGATATATGCGCGTAAACCACGGCTTTATGGCACAAAAATGGAGGAGCTCACGAAATTCGGGGTGTTTGTTCTCAATACCGAAATGATCGTCTTGTAATAGTCCGCTAGAACAATTTAGTATCGTTGTATGAGAGAGCCAAGGTCAAATTTACTTTGATAGGGACTCTTTGAGTCTCTTCCTTTCCGATCCCCCGCTGTGGGTTTGGTCTTCAGGACACCGCTTCGAAGCCTTCGGAGTGGAATTCATAAAGCTCGTGGAGAGGGGAAAAGGTTGAGGAGCATGACCAGAGCGATCCTCCGTGTCGTCGTCAGAAACCACAAGGGCTTTACCTTCGCCCTTCACATCGTATGAGAGGACAGGTGAGAGCTCAGGGGAAGGTCGGCGTGAGCGAGAGGGGGATAGGTTCGAAACGACCCGCAATGGCTGGTCCGACTGAAAGGACGGATCGTTTAAGAGCGGAAATGCCTTCGCTGTGGGTTTCTGCTGCTTCTTCGTAGCCTTAGGCCGTTCTTTCGTCCCACTTGGGACAACTTCCTCCCCTCCAATACGATCCGCAACGGGGTTACCACTGTCGTCGGAAGAGTCCACTCTTCTTAGAATGCGTGTGGGAGGTTTTACCGTTGGTCGAGGGCGAGGGCGTTTCGGTCTAGTCTCCGGAGGAGGGGAGGAGGAAGGCTGGGACGAACGAGGTGGTGGGGTTGGTGAATTCCCCTTTTCAACTGCCTGGGGTTTCTGGTTCGGTATCAGGGGGAGGTTCTTCGACGGTGGATTCGACTGCTGTGGCTGATCCGGGGTATCGGGAAAGGGAGTATCATCTCCACCGTTCCCAGCCTGATTCTTCGACTTGTTCTTCTTGAAACTGGGAAGCTTTGGCTTGGGTAGATAGTCAGGGTGGTATTCATGAACCTGGCCTTTGTACGTGACTCCGGTGGGTCTTTCGACGATAGCCCTAGAACCCGATGCGGTCGTAGTTCTAACCTTGGCAGTCCTAATCGGTGAATTGAACAAGTCAATGTCGTCGTCATCTTCACTCGAGTCCAATAAGATGGTGGTAGACTGCGTGCTAGCGGGGCGCGTATTTTTGACTTTAGATTTCTGGGGTGATCGTTTGAATCCACTCGAGCCAAAATCCTCGCGAGGTTTTCCTGCGCCTGGAGCGATCCCCGTCCTTGCGGGGCGCGTCTCCATGCGAAGGGACGGATCCGAGTTGATGGTGAGGCCAGTGAAGGAGAGCCGGCGCTCAAGCTGTTCCATTACGTCCGTTGTCACTTCGGGCGGGGACAGGGGTGCGGGATGAGATTGCCACCTCCTTTCTCACGTGATCTACGCGTCGCGAGATCGTCACTTGACTTCCAATTGCGAGGACAAAAGATCAACTGGAGACTGCCCCAGAGATCCGCAGAGTGATTGAAAATCACAAGCTTGGTACGAACCTACCGCCCCCCACGAGTTACTCGGGGGAATAATCACACCCCCACGTGTTCACGACAATGCGGGTGCCTCGTTGCAGATAGAAGTGAGAGGGTAGGCTCCATAATCCTTACTCTCCACCTCACCCAACTCGCCAGTGATACCCTCGAGTGGAAATAACCAGTCGTCTGGTTCCCAAGCTACGTCGACGTCAACAACGCGCTTCGTTGGGCTGCCACAGATCCTCTGGTACACCGTACACCAAATCCCTCGTGATTCCTCCTTCTCCTGAACCGCAACCACTACGTTCAGACTTGCCCGTCAACAACGAACGGACACAGGCCAAGGTTCAGGACGGTACAGAGAACATCGCGTCACCTGTGCCTTTGTCGCGGTTTCGGGGGTGTGCGGGTTCATTCTCAACCTCGCCCAGATCCATGGCTTCTACAGCGGACAAGGTTGCGGCCGACTCTCCGATGCCGAGAAATCTGATAACGCCTCCCGAGGGCGCTTTGGATTCGACCCCAAACACCACGGAACCCCTGTCACCCATGTCCTTGGCACAGAGGGTACAATTAATTATTGCCTCCACTCCTACCACGACGAACCGACCGGTGGTCTTTGAATCTCCGACGACCCCCGGCTCTCTATGGACTCTCTCACAATCCCCATCGCACGACCCACCCAATCTACCCAGTCCTGTTACCAATTCACCCATCCTCTCCCAACTGTATTCATCCAGACGCATGAACTTTTCGGGTCCCGATCAACCGTCTGCTGTTTCGATCGCTGAGAGGTCACGACTGTCGATAGCGAGAAACCATGGACTTCCTCCAGAATTTGGAAAGAATGAGACAGGCAGGCAGGACGGCCACGGAACGGAGGTCGCGGTGGACGGATCAAGCTTGATGCTTTATTCTCCTTTGGCTCCGCAGAAGGACTCGCTCGTCGAGATCGCTGAGACCGAATACGTCTCCTTCAACCAAACGGGTCAGAGGATACTCGAGAGCTACCGGGGCCCCCCTTACCAGGCAGACCCCATCGATGATGTTGACGAAGAGAGTAAACCGGAGGATGTCGAAGTGAGTTCGACTGAGACCAATATCGCTGGCAGATGCGAACCTGGCGATGCTTTGGGGACAGCGTCAGGGGGTATTTTCAGGTGGTTGTGGTCCGGGACAGGGGAAGTGAACCGCGGAGGGCAGGGGGTGGGAGTCAAGGAGAAGTCTAAGAGACTTGTGTGGGTTCCCTCCTCAAGCGAGCTTTCGTTTCAAACTATGTGGTGGGGTTATAGGATGTCAGTTGATTTTCGAATGTCAAAACCAGGCGGTTCTGTGGTGAATTAATTAATCTCCCCAGATATCTCCCTCCGCCCGTCCTCGAGGCGTTGGACGACACGCAATTGGAGGTTACTAAGCGTGCAGGTACTTGTAAACTTGGTACACACCGCGTACAAAGCGAATGACCCCGTTCACAGACATTATCATCTCGGCCCTAAAGTGGTTCTTAGATAACATCCCGGAAGAGCAGATCTCTGCTCGGTTTATACTCGCCCTACGTTTACTTAGAAGTTTGGTGCCTTTACTCGGTCGTATCGGCTGGTTCGTTGCCCGGAGCTGGTCTACCATATGGGACAGTAATCAGGGTGCGCCAATAACCATCCTTACTACCTTGTGCGCCCTAACTACATTGTTGACAGGGCATGGTGTGACGCTGACAGCAACTTGGTTATTGCCGATTGTTATTATCCCCGGAAAATGGCAAATTCATGAGGCCTCTGGAACTCTGCAGGCGACTGAAGGACAGACGGCCTGGTCCAAACCGAAGCCGAGCGGGACGGATAAACCCACTACCGCTGAAATGCAGAATGAAGGGGGTCTCATAGAGGAGAAGAGTCCGGACGAAAGCGTACCAGAACACGAGGGCCACACGTTGCAAGAGCTCGGCCGGGGTTGGGGTTGGGGATCACCGCCAAATCCACACCATATGTCAAAAAACCAGAATCCCGCCCCTCCCGTGACGCAGGTTCATCCTGAACATGGGTATCCTAACCAGATGCATTCCGACTCCAGCGATTTCCACTACGCCCAGTCGCATCACCCACCTGGGGTGGTTTGTATGCCAATGTTGAGTTACCCGATGCCGATGCACGGATACTATCCGCCTGTGAATCTTGAGCAGACATTTGAAATGTACGAACCGACGGCACCTCCGCCGGTCTTAATCCATACTGTACCATTACCTAATGCCACATCCCGTCCTGAAAGCTCATCGAATTTTTGAGAGCAAAGGGACAATGTGGAATTTCGGGTAGAGGGGTTTACACGAATCGCAATGTCGTTCATTACTTACTTTGCCGCTCTAAGTGGCCGCCTGTGCGCACACTATGCAAGGTGATCCAAGGGTTGCGCAGATGCGTCGTCCTCATCTAGTCCATATAACAGTACCAGACCCCAAATAACCAACACAGATAACGAACCGCCTCGGCACGAGCAGATCCGGAATCCCTGTCGAAGCGTTGACGTTGATCGGAGGTATCCGCGGCGTCACGGTGGAATACGGGATCTCTGCATTCTCTCGGGCCGATACGGCACAACCTGCCGAGAGCATTCATCATCCTCTTGATCGACAAGATCCCCATCTTACGAGCCCTGGATTTGCATGCCGAAGTCAACCATGGCTACGCGCCTAACGCCATCTGGGACTGCGATGCGTCCTCGCGGCTCGGCATGACGCAGTCAGCCGTCGAGGATGCGTCTCCTCGTCCGGCACACGATATATAACTCATGTCCCACTATAAAATCGAGCACCCACCCTCAACTGGAGATGCATCACCCTCACTTCTGGCGACACAGGACATTCGATCCAGACTTCTGGCAAACTAGGTTCCAGAACTTCGACCCACTTCACTCTACTCACTTTGACCGCTTTCAATTCTATCGAGGAAGAATGATGTACTACCGTGGACCTTCCCGAATCTTCTGGTTCACCTTCGGTGTTTTCGCTGCGACATGGTATCATCGAGCACATGCTCGAGGAGACCTCCGCGGATGGGGCCCTTGTGGGAACCGCAGGATAGAGGAGTGGAGGGCTCAGAGAATCGCCGAGACTGCTACGAGAGAGCAGTTCCCCGCCAACAACGCCAACCAGCAAAAGAAGAATGAGACCACCGGGGAGTGGTCATGGAGCCCAGCTACACCCCCATCTTTTGAGGATGAAGAGGTCCGTCGAAGGTGGGAGGAGAAGACTCGAAAAGCTCAGGAGACGGTTCGTGCCTTGTTTGGTTTTTGGCCTTTCTAGTATTCTAACCGACAATTTTATAAACATTTAGGTTGCGGACCTATCCGAGTCTGCACTTGACGGAATACTTGTCGCTGCGGAATCCCTCAAGGCCGTGAGTTATATCTGCATTCTTATCTGCACAGCGGTTAACCTCCAGCGTCTCTGCTTTGATTAGAGATTAGCCGAGTTCCGCCAACCTCAGAGACAGCAGCAAGAAAGACACACCCCTCCTCCTGAAGGGACTGGGTCTCGTCACATCGTGTGAAGCAGAGATGTGCTGGCTACGAAAACCAACCCCACTCCATTACAACGCCTACGCTATCCCACACATTCTGACCCTAAATGCATACAGTAGTGTACCATAATAATTAATACACAAATAAGGACCAACAAAGGGTTACATAATTCGAATGGTGTAAGCCTATGGGTATCGAAAGAAGTCTGATATTCACTTGTGGAAAGTAGTCGAATGGGTATCGTCGAGGGAATTTTTGGTGATACTAGAAGGATAATTGTTCGCTGGCCGTAGTTGGACCAAATTCTGTAGAGTGGCTTGTTGCTGCTTCCTCCGTTTGTAGCGCCGGAAGAGGAGCCAGCCCGTTGCTATGAGGAGGAGCACGAAGACGACGATCCCGATGCTGAAACCGATGATGGGGCCCTTGTCCGGGTTTGGGTCGGAATGGTTGGGTATCGCAGTCTGGACTACGCCGCTGGGGGGCGGAGAAGGTGGGAGGGGAATACGGGTTTGGATGGAGGCGGGGAGGGGGTGTTCTGACGATTGGTGGGTTGTTGTAGATGTAGAGGTTTTCGTCGGCTTCGACGAGGAAGATAATGACGATGAAACTTGCTGGCGTTTTACAAAACGACGGCGTTGGTCTTGGGGTGCAGCAGCATAGGCATAGTGGAAGGAGAGTGAGATGAAGATGAGGAGAGCGTCCATCGTCCTGGTGGGTGTTGGTGGTTACGGTCTGATGGGCCTTGTTGGTGAACGATCCCGTATGCACATGGTCGGTCGGGCACCTAGTGGTCACCGCACGTCTTCGCTTCCTGTCTCCCTTAGAATTTTCCTGTATTTTTATGCACAGTCCGTCTTTCATCCGAGGACCATCAGGCCGCAAGCGATGGCCGCACTGCGCCTGATGACCCAGCAAGGGGGGCAGAAAGGGCAGAGAGTGATCCGAAGTCACAGCCAGTCACCGATCCTTGAATTATTTCCATCGCCATCGTCGCCGTCGCCGGACTCGTCTGAACCCGTCTTGGAGTCTTGCGCTAGACGACGACGACTAGCGCATGAACATCCAGCCATCTCGTATAAAACACCCCAGCTCACCCTCAACAGACGAAAAGAATGGCGACAGATCCAAGAGACTATGCGACCACTGATCATCGTCAACCACCGCCCTCCGACAACCAGAGCTCTCAGACGTCCGCCACCTCTTCCCGCTTCCCTGACCGTCACTTCCCCCCTTCCAGATCATCGACCGTCCCAGCCCCAGATGATTACGAGAGGTCAAGGTCTTCGCGCAAGGACGATTTCTACTCTACTCACTCGAGGAGCGAAGACCTCAATCACTCGACAATATCCCCCAAGGCATCCGACAAATCCCCCTTCTTGCCTTCAACGTCCGCACCTTCACTCTCAAGCTCTACGCGTCTCGCGAACAATACCTCTTCCAGTGCAACCTCCACCAACTCCCAGCGTAGAAACAGTACATCTTCCTACCGTTCTGCTGGCTCAGATTCCTCCAGTCCTGTCAGCGGTGGTCAGCCCCCAAGCATCACACACACCGCAACAAGTTCCGTCCCAACGTCAGTCCCTTGATTTTCAGTCCCCTTCCATCGGACGTCCATCTCTCCGACTCGATAATAACCTTGTTTTGCCGCTTAACCCTGTAGAACGTGCTCGGCATGTGGAAAACCTATGCAAGGAGCATTTGTCCGGGCCCTCGGAGCAGTGTTTCATTTAAATTGCTTCAAGTGTATGGTGCGTTTATTTCTCGCACTTTTTACCGTCTCCATGGCTCACGATTGTGCCTCTTTCCCTCAGGATTGTGGAGATGTGGTAGCCTCCAAATTCTTCCCTATCGAAGGCCCGGATGGAAAGCAACACCCACTGTGCGAGCGGGATTACTTCAGACGTCTGAACCTAATATGTGCTAAATGCGGCATGGCTTTGCGAGGAAGCTATATCACTGCCTGCAGTATGTCCATATCTTATCCGCGCTTCCGTCGAGCCACGGTTTGAGCTTGACCTTTTCCAGACAAGAAGTACCACGTGGAGCACTTCACTTGCTCGATATGTCCCACTTTGTTTGGGCCCCACGACTCGTACTATGAACACGACGGGGATGTCTACTGCCATTACCATTATTCGACGAGGTTTGCCACCAAGTGTGCCGGGTGCAGCACTGCGATCTTGAAACAATTCGTCGAGATCAATAGAAACATGCGGGATGAGTGCTGGCACCCTGAATGCTATATGATCAACAAGGTTAGTTTCTCATCGCTCCGGTCTTATCTAGAAATGGCCTAAACTGACGTTACGGGAAGTTCTGGAATGTCAAGGTCGTGTCGAGACGACCGACGAGCGGTACAATACAAGGACCCAATGCAGAGCCCCCATATGTGGAGGAGGAACGGAGAGAGTCCGCCGCGACCCTCAAGGAAAAGCAAATCCGTATGGAGCAACAAGTATACCGGATCTGGACGTGAGCATATACTTGTTTCCTCCTTTCGGGATTCATTGACTGACCCATTATCAGTGTCTTATCAGCGTTCGAGGAATCTAGCGCTGCCTGCATCTCAGATATGTTGCGGCAAGTCAGCAATGGACAGTATCTGGACGCCATACGCATGGCTGAGAAATTCATCCTTCACGTCGAGGTCCTTTTCGGCGCGATCGACGACCTCGAACATCATTTCGCAAGTAATGGTTTGAAAGGTATGAGTACAACCTCACCGCCGCTAGTTTACATGAGGACGGTAATTTGACACGTTGTTCTCAGGCATGTCCCACGTCCGGGAGGCGAGGATGCTGTGTCGGAAAACCGTTGATCTGTTCACTCTCTTGTCGCACACCCAGGAGACGGGCGCGCGACGGATGGGAATGACCCAAGAACTTCTTGCGCTCGTTACTGGGTTGGCTCACTACCTGAAGATCCTGATCCGCATTGCGTTGACTGGCGCCCTCAAGTTGGAACGAGATTACGATGCGCATGAGCCGATGACGTCCTTCCTCGACAAACTCCACATGTTGGCCATCCAAGGCGCCAATCCCAGCGCGAAGCGCATGATCAAGGGATCAAATGGGGAAACTCTTGCTGCCGCAAGAAGCTCCAACATTAGCACAGAGGGCGTTACATACGGCTTCAAGAGTTTGGCTCCCGAGTTCGCTGGAGAATCGCCATTTATGGCCGCCCCAAGGGATCCGTCACTTGTCAACGTTCCTACGGTAAACCCGCCATCAGATCTGTGCGTCAAGTGCAATCAGACGGTCGAGGAGGATTGTGTGCGGCTTGGAACATACCAGCGTTGGCACTCGAACTGTATACAGTGTGTCACGTGCGGTAAGGTCGCTGCTGTGCCGCTGCCGAAGGATACAACTTCGCCCAGGCAAGAAGACAAAGACAAGGATAAGGAGAGAGACAAAGAGAAGGAGGGGCCTTCTTCGAAACCATCGACTCAGCGTCGGCCGCCTGCAAACGTGGGATTCTTCGTGTACGAGACGGATTCGATGAAGGACACTGCATCTTTTGGATCCGTGCCGAACATGGTCTGTTGTATGGACCACGCGCACAACGGTTGTCGAGGTGGCTTTCAAAGTGTATCAAGACTAGAGCAGTACGCTTTCCTGCTGAACGTCGCTTTGAGGAGGTTGTACACGTTGTTGAAGAAGCGGGGAGTGGTTCCCGCGTCTCCTGGTCAGTGGCCCAAACTACAACTTTAGACTTTATCATTCTCACGCTGATCTCGTCGATTTTCATTTTCCTTCTCAAACTCTCGCTCCACCTTGTATCATCCGGCGTTCAGTCGAATCGCCCATGTCGACGTCAAACGGACAAGATCCTTACCGCAGCTCGGGAGACATCCACCGACTCAAGTCAGTCCACCTTGATCGCAAACTTTCAGCTACCGCACATGTCCCGAAACGGTCTACGATCGTGGAGAGCCCTGCAGGAAAGACGGCACAGACGAGCGACATACAAACTCAGCAACGGTCGCACCAACCCACATCTACACCACGACCCACGCTGATACAAACAACTACCTCTCAGAGCCAACAGGTAACCATCCAACAACCAAGATCTGTTGGTCGGGCTCCTGGGCAGCAGCAGACGCAGAGTTCGCCTATACCATCACAAGGACCACTGCCACAGTTTTTACAACAACAACAGCAGCAGAGCCAGTCTCCATCTCAGCGACCACCAAGGCCTATGCTCTCCCCCGAGGTATCGCTTGACCCGCAAGGTTTCAAACCTCCATATGCTAAGGGGAACAACGAAGTCAAGATCATTGATGACTCCGCTCCCAGCTCTCCGTCCCTCGCGTATGATGACTACCCTCCACAGCTGCAACCCCATAGCGCAGACGATGGGATCACGCTGGCGGATATTCCACAATTGGTTCAAGTGGCTCAGGCAAGAGCTCAGCACCGTCCGCTACCTCGCGAAAGCGCGATACCGTTTATCGCAGAACTCAACGCACTCGAACTGGCGATTGTCAAACACTCCGCAGCTGCGGTATTGAGCAAGAGCCCATTGAAGGATCAAATGGACATGGATGAGATTTTTGATCTGTTGGAGATGAAGAAGGGAGGGTTCTGGAACAGGCTCTTCAAGCCGAGCGCTTCGGGGAAAAAGGACGTGAAGAAAAAGGGTATGCCTCTTCCGTTGCCTCCACGATTTAATGGTGCTGAATGACGTTTGATGTTAGGCGTATTCGGTGTCCCCCTCGAGCTGTTGGTTGAACGCGAAGGCGCAGATTCTTTGCACGGTGCTTCCAGGACACCATTAAGAGTACCAAGTTTCATCGACGACGTGATATCTGCCATGCGACAGATGGGTACGCCAGTCTTTTGTTGTCCTAACCCCTGATCCGAGTACTCATGCACGTTAACGGTATAGATATGTCGGTGGAGGGGATATTCCGAAAGAACGGGAACATCAGGCGCCTCAAGGAGCTCACGGATGCCATTGATCGGGATCCCTCATCAGTCGACTTGACGCAGGACAACGCTGTCCAGCTCGCTGCCCTTCTCAAGAAATTCTTGCGTGAACTGCCCGAACCCCTCCTGACGTTTAAGCTTCACCGTCTGTTGGTCGCTTCACAGTGTACGTGCCATCCCTCCAGTCTGCCCTCCAGAAGCTGATGGAAACTCCATAGCACTTGCTACTGAGGAAGAAAGACACCGGATACTCCACATGGTATCCCTACTGCTTCCTAAGTGTCACCGAGATACGATGGAGGTAATTTTCGCGTTCCTCAAATGGGTCGCCTCCTTCGCCCATATGGACGAGGTCACTGGAAGCAAGATGGACCTTCAAAATCTTGCCACGGTCATCTGTCCCAGCATCCTCTATTCTCGTGGTCGAGACGTTGTCCGAGACGAAAGTTTTGGCTCTATCCTGGTGGTTACACAGCTGTTAGAGGACCAGGACGTGTACTACTGCGTTCCTGAGGAGTTCTTGGGCATTCTCAGGGATAAGGAACACTTTGTTTCAAGCATGGAGTTGCCAAGCAAGGATTTCATGAAGAAGTGCGAGAGTTACTTGAAGAGCCGAGCGAACGGTCGGCCAGTCATGCCAATGTCACCGGTCTCTGGAGGAGGGTTCTCGAATAGCAACAGTATGGGGAATCTACAAAGACTGGGGGATGGTCAGGGTAACGGAAGGTAATTTCTCGGGACAGAGGTCTTGACCTGATGTTAACGGAGCGCGTATCATCTGTAGACCAATGCTAGGGAACTCACCACCCTCGGAGTCGTATATGCAACGCAACGGCAGGCAACAGTCGCCTCAACCTCAACAGCGGCTCCAGCATTCCCCTTACTCTCAGGGACCTCAGAACGGCCACCCATCTATCTCGCAAAATGTAGCTTCAATTCAACAACCCCAGCCTCGACCGATGAGCACGATGCAACAGCCAAGAGATTTCGATATGGAATACTCTCTTCCGCGGCCTGCGCCGATTCCAGGCGGGTCGAGCCCGCGTTCTTCGTCGAGACCGAATTCGTATGCCCATCCGAGGGAGGATAGAGAGGTTCCGTATCATCAAGGACCTGGCACACCGCGATTGTAGTCGATGACAGTAAATTATCAGGTGGTCGATCCGCC
>Ga0307514_10001384_pt1 | contig 30354 bp, 23 predicted proteins | sample 16_EM_MG_FD_203088 | JGI IMG/M metagenome (GOLD analysis project Ga0307514, IMG submission 203088) | Populus trichocarpa ectomycorrhiza microbial communities from riparian zone in the Pacific Northwest, United States - 16_EM | ecosystem: Host-associated > Plants > Roots > Unclassified | place... | reverse complement strand
GGGGAACGGATTATATTTGCAGTGCATGTCGGCGAAGCTTTTTTTTTTTTTTTTTGAGTCTACTCGTATACCCCTATGGAGCCTAAGGCTATGAGACTGTTGTTGAGACCACAGCAAGCTAAAATAAAACCGTACCTGTGCAGATATGTGTGAATCAGTTTTGTTCTCTTTTCATATGTATTGGGCTCGGTCACAGAACTGGGTGCATCGACGCTAGCGATTGGTGGATTTATATGACTCTCATATAGGATAACCGGGGAGCCGCCGCCTCATAGCCTAAGGCTCCCCTCGGGGGAAAGGCGTATAGACTCAAAAAAAAAAAAAAAAAAACCGGGGAGCCGCAGAGTGTTACCCTGAACCCCTGCATAGAACGCCATTGGGCATTTACGGTATATTTACCTAAGGCCCAATGGCCGCCTCATAGCCCTTCAGGGGAAAGGCCAAAAAAAAAAAATTCTAATGAAAGGTTATGAGTTAGGTATGCACCCGAGGTCATTTGATAACCGAACAGATCTTTGACATCAAATGATTGTGAGTAGGAGTAGTGATTTAAAAAAGTCGGAACCCGGACAGGCATGTCATGAGGCCTCCAGGCTAGCAATATTGATCGATTCAATGAATCATGTAAGTGGCCGACACAACCCAGCATGTGTCGATGCCAGCGTCTGCTGACCTCTGAAAAAACCAGTACCGTACCAAAATAAGCTATTACCCCCCCACACACAAGGCTACTAGTGGCTACTCCATGAACTAGACCGGTGACAGGCTGGATGGCCCAATACCGGAATTCCTGTTGAACAGGCGATAACTACGAGCCCTATTTCGTCTGCGGGTGCGGTTGGCCCGGTCTGAGAGACCAAGCGCATTATGTTAAAGGTCAAGGGTCTGGGGCATAACTGAAACCCCACCGCTGCCGTCGTGAGTGTTTGGGTCGCAAGCGGAGGATCCTACGGTATGTCAATGCATAGGGTAAACTTTACAGCAAGGCTACAGTATCTTCACATGCATGACATTCTTTCTGCATGGACTATGAAGGGATGATACGGAAATTCCTCGGCGAGGCGAGAGGTACTGACAAGCATTGATGGCCCCCATGACTAAGGCATACGAGCAGCATGAGTGGTAGGGATTACTATCTACAGGGCTGGAAGGTACATCTACGGGAGAGTACAAAGTGAGCACCGTTATGGTACGAAATAGGCGCCAGCCAAGGACAGATTGCGGGAGGATGGAATCCAGAAATAGTGGCAATTTGGGTCAAGTGTGTATCAGAAGGCGGTAGCAAGTATAAAATATATAGAGGCCTTGTAAAAGTGAAGCTTTAATAACCAAGCAATTTCGAAGATAAGAAGAATTGAGTAGGATGTATTGGGAAGTAAAAGGCAAAATCAGGAGAAGGAGAAATGGGATATAGTATATAATCTGAAAAAGATTAATTATATAGGAGGTTATAATATTTGTTATAATAAAAGAGATGCAAGTTAAACTTAATTTATGGATAAAGAACGATTTAAGCTACCACTCAAAAATAAATCGGTCTGGACACGAGAACAGATAAAGAAGTAGCTCATAATAGGGCTATAAGTAATACCCTCATAATCTGTCTATCGATGTATTCAATATCCCACCAATTAGAAGCATAAATATAAACTAAAAATACCCGAAAAATCCAAACTTGATATCTCTGCTCCGGGCCCCGGTAGATGACGTTATTCTCGCGGGGAGCCCAGGCCTCGCGGGAGCAAGCTACTGCCTAACTAGGTAACGATACACTGTATATATGTAGATGATAGGGATCTGCAGAATTAAATGAAATAGGACTCGGATGTAATAAAAATAAAAAAGATTAAGACTGCCTGGAAATACGAATTGTACTACCTATGAGGGCCTTTCATTTGAAGACTCTGAAGAGGTTGATTGAGGCTCGTACACTTAAGATTTGCAGAATGGTAGCCGGTAGTACATTCCAAGCCCAAGCGTTGCTGCGATTTCCCTTGCACTTACATACATGTAGTTTCCGGAAGTGTTGAATGTGCAATGATAATCGGTTTATACCATATGGAGAGGGGTCTTCCAATTGTGTTAGGTCGGGATGTTGGACAAGGCTTTGTAATAAGAGTATCCGAAAATAGAAATTAACCACCGGATAAGTCACCTCGTGTAGCTGCCTAGTCGTATACACACCCAAGTTAGGTAGTATAGGCACCGCTTAGCGGCAATAGTAAGCAATACTAGAGAGGGAAGCCCAACCGGGCTAACTATCTCAATGTCAGGTACAGTGCCCACGCACTGTATATTTGAACAGTAGAAGTGACAACAAGGGTTTTGGGAGCCGCTTATTCAAAATTTATGGAGCGGGGGTTTTTTTTTTTTTTTGAGCCTATACGCCTGTCCAGGAAGCCATAGGCTATCGTTCCACGCCCCGTTGATCATTTGTGGTGTACCCAACCAATGAAAACTATATGTACTAGTACTAGGTAGGGAGGTGGCTGGTGGCTGGTGAGGTAAGCAACTGATCACGACTATATACAATGATAGTGTGGTGTGTTGTATCCGAAGCCCAAACCACGCCTTCGGGGAAAAGAAGTACAGACTTCAAAATATATAATTACTTCATATAGAGCTGAATGAATTCCCTAACTAGAGTTATATAATGCAGAACTAACTATACATGCGGCTTCAAAAAAAAAACCAAAAAAAAACCACTCACTGCAAAAAATATGGACAGCATGATGTTTGTTGGCTATATTACCTGTCTACGACGCTGCACTGGGCATATCAATCTTATCTAGAATTGAAGAACTAAATATAGCTGCATCTTCTTTCACATTCCACTATATTCAGTAAATATATAAATTGCCTGCGAGGGGCATAGTAGGCATGCCACCCGCGGGCGGCCCAGAACATAATCTACCTACAGTGCGTGGGGAAAGTGAGGACGCACCGCGCTGCAAATTACACGCATTGTATGTAGTGTATACAAAATCTTTCCTATATGATACAACTCTTGTACCATTTTTATATGCGATTTATCAATACTTCAGTAGTCAAAGGGATAGCTAACATACCACTAACTATTAATCAAGTATCGTGTACTTGTTCACCTTTTCCCAACTAAGAACCTCCAACTAGCTATAGATTGGAGGATAATATTCCACATATTCTGGAAGTTAAACGAACTATACGCAAAAAGCCCTGCTTAAATTATCGCGGTCAATGCTATCCCTTAGACCGGTGAGACAGAGCCTACCGTGCATCAATGCTATTGTTCCTACGGAGTATTGTTACGAACAATGGGATATACCTTGTAAAGTTGTATGTATGCACGGTAGGCTCTGTCTCACCGGTGTAAGGGATAAAAATAACCTCAAATGCTCCACCTATTGCCACGCCAAAGTGTCAACTGATCACGACTGTGGTAACCTCTCAGTTTTAGCTGAATGGACACAGATTGGACTATTAGGGGACGTCCCCATCAATCTGGAGCTGCTTGATGGAGTCCCTAGGCTAGCTTCCAGAAGTCGGCACGGCCAATACCCTCAGCGCCAGAATCAATCACAGGATTTTTTGCTTTCCGAAGCTGCATGTACGCAGTATAAGAGTCTTGGCACGAGATCATCGCGTTGTCTGCCATATAGAGTAATTAGATAGATTGCCCACCACGCACAGGCGGGCCTATTTCCCCAAAACTCTTTCCACCTTACTCCATTCTTTTCCTTCTCTAATTACATCTATATTTGCTTCGCATATGCCACCTATTATTTCTGTATACTTGGCTATTTCCCTACATGGAAGGTGGCAAACACTTTCAGCTAAACTCGCCTAATTGCTTGGTGGCAAACTCGCATTCAGGAATGTGCTTCCTGGATGCTCTCATACTTCATCATACCATGGGCAAGCCAATTGGTTATTCCAAGTTGAATGAATGTTACTCACACGTTCGCAGTTGGGCGTACACTGGGTACCTACTCTTTCAGCTCACTACCTATGTGTGGCAATAGCTAACCAAACTGTAAGCCTCCCTCTGGACCCTAGGGTCAGGCAACTCCCTACTAATCTGAATCTGGTATACTCCTGTATACCACGTTTCCTTAGGGTGTTGTGCCAACCAGACTACCGCGGTTCCCTCCATACGAAGGGTGTTGTGCCAACCAGACTACCGCGTTTCTCCCTCTGGTCCTCATACCTTTGCACATGTGTACACTGCTTACCCAACTTTCACGATTCAGATGGTCCTGGCCTAGGACTTGCTGTCTGATTGTCACTCCGAGGTTCGAGATCAAATATAGCCTGCGTATCAGCAGCCTAGACAACTGTTCACGGTATGCTGATTGGACTCCACCGTTTGGAGCTTGCAGCGAAACTAACCAACAACCAGGCCACGGGGGGCATTTTCCCAAGAGCCAAGGCTACTAGATGTGCACTCTTGAAAGATACTGGCAGGTTCCTTCTGCGCCCTGCCCTCTAGTACGGTTTAAATCACCCCAGTGGAGATATTGCAACGATACCCCCAGTTTTAGGCGCCCCCCTGCGGGTCTATTTAGAGAAATCCAACACTGCAAGTGGTCATTCATCTCGCCCACTCTTGTGCCAAAACAGCCACTTTTTGCCTGCAAGTTTTGGATTCCTAGCCTCGTCATTTTATTATCCAATGCAGTCACATACTTTACCAACTCATAGAGTGAGGATTATCTAGCGTGACGCGTGGGCTTCATTAGCTTGCTATGATCACTTCTATGATTTATCCAATGATATATTGATATTGGCTTGAACACTGATAATGACTAGGACGATACTGCCAGACCTTTGCATGGTCTATGTGTCCAACCAAATCCCACCGGCTTCCACATCAAAGCTCTAGTGTTGCTCCCAATCTCGATGGTATCCCATTTACCTACCTATTCCCTCTACACCATTTACAACATGGAGGCGCATATCTTGACCTACACAATGAATTTCCCGGGTGGTTGGTATTAGACTCAATGCATCAACAGGCAGCAAAGCCGGGCTTCAACTACTCTTATGACTGGTGCATTACATTTAATCCCTAGAAGCGAGGCTCTTGTGGACTAGGGTAGCGAGAATTCCGAGCCCCATCTCGTTGATTGACTGTTATTCGCCCCTCCCAGATTCACTTTCACATATCCCTGATTGATTTGATATAAGATGGTGTTGTGTGAGCAAGTTACATCGGTACTTAGTTCAGGTTCTTGTGGTAAATAACCTATTAGATCCTTTGGTGTAAGGCGGGGATATACTTACGCTTAGATCTTTTCTAGTTGCTTTGTGACTCCGAGATACAGTATGGTTACCCTGAAGTTTATCACATATGACGATTATCTTCTGCAAATAGTTCCTGTGTCCACTTACCTGTGAATAAGAAGTACGCTTGACTAACATTGCTACTGTCCATACACCTACCCAAGCAGTCTCGTGCCTACGAGAGAGAACCAATATTGGGCAGCCATGAGCAACCCGCAAGTCAAGCCATGTTTCCACTCCCATATACCTACAGCCCTTATCCCTACCTATGTCCTCCATTTTCGAATTAGAATCTACAATCCCTTACGCCGTCTCTCATGCAATTAAACGTTCCCCAATCAACTTACAAACCTAGAGTTTCACCAAATCAAACTGGGGTTCAAACTTACTTCCTCCCTTACCAGCCAGGCGTGCTGCATTTACTCGCGCCTAGTGCCTCTCTTGGACGCCTCTCGGTATATGCCGATGAGAGCACAAATGCTCTTGTCCTCTCCGAAGGCCCCCCCAACCTACCGACCAGCTGACCAGACACAAATGAGCTACCCATCACCCTGACCGACTCACCACCTAAGTGGAGATATATAGTACAGAGGCTTAGCCAGTGATGACTTCCTTCTGACTCTTGCAAGACCAGCCCCCTATGCTTAAGCGCAACATATAAACCCTTGCCGAGTGACAAGCCACCTGCAACCAAATACGGCGTGCTCCCAACGTGTCTTGAGTTACGACCATGGTGGTCGTGTTTGTGTATAACCGTGGACTGCTCGTACATGTGACTGAATTCTAGAGGCTGAAAGAGAGGTGTCCCTACACCGGTATTGATCATGATAGGTTTGCTGGATGTTCCTTCTCTTGTTGCCTAGGAGGCGATCGGATAAGCACTTGCTGGAGCTAATATTGCAATGGCCTTCCGCGGTCAGGTGTGTAAACCTCCGTCCATCAATATAAAGAGCAAGGCTTTGAGCTGAACTCATTCCTGGGCCTACGACCAGGCTGAGGGCTGGGAACAGCTGCTTGTGTTTAAGTTGCCTTATAGATAATAAGCTTGTATTCACCACAAAACCGTGTCTCGAAAATCTAGATTCAGATAGATATTAAAAGGTACTTACCAGTACGTATGTCCTATACCGGATCTGCAACTCTGTGAAATAATGGAGGGTGATCATACAAATATATCTACACAGGGCCGGGGCCGTTTATTTATATTTGCCAGGGGACAAAAACCATCACTAGCTTGGTTTCTTCAGATGTGCTTTACATGTTACAGGCAATATGATTTTTTCTATGTCTTTTACTGGTAATTATAATTAGCCTTCATTAAGCACCCGCCTAGGTAGAGACTGTTTCATTATTGAAGCGCCACAGCCGCCATGTTGGTTGCCTAGTATATACTGAGAGTTGCCTACCATAGTACCAGTATGTTATTATACATTAGGCATGTCTGACATAATTATGATAATCCGCCCCCTACCATGCCTGAATAGGTACGAGGGCGAGGTGATATATACTATATACCATCAGCTGATGTACCTGTACCACCTGGTATTTTTCCTTTTGAGCTCTGTACATCTTTCCTCGAAAGGAGCCTTAGGCTATGATACCTCTTTGCGCGGATTCAAACACGCATAAGCTGTACATCGCACTCTTTGTCCAGAGCAGGGTATAGGTACTGTACAAGCAGAGGTATAGACTGTGCATGTACTAACGTACTTTTTATATGCATGATTCTGCAGGCAGTTCTTTTTGTAACTATCACTCTTTTTTGGGGGGGGAGTCTGTACGTCCCTCCGGATATGCTGGATAGAACCACACCTACAGAACATTGATATACTATATAGTACTAACCATCAACGAGAGATTTGGCGAACCAAGAGAGCTGTGGTGTACCTGGGTAAAACGAGCTGTGATGTACCTGGGTAAAAAGAGGTGTGATGTATCTGGGTAAAAAGAACCCTCCTAGTCCTGGACGAACGAGTTTCCTCCGGCTCGCCAGGCAGCAATCCGAGCACACCCACCCCAGCAGTCTGGGTTTTTTTGGGGGTCTTGGTATGAGACTAGGGTTTTTTTGCGAACCGCAACAAGGCTGAAGCATCTTATATAATCCAGCTGCCCATATCCTCAGTAAATAGTCTGGCAGGAACTTCTACAACAAACAGCTTTCTACCCCCAATTCTGCCCCGTCTTCGCTCTTATTTTAAGCGGTTTCGAGGTTCTGTAATCGCGCGACAATATCCTGTAGACGCGTACGCAAACTAGTGAAATCCAGACCCCTGTATCGCAAGTGCACTAACAGCGCACCCAACAGTAGTAATTCAACACCCCCCCACCAGCCCACACCATATCTACATCATGGAACAAAAAGTACCGGCCGCCTCAAATGCCCCTCACCAACTCACCACTCGCATTACCACCGCGCGGCGCAGAGAGGCAGCTCAATTCTGCTGCCACAATTGTTCTCAATACTTCCCTTCCGAGCCCTCCTGGTGGAGGCACCTTAAGGACAGCCACGGGGATACACTGGCCGAATTCCGCTCTGAGGAGGCTCTGGAGGATTACCGCAGCTCCAAGAGAGAAGAGAGTAGAATCAGCAAACCGTAGGTTTTTTTGTGTTCAGTTTTGTAGCGTTTACTGGCTGATTATTGCTAAATACACTTTCAGGCGTCAGAGGCAACAGCAATGGGATCACCCAGGACTGGGTCAGGTAGCCCGCGGGTCCAAGGCTGGCATCACCAAACGACTAGAAACCCTTCATTTGGAGAAGCAGCAATCCGAGGATACCAAAATCAAGCAGGAGGAGGATGGGGAGGAGGAGAATCTATCAATGGCGGAAACTCCATCCTCACCAATTAGGACTTCCGGGCATAACTTGCAATACAAACCAGCTCGTGCACTGCAACAGAAAAATCATCCTGGAGTACGAGGTGAGCCTATTTTCTTTTTTTGCTTTTATTTTATACCCGCCAAATGCTGACCAAAATCCTGGGACAGGGCGTCGTACTAAACAAGTCATTGACCCTGACTTTGATCGCGGCCCCCCAGAGCCTGACGTACTGCCTAAGCGTCTGTTTGATCCATCGCAGCCACTCAGTTGGCCCAGAACTGAGGATAGTACTCAAGCTCCCGCTGCAATCGCTAGTAATTCTGCCCAGGCCTCCAGCGGCCGACGGGCGAAGAAGGAGAATAAGGGGCGTAGTGATAAACTTGCAGCTCCTGCAATTACAACCCCTGGAATCCAAAGTCGTGAAGCTAGGAAACATTTTATACTTCGTAACCTTGACCATGATACAGAAGCTCAGCAATCCCACCAGGCCGCTCAATCCTTGCATCACCCCCAACCGCGATCCCGAGTGGAGATCGAGTCAATCTCTGAAGACCACCCAAGCTTGAAGATGGTGAGGCAGCCGGAGACCAGACCAATCTCTGGCGATCAACTCTTATCGGAAGTGAAAGGTATCTACGCGGGTCTCGTGATGGTTGAAGCCAAATGTGTAGAAGTGGATGGTAAACAAGCAGCTCAAGCGAAGGCTATGGAGGTCGAAGGGCTCAAACCACCACGTCTGACGAACGAACAATGGCAGGCATTAATTGCACTACATAGGACTCTGTTACACGAGCATCACGACTTTTTCCTGGCGTCCCAACACCCCTCATCCTCCTCAGCTCTCCGCAGGCTTGCGGCCAAATATGCAATGCCTGCTAGGATGTGGAGGCATGGTATTCATTCATTCCTCGAACTGCTTCGCCATAGATTGCCATACTCTCTGGAACACATGCTGACCTTCATTTACCTCGCATATTCTATCATGGCACTTTTGTACGAGACCGTTCCTGCTTTTGAGAACACCTGGATCGAGTGCCTGGGGGATCTTGGAAGATACCGTATGGCGATTGAAGATGACGATATCAGGGACAGGGAAGTTTGGACCAATGTCGCAAGATCGTGGTACTCGAAAGCTGCCGACAGGGGACCCACAGTTGGGAGGCTCTACCACCATATAGCCATTTTAGCAAGACCAAATGTCCTACAGCAGCTCTTTTTCTATTGTAAGTCTTTGACAGTGGCACAACCATTCGCTTCAGCAAGGGAATCGATACTCTCCTTGTTTGAGCCTGCCCTCTCCAACAAATCTACAGCAGGTCGCAGCCAGCCTGTCGATGTTAGTTTCGTTACTTTGCATGGAATCTGGTTCACCCATATCGACCTGGACCGCTTCGATGGTGTTTTGGATGAATATCTGAGCTTGTTAGACAATCATATCAGCAGAGTGGGCGAGAAGTTTAACGTGGAAGGATGCCTAGTGGCAGTTTGCAACATCGCGGCACTTTACCAATATAATTCTCGCACCAGTAAGCTTAGGCAGGCTTGGAAGGAAGGTACTGTTTCTATCAAAGAGGAAGAGATGGAGGATTCACCTGCGTTGAGTATTGGCGAGACCACGGGTGGTGAATATGATAGTCTTCTCCCTCCGCTCCCCCACGAGGCTTCCTCAGAGCATGTTACCCCGCTTCTTGCCATCACTTCCGGTAAAGCACAAAGTGCGTATAATGAGACCAAAGCGTCAATAACTGCAATCAAGCAAGAGGCAGGGGATGAAGGTTCATGGGTCCCTCTCGAATATGCCATAAAAATGAGTTTTTCAATACTCGGGCTTGTTCTTCAGCGTGTCAACGATAACCATGTTCTTCCACACGTTCATACCTGGATGGTCTTTCTTCATCACCTTACAAATTCGGTCCCCGCGATGCGACTTATTGAGCAAGATTTTCCTTTTGAGAGCCTGTCCACTTTTCTTAATTCACTGATTCAGGTAGAATCAGAATCGACCATCGATTTCGAATTTGAGGCCTTTCCAAAGAGGCAAAAACGCCCACTTCCTGAAGATTGGACCCTACGAGGCCTTGAGTTCACAAGGGGTTACTTGCCGCCAGGATGGATAGAAGAGGCTCAGGTTGATGATGAGGAAAGGCTGCTTGAGCTCCCTTCCTTCCTGGCAGCAAGGAAACAGAGGATCCTTTGGTTGGGTTATATGATAGCGAAGGTGAGTGGCGGAATGCGAAGGGGTGCATAATCAGTTTTGACGAGTGTGAGTGTGATAGGCAGGGGATTGGTTAAAGTTCGACCCAAAGACAGAAAACTTCTCTGTACACCCTGGTGTCCTCGAGCGAATTAAAGCCAACAAAGAGGCGGCTCAAATTAAGAAGGAAGAGGAAAGCATACCATATATCAAGCCCGAGCCAGAGTCGGATGTGGAGATGGAAACTCCCATTGCCGAGGATAATATAGACGATTTCGAAGATCTTGAGCAGTCTGAGGATCTCCAGCAACTGCGTGCACTGAAGCTGAAACAGCGCGAGCTCAAGACTCAACTCAAGTCCGAGAAAGGTATCGAGGAGGAAGATGAAATGAACCTCGAGCCTAGCCGCAGAGCCTCTGCTCGGGAAGCACTTCGACCAAACTACACGATTCTCGTAGTTGATACAAATTTCATGCTTTCGTCGTTGGACATATTCAAGTTAATGTTTAACGAAACCAATGACTGGTCTGTCGTTATCCCTAACACTGGTATGTTTCACAATTCAGCGCCTAATTAAAGGACTGAAGACTCACTAAACTATACACTATAGTCATGACCGAATTAATGGGACTTACCAGCTCTCCCATTACGGGTTCTGCTGCTAGTAGCGCTATTGCCGCTATTCAGGCTAGTATCATTGCCAAAAAGGATATTCGTATAATTACCGCTAAGGGAAGTAATGTAACCAGCATGGGTTTCTACAAAGAGAAACTAGAGGAATGTTCTGAAGGCGCGGAGATGAGTATTGATGATGTGATAATCGCCATTACGGCAACTCAAGGCAGGCTTCGTGCAGAGATGATGCGGGCGAATGGCAATGACCCAGGAACCGCGCAGCCTGCAGTCCTGGTCACTGGTGACCGCAATATGCGTGTCAAAGCGACGGCAAAGCACGTTCCTGTACTTTCTGGGTCGGCGGTGAAGGCCATACTCCAACCACAGCCTCAAAAGGCCCCGCCTAGAGCGAAACGGAAAATAGCCACCACCACCAACACCACCACCACCACCACCACCACCACCACCACACCTTTAGCGAGCCTGAGGGAAATGTATCCCAATGCTACTGAAGAGGCTCTTGCAAATGCTCTCAAAGAGGCGGATGGCAATCTCGAAGCTGCGCAGATGATTCTATATACTAGCATTGCCATAAATCCAACCAAACCATCCGGTATGAACAAAAGAAGGCCTAAAAGGGAACAAGGGAGAGTAGGGTGAAAGGTGGGTAAAGTACAGACTTCACGCAGCAGCCCCCGTCCCCCCACGCGTGGACAAGCCGGCCCCGCCAATAACCACTTGGCTATCCCTTGCATTTTTGTTTCTATTCATGAGATTGCAATGCTGCATAGGGCAATAAGGTTGCGGGGGGGGTACTGAATCTTCGAAGGCGGAGGGGCTAGATCTCACAACAGGCTAAAGCGCTAGGAGGATATTTCCCTACTTTTTTTCATTTCACAGAGGGTTGTTTGTTGCTAGTTACTGGTTGCTGGTTGCTGGTTACTAGTCTAGTGGGTGGACTGAAGTTCTTGAGTGGCTTATACAAGGTAATTGGTTTGGAGCAGTGGATGGGCACAGCTGAATTAGTATCAGGTGTGGGGATTTTTCGGGTTATGGGATGCCACATGTAGGGGCACAATGCTGGGGATTATCACTGGGGAGGCACATCACGCAAAAGCCTACCACCACAGAGATTTTATTCTGACATCATTCTTTTTTCCCACTACTTACTTACCTTTCACGATTTCCTTTTCCTTACATCACAAACTTCTCTTATTTCTTTACTTCTTCTTAAATCACTCTTCTCTTAAAAAAACGAGTTGGGATTTCTTTGGGTGGGAGGGACCTACGGAAAAGTTTGGTGGTTTTTATATAGGGTATAATACATTGAGTGGTTCGGGATGTTTACTATAGAAACAAATGGTGCTTATGCCATAACCAAACAACCCTCTCCCCCTCCCACCATCTGAGAGGTAGCTTGCACCTGTGGGGAGGGGGATGGTGTGGATCTTGGTGTGTATACCCTAACATACGTGGTTGCTCTAACAGTTTGGAAGAAAATAGGAGGTACCACAGTATACTCCTCACCAACAGAGATCTCTACCAACATCCCCCTCCTTTTTGGGACGATATCACGAGCGAACAGGGGCGGCGATTTATGGAGCGACAATTGAGAACTTTCATGGAAAGCGAGGGACCTATTATGAAGAGATGCCAGCAATGGTTAAGGTCTACAGGATCAATACTGATGGGGCAGTTGATATCTCAGATACGTATATCGTTGCTGGAGGTTGGAGGTGCTAAGTCACGAGTTGTCTATGCATGGGGTATGGTCGCATTGGCTGCTAACTATAGCTTTTCGGCCCGATACCTCCGATATAACTTTAGGCAACAGTGGACAGTGATGAAGCTTTGTGATAACGCAATTAGGAACAGGAGCGCCATCACATTTTGCTGATTGCGATTTTCAACCGGGAGGGTCACCAAGCCAACAAAATCGTATGTCAGCCCTACTTTGCTCCAGCGCGGATTTACGCGCAATCACAAACTGGACTGATTGGTTACAACATATTACGGTGTGCGTTGCAGTACGGCAGATCCACATTGACGCAAGATTTGGCAACCAGTAATTCCGCGGTAGGGTAACTCCGCGGTATTTACCTAATTGTTATTGCCCTCCTAGCCTCGCCCATACGTACCATCTACAGGGAAAAGTCTTGTTAGAAACTATCTATCATACCTGGCTTCGTGGATTGCGCGCTGCCAATAGGGCTTGATCGCTTGAGAGAGGGCAACTCCAGCACCCCTTTTCCTCTCAGCCTCACTGGCACCTACCGTTGGCAAATTTAACCAGCCTGTCACATCGGTCGGGCAAGGCCCGTGCTTATCCGAAAGAGGGGGCAGTCAACGCGGACTCTGGGGCTCTACGTGGAGAGCGGCTTGTGCCAACCAGACTAGACTCTGGGTTTGTCTGGTTGGCACAACACCCTGGCTCTGGATAGTCTGGTTGCCTCGTACGGAGTAGAGGGCTCTGGGCTCTTGGGTGACATCAGCTAGGGTCCACCCAGCACACTAACTGAACCTAGCGCCGCAAGCCTTTATTTTTTATACACACAAATCCCTCTAAAAGATTGGTGCCAGCCTTAGGTATCATCCCACCCTTCAAATAATTCCCAGAGAGGCTTTGTTTTCTATGACAGCCTTGCGGGTAGCTCAGGGTAATAACATGCGCCAGTACCCCCTCCAGGCGGCTATAGTTATGCTGGCATCATTGCCTACTGGGCAGAATCGCTGGTGGTTGTGTCGTCGGGGGCTGTTGTACCAAAGTTGAGAAGTTGTTTAGCCTGTAAATTGTTCGAAATCTCATGGCCCCTTCCTTTGCTGTGAGTAACAGTAACTAACGGCGAGGGCCCACCTTTTGGACATTAAGATAATAACTTATACCACGATGCCAGCCATGTGTTGCTATCTCATGGCTTTACTTCCCCAACTTGGGTATCAGCAGCGGTCTGGGTTGGTGGTAATAGATGACCCGCAAAGCGTACCAGATCCTCTAGCAAGCAAGAGTCCATTCTTGCTACCAATCCTGTTGGTGTACAGTATACCACCGGTGACCTGGCACCCAGTGATCACGTTTTGTCCTAACGGTAATACTCTCCAACAAATCCTCGTGGCTTTGGCAGCAAGGCAGCTACTAATGACAAGTCATCTGCCGCATGCACTCAATCTCGTACCATGTTCCAGATCGGTGCATAATGTTATCTTGCATAAAATATGCATAAAATATGCAGAACACTGCAGTCCAAATCTTATACACATTGGACCTTAACGTGCCCGAGTTCTATAAAAATGTGTGTTGTTCCAAAATAGGTGTTATCTGTTGGCTGTGATAATTGTAGGCCCTTCTCTCGTTTTTCGGTACACCAGCTGACGTCTATTTGGTTCAGTGGTGCTGTATATGTCGGAAAAATGAATATATATATTACTGTGTCGATAATATTTTCGACCCTATTGTCGACCTAAACTGGAATATTTGTGAGAATATTGTATCTTCCACGGAGTGAGTTGTTGTTAATGATTGTCTAGTTGAGAGCTGGAGGTGAGTGAGAGTGAGTCGATATAGGGAATCGGAATGGTTTATAAAGAAATTGAAACGGGTGAGTCATCCGGCAACTAGCGCAAGCTTAGCTGGTGAGGCTGAGTGAGTCTTGTTTCCCCAACTACTGGTTGTACCGCTATCAACCGATTATTCCCGAGTTGGGCCGCAAACGACTCCGTACTTTTCCGAGCGAGGGCAACCCGCACCCACACCACTCACACCAATAGCTTGAAGCGGGTACTTTGGTCGATGTTCGCTTTATTAGTCTGGTCACTTTATGGTCGGCAACGGAGCGGTGTCTTTTCTGTTTCTTATTCTGGAGTCACTTACAGGAACCGTCAGTCATGCCAAGGCCAACGCTCAGTACCTGATAATATCGTTGTACTCTTGTTGAATCAGGGAGGCGAGCATCACACTTCAGTGCCTGGACTATCTCATGTGAGCGTTTAGGAGGGGAGGATGGGAAGGCAAGCGGGGGAGGTAGTCGTGGTTCGCGCGGGGAAGTATAGGGCAACTTGACAGAAACGTGGCAAGCTGACAGCCAATCAAAGCCACCCCTGTCCCAGCTCACTGCATGTATATATATAGCGTACACTTGGCTTCCAATGTAGCACTTGACTATGGTGCGGAACATCAACTGCACGGACCAGGTGGAAGAACAAAACTCCGAGACATGCGTGGGTTATTATGCCCGTCACTAGCTTGTCCGCAAAGCCCTCTAATTATAGGAATTTGCTGCCTGAAAATCGCGGGCCAGGCCATCTCTACGTCAGGTACAGTGGGGCCCCGATTATCGTTTTCTGCCTCTTGACTTTGTTTGCGCACTAAGGTCGCTTAAGCGAGCTGCAAGCTGCAAGCCACTCCCGCATTTTATCGACTAGCTTTGGTTACACAATGGCTCGCAGAGCCTCACTGTATCGGTGTAAATACTCCACCCCAACCAATTCCATGCTGAAAGAATTAGTCTAGCAAGCAACGGCCGCTCGTATGGAAAGAATTACATGTTTAATTACCGCTTGGTATTCGAATACCAATACCCATATCCATCTGGGATGTTGCGCTACTAAGACTACACCCCCACCTCAATGATCAATATTAACAAGATCCCCACCACCGTGTGCATGCCTAAATTGGAGATGATGAACATGCGGCCGCGGGTGAATGTATTTTGGCCTCGAGCAATAGTTTTGGCTCCAGTTTGGCGTACGGCCAGAGTGTATGTACTGTGCAGCCAGTGGGCCCGGGTAACATATACCTAGAGATCCAGCTGGTGCCGTCTACTTACTTAAGTAGACATATCTTTATACAACTATTACCCTAGGCCTCTATGAGATGAAATATATCGAGAACATGCAAGTTAGCATTTGTTTGGGACATAGCTATAAACAGGCCGGCTTCTATAACGTCGCTAACTTGCTCTAGGATCCAGAACTGATGGGAGCGGTTTGGTCCTATTGCTAGAGTGTCATCATTGAGCCTCCTGGATTCCTCAATTGGCTTTACTTAGTCTACTGGGCTTTGCCGCCCGAAAGGAAACTATCCGGCAACTCGGGCTTCCACCTGCTTATAGTCCTGCTAAGTATTTTGAGTCCCAAGGGCCAGGGCATTAGTGCTTAGGTATACTAGTGCAATTGGTGTTGGCCACGCCTACAGTTCGCTACCAGTGTTGTGACAGCGGGACGATGAACAAGGATGTATGCGTTTACGTCTGATTGGCCGATACGATTCGCTAAATTGAGTGTGGGGTAAAGGTAGATTAGCCTCGGCGCCACCACTATACGATAATGCGAGTTCCCTTCAAATCTGAAGAATTCACACTCTGCGGAGCGGCGTGGGGTGGGATGCAAGACCCAAATTGTTTAGTGAAACTAGGAAGTTTCCAGCTCCACATATATCCTCCGTTCCGGCCTAATTATCTCTCCGTCCTCCGTTGCCTGGGGCAACCGTTCCTCGTCTCCCATGACTTGGTCATCCTTCTCAACTCGGCTCAATACCCCTTCAACTTTCATGCCCTGCGATGCTGCAGGATTACCATATTCCATCTATATTGAGGCAGTGTTGGGCTAAGTACTAACTTCCTTTAGGGAGGCCCACCAGTTCGTCTGGTTGGTCGGTTACCCTCAGGGCCTTCAATCTCACACTACTAGGTCGAACAGTGCTAACCCCATCTACGAGGGTCTGCGCAACCAGACTAGTCGATGTCAGAGCCGAGGAAACAATTGCCCCCTGCAACCAGACTATTGCCCCCTATAGTATGAACTGCCTAGGTAGCTCCAATGCTATGCAAGGCCTCTGCCCTTTTTACTATAAGGACTGGGGCTGAGCAATTGCTGTTGCCAACGGCTATGTAGAGTCCGAAGTCTTCTGGAGGGGTGCTAGTCTGGTTGGCATAAGAGGGGTCCCCCAATCATGTCGTAGTCTCGAACCACTCACTACCAGTCATGAGATCCAAACGTGATAAGAGCCTAGCGTAGGATTTCATATGTATGCATATGATTTGAGAGATCTAGATTGCATGCACTTTCTCTGCACGCTAAGAGCTAGAAAAACTGCTTCACAAGGGCATTGTATGTACAGTATCTCTAATTTCATGAATCATGTATACATGGAATCCTGACTACGCAATGACCATGCGCATGCCTGGGGTGCCTTTCGTGAGGGTGCAATACAGTCAGTATATATGAACTGTACCAAGTATATCTCTACTACTTCACTCGTAAAGGGTTAGCACAGTCGTAGGTGCATGATACAACATGGTGAGGGGTTACAGGAGCACTCGATCCACCAAACTAGTCTATGCAAGTATGCATGGTTACAAGGAGAAAGAAGCAAGATAGGTGGGAAAAAAGATATACTGGACTGTTTATCAGTAATCACTATAGTTACTGTTGCTTATTCTCTCTAATGAATGGTACTGTAAATACATGCGAGATACTCCCAATTTGCAGCATGTCTATTTGTGGTTTGTTGGTCAGCATACCCACGTGGGTGACTCTTCTCCCCACGTGAATGCGGGGTCGACAAGTCAGAGAAAAAGCACAATGACTAGTGAGAGAGGCCCTGCTTCTATGAATCTGTGCTATGCTTGCTAGCCTGATACAGTGCAGAGTAGCAATCTCCAATCTCCTCCTCCCCTTGTACATCAGGCGGCCAGAGCATGAGACCATGGGCAGATTAGGCAGATGGCCCTCCCACTACATATGTACTACAGGGGTATCTCCGTCTGTCAATGGTGACTGCTTTTCGTGCCAAGACTCTTGGTATCTGTCACAAAAATTACTATCTCAGCTAAGCATGGTGATTTTTTGCCAGCCTTGCAGGAAATTAGCATAACTAACTGATACTCATTGTCTAGGAGGAGAAAGTACAGGGACAAGGTTTGGTCTCGATTCCGTTTGGAGGGAGGGTCAGGTCTCACTTTCATCTGACACATCAGCTCACCGAGAGGGGAGGCTTATCAAGCTGCAAAGCAGAATTGATAGTTTGGTTTGAAACAGGTGTTGCTTACCGGGACTCCCAAGTTCATGTTTTATTTGATTATGATGTAGGGTATTCAAACCTAGTCTGGTTGGCACGACCCTCCAACAGAGGTGATGTAGGTATGATGTGGTACTGTAGTATTGATCTACATACCATTTTGGGAACAATGTCTTGGCAGAATAATGAGTACAGTACTGTGTCTGTCATCTCATAGCCTTAGACTCTACAGACGTAAGACTCTAAAGGGGAAAAAGTACCAAGCTGCTTCCTACCTAGGAAAGAGATTGCTAGTGCAAGTGTGCTCGCCGAAAAGTACATCGGTCACGTGCATGGGGCGTAACGGCGACCTGGCCCTCTTTGCCACTGGATGACCTTACTGTGTTGTGGCGACTAAGTTTTGCCCCCACGGATGTGGATACCCGTACGGATAGCCTACACGGCAAGGCATAGAGACTCCAGTTACAGCACTTGCTTAACTATCTCCGGCCTTACGGCATTAAGAGGGGCGCCCACTTGGGTTGTAGAGAAATTAGCTTGAGTTGACATGAGGATGATAAGTGAACTACTAGTATGTACATATGTATAATGTCAAAGGGTTTTTCCTCTTATAATCATGAATGCCGCGATGTTATAATGTTTTTTGTTGAAGTCTATAAGCCTGGGGAACCATAGGCTAAGAGGTTGTGATAGGTGCGATTATAAGCGCGAATAAGCGCGATGATTGCGATTTAGCGCGTACACAGTATTTGCTTGGCCAATAGCCGCGACATGCACGTGCACTGATCGCTGCCTGTTTGACTTTGCTTTTTTTGCCCCCGACCCTCGAGCTTGGCAACGAGAGGTTTATGGATAAGGTGACAGATATCCCTTGGCACGTCAAGCGACCCTATTGGCAAACGAATCATATCCCTGTTCTCTATTTTCTATTTTTTCCCTTTTAAGAGCGGAGCCATATTCTGCACCCACAATTCTATTAGTTTACACTTTAATTTAATGTTCTAAATATGTTGTGGTTATTGAGATAGAAAACTTCGTCGGACCTGCAATTTGGTGGACCGGTTGGTTACTTGTTGCCGGCACCATATCAGGGAGATTTGCCAGCGTCGCTGCCAAGACAATCAACCCACATACAGTAACTAGACCCTTTCCGTGATGGTTCTTCAAAAAGAGATCAGCTATTCCCAAAACAAAATGTGGAAAAACGTCTCCTACTCCTCCGTATTTACCAAATTCATACATTTGTCGTGATTTTGCGGTCGTACTGTATCGCGCAACCCATCGCTCTTACCGTCATCCTGCTTGGTTGGTGCATCTGCCACGAGACTAACCTTGCAACGTGCACTAACCCTAATTTAGCCACCAAAATTGCAGCGTATCACCTTTACCAAAGTTAACCATCTGCGGAAGACAATACATTTCCCTTTGCTCCCTATTACGAGGCCTTGGGACCAGAGCCTCACTTACCCTGTTATCACGGAATCCCTACATCAAATATGAGCGCCATAGCCGATTGCCATAACAGCTCTCCCGGCTGCGCTGTTCCGTCTCCAGGCATAATTGCCCGCCACGGCCGCCGACCCGCACTCATTCCATATTCTGCCGATCTCATGGCATATATATCCACTACATCATCTCCCCATGCATCTTTTCATATCAGTCCCCTCGGTACGATTCTTGGTGCTACATTCAGCTCACCACTGAGTGCCAGTATCAGTAAAGCGCCCCTTTTTGTATTACCACCTTCACTTCCAGACGGAGGGAATCCTAATATACTGAAACCAGCCTGGAGGGGAAGAGGAGGCACAGAGGATTTCAGCCCTTTTGGATGGGCCAGCGGGGAGGAAGACTCAGATGAAGAGTTTGAGATAGTCGATAAAGGGAGGAGGAAAAGGGCTATGACTACCAGTAGTAGTGGGAGGAAGGCTAGGTTTAGGAGGAGTCTGTTACTAGGTCCAGTAGACATCAATGCTGGGAAGGTTGATATTGATGTGATGGATGTCGACGATGAGGATGAGGAGAAGAAGGAGGTGGAAGGTGATGTTTTTAGCTGGGCAAGTTTGACCACACTTATTTTTGATATTGTCAAATATTGAGGGGGGCTAATATCAATTATCATAGGTCAACTCCTCTTCTCCGATCGATGACTTCCCATCTATGCCCTTACCAAATCTTGCCTCCCTCGCCCAGACTAGTGTCTCCCACCCCTTGACCAAACATCACCTCCAATCAAACCGCCCACGCAAGCTGAACCTCAATGGTGGGGATGAAAACCCTGATGCATGGAGAGTGCCACCTAGCCCAATGAGCCCAATGAGTGGCGCTTTCGGGGTTGATTTGGAACTGCAGCGAAGGAGGCTGGAGGAAGCGGGGCTGGGCAATGAAGGTGGAGTGTGATTTGGCTGTGGAATAGAGGTGGAGTGGGAAGCATAGCTTCTTTCCTTGACCTATGCTCAATGACAAACAACCGGAATAGCGGAGCGATGAGAAGTGGTAAAACCTAAAATGATTGTCTATAATAACCCATGAAGTTTACGATTGCCTTTCCCGTTTCCTTTTTTTTTTTGGCATTTTTGGATACTTTTGGTTTTCATTTATAGCCTTGTTATCCCTAATTTTTTCATATTCAAGCTAACTAGCATATATAGGGGGGTATTTGTGTTGGCCTTATTTCCAGGCTGCTGCCAAGAAAGATTATGCTCCAGAACGTAGCCTGGAGCATCAGCTTATGATTGAGCTATTTTCTCTGCTATGAGTTCAGTTCTGTTCGGGTTTTCAGGGATTATTTCTTTTTTTGTTTTGGGGGTGGAGGATCTATCACTTTTTTTTTAGTATATTAAGGAAGAATAGAACCTGATACAGGGCTGCTTGAATGTACCTTCATGTAATATTGATACTAAGCAGAACGAGATTTGAGATGAGGACTTGGAGAGTGGTGAAGGCTAGTTTCAGGGTAACAGTATCTAGGTACACTTGTTTGTTACCTACCACTGCTTGCCGCTCTTGGTAAGTACGTTGTCTTGGCCTTCCGAAGAGCATGACTGGAGGTGGTAGCAATGGCGTTGAGGGCGGTACATGTGAGTTGGGGTAGGTGTCGTTCAGTAATATGGTTGACACAAATTCTTCCCAGAAGGTTACTTCTTGTGTGCCCGCTTTGTCCCTCTACTAGTGCCTAGTACATGTAACACTGCAGGTTTGCAATAGTCATGATGCACAAAAGCCTCTTGACTCGATACTTGGTTGTTGCATCAGCACCAACGCCATGCTCCCTTTTACTCCTTTCATCAACAACTTCTCAACCTGATCACGCACTCAAGTAGATCTACTCTTAAAACATTCACAAACTGAATAAATTTCAATAGCAACACATGTGCATATGCACCTTTTTCTCGAGACTGTGGCTTACATGTATATCCACTCTTTCACTGCCACCAAGAAACCCCCCCCCCTGGACTTACTGGCTCCTATCAGTTTATTAGGTTGTTTATCACATTACTTCCTACCTAGATTGGCGTGCTATGAGAGGTCCTGATATACATGGTGTGAGCTAGAGCAAATCCTGACCATTTTTTTAAAAAAATTTAGTCCTGCAACAAATCTCAATCAAATCCCATATTCTCCGGCTTCTAACGCCCAGTTTCACTGGTGATGATGGATGGATGGATTTAGTGGGTATTTGTGCTTGTTCCCAGATTTTCTTTTCAACCCCAGTCCAGCCCTGGTTCTGGTGCCAGAGCAAGCCTCTGCTTTTGCTCTTGTGCACTGTGATTGCGATTGCGCTCGTGTCCATGCCATGCCTACCCGACTACTCGCGATCTTGAGCGTGATGCCAGTTGGAACTATTTACTGTGGGTAGGCCCTCCACTTGTAATGAGACTTTCCCGTTTCTTGTCCTCTAGCTCTTACCTATACGGACGGGATAGGCCGGGCTTGAATTGCGGTGAGCTGGTCTGGTGGGCATCTTAAACACTCTGCATTTGTGTGAAGCTTTTATGTAGATTGGCGTGGGACATGAGTTTAGCATACTCTCATTTTGGCATCCGGGGGGCGAGGGGGGGCATTCATGACTTACCCTGAACTAACTATATTATGTAAGCTAATTGCATACTCCGGCCCCCCGTGATCACCACAATCCATTTCACGCCTGGACTCTTCTTCTCTTAGAAAGTGACCCATCACTGCCCTGCTCACTAGCTACATTCACCACAGGTGACCCTTCACGACTGCAACATTATATAGCCTTAATGCAATACCCTTGCGTCCTGCGCCCTTAATATCATATATTAAGACATTGACAGCAATCACCAGTCCCATATGGCTGTTCTTCCACATATCCTGCCCCGAACTCCGGCAAGCCCTCTTCAGATACCAACTTGTTACACTCTTTGCCGTCATGAACGTCTGGAAATGGAAGTTCCCTTTTTCCATTTCTGACCTAAAGGAGCATTACCAGTTTCTTCTGGTTCATAATACATTTCCCTTCGAATAGCAGCTTTAACCAGATATCCCTCCAACTTGTTGAATGGTTGCTGGAAAGCTTGAGAGTACAAGTTTCCAAGATACGCTTCAAAGCATCTCCAACTCTTTCGCCAATCTCGAGTGTTACCGAATATCTAGAATATTGGCGGGGTAGTTTTCTATGAGCTTTCCTATTATAGAATCAGGCTAGTATTGCAACTGTCAGCTACTCAGTTCATGGCTGAAAATTAATTGGGGTTGATCCTTATCATCAATTTTCATTTGGCCGTCCCTTTTTCCCAAGTAATGTTACCCTGAACTTCTCGACATGAGTTTTTTTCAAATAGAGAATTTCAGCAATGCTGTTTTCATTTACATCTTCCTTCTTCAGCGTTGACTTTCTCAGCCAGTAATCGGCCTCTTCTTTAAAGCTGCATCGGCTTTCGTCTTTCCTCCAATATCCCCTTTTGTCTTTGCTTTAGCTTCCGCCTTTGAACTTCTGCGATTCTTTTGGCATCAGTCTTCATCCTTGCATCGTCTTCCATGTCTATCTCATACTCATCACTATATTCACATCCGGAAGTCATCAAGAAGGAATATAGTTTGTCTTTCGTGCCTCTGGCGGCCCCAGAGGCAAACCGCCAGTTGCAAAGGCAGCCATCCCGACGCCTGGCGCCTGGGCGCCATACCTTCCGTCACTGGCCCCTCAGGCCCTTCACCTTTCCCGGTAGGCTACGCAGGTGCTTAGTTATGGATCAGTAGTATAAGCCACGTGTTTTATCAACAGACAATTATACCAGTTCTGTGCACACCAGCATCAATCATATACATATGTACATAAGTATTAGCTTATATCAGGCATCATTTTCTTTTCTGGCCTAAAGAAGGCCTATGGGCCCAATTTTCTGCTTTGAGAATGAGTTAAGTTTGTGGGAACAATAATAGTTTTGAGGTTGGTTATAGAGCTAGGTACTCGTTAAGACACATCATAATATCCTCACAAATATACACAGGTGCCCAGTCATAGGTATCAATCGTTTAAGCCACTCTGAGCTTGGAAATATTCTCTAGCCTCGAACCAATCTTCTCCTCTTATACTCTTTGATCTTGATAACCACACCACGGCAACTGCCACAGCCGTGCAAACCACCATACTATCAATACCCCCCCCACTGTGTTCCCCCCGCTTACAAGCCACAAAATGCAAAGCTCAACCAACAATTAGGAAAATGTTATAATGTATATAGTAATGTTCCCAACTAAATCAAATCAATCAACCCCTACCAGTTTCCATACTAAACCGTTGAAACCCTAACCAAGCAAGTAAACGAACCCAGCCCCAAACCGCCCAAAAGAACCCAGCCTGGCTGGCGTGTTCCCGCATTGTTTCCAAATACTAAAGTACCGAAGTCCATAAGGACCAGCCCTTTCTGCAACCAAGCCCAGGTGGCTTATTCGTTCCCATAATCCCCAGCGGTGAAAGGAAAACACAACAAGAGTGAGAATGATCAGGATACACGCAATAGAAAACAAAGATGATTAGGAAAGTTAGTAAGAAGCATCGCCTGTTAGTTCCTGGTTTGTTTTTGTTGAATGTGGAGGCTTTTTTTGTTGCGAGGGCTAGTAGGTGCTAAAAACAAGAGAAAAGAAGAAAGGCCATGGTGTGCGTATCTGTTGAGCGAGCGAGTTCCCCAGCGCTATTTTTTCACCCATATAGCACGAGTAAAAAAGGGACAAAAGGTGTGCAGTCCGAAGGGAGCGGCTAAATAAAAAGGAAAGAAGGATGGGTGGTAGGTCGGAATTCGAATGACCACGAACGAACATTCCACTTTAATCAACTTCATCGTGGTGGCTAAGATTATCACTGTGATAAGTCCGAGCAAACTGTGGCTGCGGGGCTTGTTGGGTATGAGCATGGGTATGGTGGTGGTGACCATGTGGACTTCGGCGATTGCGAAGGGACCTCAAACCTTTCGAGCGTGTCAGAGTCCCAACGTCATGTTTTCCTACGCCAATGTTGATTAGCAATGATATGATGTGATGCAAAGGCAAGGGGTCAATAAACCCACCATCGCAACATGCTCTAACGTTCTCCATTTGATCTGCATCCCTCTCCCGCCTCTCCTGATCCAATCTTACGTTCTCCATGGAGTCATTGGCTTCACTGGCGTCATACAGGGACAGAGCCTGGGTCGTAGATATACTAGTATGTCTACTGCTCTTGGAAGCGTAACTTCCGGTCTTAAAAACTCGCGTCAATCGAGACATTGACCCTGGGTTTGGGTTGGTAGTCGGTGGAGGCCGTCGATGCGACAAACTTGAAGCATTACGTAGAGGTGAGGTTTGGCGATTTGCTCGGTGGTTGTATGAAGACAATGACGAAGCTGCTCGAGGGCCAGTATATCTCTCTGGAGTACCAGGATGGTTGGCTGAATCTTGGGTCTCTTCCACTTCATCTCCGCCTTCCTCCTCCATCTTGCGAGTGAGTAGATAGGATAGTGCCTAGTCCGAGCTGTCAGTAAGTGGTCATGGTGACTAACAGTGCGCGAGAACATACCATGTGCCACGTCTCATGACGTTGCCCAGTTGGTGCTGTGAACTGAATTTCTCTTCCTGGAGTTACCACGATCAAGCTCTTTCTGTGAAGTCCAGGGGGCATTGGGTTGTCATCCGTTATGACACGAACAGACTCAATGGATACTATACATGTAATTAGTCACTCATATCAATGAATAAAGGCGATACGTACCTGATTTAGCCCTAAGCTCTTGTTTTCCAGCAGTTGAAGGATCCTGTTCGCTCCAATACAATGTCCTTGTGTAAGGGTGGACCCAGAAAAATCTACGATGCCTGTTTGTTGATAATCCACTCTTGGTAGCTGTCCTCGTGTATTTCCATAAATACTCTCCAATCATGGTTTGGGTAATTGATTGGATGATTCTGGGATCATTTTGCAATTGGTGTTGTGGGGTGTTCCCGTCATTAATTCTGAATTTCTCATCCAACTCGGATGCAAATGACGACACAGAAGAACGGTGGGAAGATGGAGATACGAACTCGCTGCGCATAGTAGTCTGTGAATGCCTGGGGCGAGGAGTGCTGCCCCCCCTGGAAGCTGGACTTTCTTCGGGTAAATGAGTAGCGATTCCATTGCTAACTGGTGTTCGGGGTCGGAAGTTGGCAGAACTCTTAGTAGCAGATGCAGGAACAAGAGGTGGTCCCATCAATGTGGAAGACTCAGCAATTCCCGCCCCTTTCTGCTGAGCAGCCGCAATGGCCTGTCGGTGATCTCCAGGAAGGGGAGGGTAGGGTGTTGTAAAGGACCTGCTGCTATTGGAACTTCCTGGTCGTTTGATGGGCATAGGCGAGCTCTCTACCATCCTTACGGTCCCCTTGCCTTTTCCGATGTCGTGGGGCATGGAAGGCTGCATACTTGAGGTCCTGGGAGGGTGCAAGGTGGGGGAGCTGTGGGCAGGAGTGTAACTCAGTGAAGTTGTCAATGACTGGCCAACTAAAACAGGCCTCAGGATTCTATCCGTGGACTCATACGTAATTGCCGTCTGGACCCCTTGATCGACCATTGCTGGCCTGTGATTTACTTCCTTGCCCTTGCCTTGTACAACACCTTCAGATTCAGTATCTTCACCCTTACCCTTCCTCAAAATGGATCCGAAGAACGACGGCCTCTCTCCGTGCTGTGGAGTTGGGGTGATGGGCCTTTCTCGTGACGATTCTATACTCTCCGACACTTTCCTTGGCGTACCTTCAGGCGTTTCTTCCTCTGAGGAGGTACCTGATTCTGAAGGGAAAACCATGGGAATGGGTGGAAGTGCCCTTGGTAGGGAGGTAAGGTTAACATCTAGCTCGATAGGCGCGGTGTCCTGCGAGACAATTTTGGAGAATGTGATTGGTTCCTGAACCTCAATTGGTTCCTGTTTGGCAACCTCCACTAACGAAATTGACAGCTGGGGGTTCGAAGGCTGAGACTCGGGCTCAGTTTGTGACGATGCAGCAGTAACAAGGGGCAAAATGACCTCGACAGGATCGCATTGAGTGGATGAATCAACCTTCAACACTTTCTCTTCCAGAATATCAGGCAATGGGACCATAATGAGGTCTGTTTCTAGTTCTGCATCAAGGCCTGTATCATACTGCGTTCCCATGTCAGCTGTCTCGAGCTCCACAGCTTCCGGCCCAACCACAACTACTTCAACCGTTTCGTCTTTTTCGAGTTCTGGATCAAACTGTGTTCCCGTGGAAATAAGCTCAGGGATCTTGTCTGACTGAGTTCCAATGTCAAAAAATTCTGGTTTATGCTCCACTTCTGACTGTATGCCGATTTCGCTCGTCTCTGGTTTGCCTTCATGCTCTGATTGCATCCCAAGGGACACCATAACTGGTCTAGCAACTCCACCAGACTGGACTCCAGCTGAGTTGGTAGCCACCGCCTTAAACAGTTTGCCATGTTGAATACCAACAGAGCTTGTCTCTGGTTTGGTATCGTCTGGTTGTACACCAGTGTCCACCATAATGGAGGGGTGAGAAATGGGAGTGGGTTGGATACTCTTTTTGAGATTGGGCAAACCCTCGAATTGAATACTGGTGGGAACTTGAAGAGGCTTGAGTGGCTCATCGGATTGAACCCCAATGGGGACCATGGCTGGCTTGGGTGCACTATCTGATTGCACACTTGACTCTGCGTAAGAGATTGGCGTAAACTGGGTTGCAGAATTGAATAGCGCAGGCCTGAGCTTTGGCGTAGATTGGGTAGCAGATTCGGACACCACTGCTCTGTTTGGAGGTGTAGCTTGTGTTCCAAATTCGGCAAACGTAACCCTACGAGCTGGCGTAGACTGTGTCCAAGATTCGGACATAGTAGGCCTATGCTTCGGAGTTGACTGTGTCCAAGACTCGGACATCGAGGGCTTGGAAGGTGGGGTGGCTGGTATTATGACTGCTTGCTCCATTCGTGGGTATGGCACTTCTGTGTTGCAGCTCGCGTCTACCATCCTCCTCAGTGGAGAACCGAATCCGCTCCTAAGAGGGGTATTCTGTCCTGTCTCGTCTCCATCATGTTCTGTGAACGATCCTCCCAATTCTGCGAACAGGCTCTTCCCAGCTCGACTCATTTCCATACTACTTATACTTCCTCGCGGCCGCATTGAAGATATAGGGCTCTGGGAGGCTGTTGGTGGAATACTCTGGATGGGACTGGATTCAATAGAATCGGCTGCGTATCTTCCCTTTAGCCCAAACATACTCCCATCACTGGGTATTCTGTTTCCAAGCCTGCCAATTCCACCACTCCTGATACGAAGCCTTAGGCGCTGTGATGCCGCTGCTGGGCTGAACTCTTCCCTTGGTTGAAATGCATCTGGATCAAGGGTGCGATAACCACCCAGTCTAAAGGGTCGCTCGCCATCGTCCTCACTACCAATGCTAACGATACTGTCTCTATCGCGGCGCTTATTCCCTGATAGAGGAGTAACCGAACTTTTCCCAAATGATCCCATACTAGAGTAAAAACTTCGCTTTCCCGCCGTACTGTTTGTGCCCTCAGTTTCAGTGAGCTCGTCAGCTGAGGTCGGGTAGTCCTGAGACGGTGTTGCGGGTTCCGCCATGTAATTCTTTTCATTAGCAGTTTCAGAGGTGCTGTCTTCTTGTTCCTGTGCCGTTTCAAACCCACTTTCATAAGATTCGGAAGTGAATGATCGTACAAGTGGTGTTCTGAGCGCTCCAGCAGACATAGGGCTCGGAGACATAGGGCTTGGGGATTCAGGTTGCAGTTCATCTTCCCAATCAGTATTATCTAGATCTTGGTCGAGAAGAGTGATTTCACTCTTGGGCTTCCTGTTTGCCCCAAGGAGATTTGGCTTAGCGGGTTTCTTGTATTTGATTTCGCTGAAGGTATCCTTCCTGCTCTTCCTAGCAGATGGAGGAGCAGATCCATCCTTCTTCTCGTCGAGCTTGTCCTTCGCTTCCCCCAATAATCTCTTTGCTTCAGTCTTCTCAGTTCTTTCACGAGTGAGGTCATTCTTCAGCTTGGTTATCAATCGATGGGCGTGCTGCAAGCTCGACCTGAGAGTTTCTGCTTCCAGTGGACCATGTCGAGGAGTGGGTTTGGCGGGTGAGACAGGCGGTGAACCCTCTGGAACTCTTTCCTCATCCTGGGACTCTTGAAACGGATCGAGGTTGTTTTGCTGGTTCGCTTGCAACTCCTCGTTTATATGCTTGAGTCGCAAACTAGCTTTGTTCGCCTCCTCTAATTCTTGCTTCAGCTCGTCAATTGTCCGCTTGGAAACATCACGATCCGCTTCTACAGCGGTCAGCAACCTCCGCAATCCCAGCAATTCTCCTTCATGGTGCCTAATGACAGCTTCATTGTCTTCATTGACCTTGACCTGAGTCTGCCGTAATTCATCAATTTCCCGCACATAATAGGATTTTTCTTCCTCCAGAAACACAATTTGAGACTGGAGCTTTGTAACAGTGTCGGTTTGCTGGCTTATAGTGGCATCCTTCTCCTGCGAGAGTAGCTCTAATTGCCAATTTTCCTCTCTGTACTTGTTCTCGGATTCTTCCAGCTTCTTGATCCTCGAGTCCAAGTATGCCGCGCTTATCTCCAGATTCGCTTTCTCCTCATTAACAGTCTTTAGGGTCTCCTCACGCTCTTGTAACATCGCTTGGAGTTTCCGAACCTCCATGATCAAAGAATGGGCAATCTCGGTGGCGAATTCAATGTCACTTGATCTTCCAGGTTGGTTTCGTTGTCGGCGTGAGGGTACAGCCAGCTTTGTTGGGGAATTGGACCCCAGAGATTGTAGATTTGTCCCATGGGAAGAGTGCTGACCAATGTTGAGCGAAGGCGGACATAGAATGCTTCCAAAAAATGAGACATACCTTATGAGGGGAATCTAGACTTCCATGTATTTTGGAGGATAAGAGCGCCCTCGTGCTCTCCTTATGGACTTCATTGTACTCCTTCTCCAACGCTGTCAACCTCTCTCGTAACTCAGGGCTAATCTCCCCACCCTTTGCAGCTTCCGCTTCCACCTCTTTTATCTTCTCTTGGAGTTCCCTCTGTTGTCGTACTAAACTCTCTCCAAGTTGCCCTGCTTCTTGTAGCCGCTTTTGGACATCTTCTAGTCGGACTACCAAGGTCCTTTTTAGCTGGGTGGGTGAAGGGGGTGTCATTAGGGACAGTCCATTGGGAGAAGAATCAAGTCTCGGAGATGAGTCCAGCTGGCCACCAAATGAAAAAAGACCGCCCGACCGCTTAGTATCTGGAGTTGTGAAGGGGTCATCGACCGGTAGTGCGGACATCCTAAGTTTGTCCTCTCCTCCGATTTCAAATAGCCGAGCCCTTCCCGAAAAATCGACGTTCAGGCTGCGAAGGGATAGTTCCCTTCTGATGATGGATTTGTGCTCGATTAACTACTTATTAGCTTTGGCACAGAAATACAACTGAGTAACAAACAGGCGTTGGCAACACAGTGTGCTATTAAATTGCCGAACGAAAAGGGAAACCGAGCAAGGAAGGGTTGGTCACAATCGTATGTCAAACCGAATAGGACCCAGCAGCTTTTGTCGAAATGAGATTCAAGTAAAATAAAATGAAAGCTGAAAATGCGCAGACGTAGCCAATTGGAAGGGTGAACAAGAAAAAACTACCAAAGACTCGATACTTGATAAGGACTGAGCTGGACGACAAATATGAGGGCGACGAGTGAACCGTAGGAGGCTCAAATATCCCGGCCGTAGCAAGAGGTGATCGAATTTTTTCTTTTTCAAGTGCTGAGTGTATACGGTGACTCGCGTCGAGAAAAGAGGAAAGGCCTAAATAACGCGCAAAGCGATGCGATTACAAAGAGATAGAGAGGGCAAGGGGGATGTGTATCGAGGAGCACCTGGTGTTGTCAGAGTCTATGCGGAGTTGGCAGCGCGGGGTCTCTGTTGACGTCGGATGTGACCGTAAAGGCGGGGGGCGGG
>Ga0307514_10001383_pt1 | contig 30450 bp, 21 predicted proteins | sample 16_EM_MG_FD_203088 | JGI IMG/M metagenome (GOLD analysis project Ga0307514, IMG submission 203088) | Populus trichocarpa ectomycorrhiza microbial communities from riparian zone in the Pacific Northwest, United States - 16_EM | ecosystem: Host-associated > Plants > Roots > Unclassified | place... | reverse complement strand
CGCCCCCCAAGAATCTCCCGCTCCTGAAGAATCCCCCGCCGAACCAGAATCAACCCCCGAAACTGCAATCGAAAATCCGGCGACGACCACTATCGGAACGGACCTCACCTTGCCAGCTCAGGATCTCCTCTCAATGCAGTCCTCACTCGAAAATATGGATATGTCCATCATTGAGTATCCTACCCCATCCGAAACCCCTGGGTCGCCAACGGTGGTGGTACCTGAGGAACAGGAGGAGGCCGAGAGGGAATTTCCTACGCTGCCGAGTCAGCAAGAGGGCGACCACGAACTAGTGCAAGGGTCAGACGAGGAGGATGAAACTGAGCCTGAGTCGCCCAAGCTCGAAGAAACTGCTACTGAAACGCTAGCCGAGGCTACCCTAGAAACAATTACAGAGGAAAAGTCATTGTCGGAGGGGCAAGCACAAAAACAGGCAGAGGAAAGTAGGGAAGCTCAAACAGCGTCTCTTGGTGCGGAGGTGGCTGTCGCTGCTGCAGTGCGTGCTGCAGCTGCAGTCGGGTCGCTACCTGATAGGCCAACACCGCCGCCAGAAGAGGAAACTGCCCCACCACCACCACCACCACCAACAGTTAAAGACGAAACCCCGGAAACAATTCAAACATTCATCCCCGAAGCCGGGCCCGAACCTGCACAGGGCCAATCAGAACCCACCGAATTCGAACCCAAAACAGAAGCAGTCTCAGAACAGCCTCAACCACTATCACCCACCCTGGACTCCTACGGCGCGGACAGCCCCTCCGGGGGGGATGAAGACACCGGCATCTCCGACTCTGGTGTTCTCGTCCCCGAGAATGTAGCCGAAGAAACAACTCAACCTGGCACTCCGGCTGGCGATCTCGGGGAGAGTGTTGTCCTCGTTTCTCATCCCGAACAACCATCCTCCTTACTCCCCCATGATAGCTCCTTAGATACTATTCCCCCAACATCAGGCCCCACTGGCTCCGAAGAAACCGAAGCCGAGCACCTAGCCGAAACCTTATTGGCCTCCACCCTCGATTCCAGCTCGGACTCCCTCCCTGACTCTGAAACTAGCGATTCCGAAGATGAAGCAGATCGTGAATGGAGAGAGAGTCTAAGGGAACTAGAGCTCCTCGCCAGCATGGTGCTTGTCCCGTTCCTGGGGAAGTGGGTGGGTAGGAGGTGTGCTTATTGGGGTGAGTTTTTCTCGTGCTTCTCGTCTGTTCGACATCTACCCCGGGTAGGGTGGTGCTGCGGTCTTGAGTTTGGATTGGCATGGGGAATGTATGGATATATATATAGCTAACTTATAACCTCCTCACTCCGTCCAGCCTGGACCAAATTCATGACATGGAAATACCCAGTCAAAGCACTAAAATCCACCGCAACAGCATTCGAGATCGCACAAGCTGCAAAAGCTGCCATCGGGACTATCAAGAGCTAAGAATCGGTATCAAAAAAATCAAAAAAATCAAAGCAACGGTGGCGTGCGAGGAATTAAAAATAGTTGCTACGATATACTGGGGAACGTTATGTAGATTGGGATTGGCGGTGAGGGGATGGTGCATTTTTTATATTTGAGTGTGTTTGTATTACCTGAATTTCTACAGTAACTACTGCTTGTATTACCTCATCCGAATCATAGTCTATACAACGGTACCCTGAGCTAGAGGTATGTGGGCTCAGAGTAAGAGCATAGCACTCCTGATATGAATATAAACTGATCCATTTCAATTTACCAAACATGCAGTCACATCCCCAGAAGCCTCAAAGAGATAACAAAGGAAAGGGAAGAGGAGAAAAACAGAATATACCGTCCTTTAGCAAAGAAATACCATAACCATACCATCCATTCCACTCAAGTTAATAGTGATAAGAAAAAACAATAATGAACCACACCTGTACCTCACTGCAGCTCCCTCCTTAGCAACCTGAAGAAAATCCATAGCAAGTAAAAGCAAGCGTAGAAGCACCAGCTAGATTCCTATTTCCCGACTCCGTATCTGGTTCCCTGTCCATTCCCATAAGCATTTGAAAACCCCAAAAAGCAACCCCTACCAAGTACCCATTACTCATGCATAGCGAGCCTGGTGGGACTATCCTGCGCGATCAACCGGTGACAGTTGGATTACCGACGAGATGGAAAGAAAGAATAAGACATGCTGATAAGGAAGAATGTGTCTGGGTTCTGCCGACGAATCATAGGGGAAGCAAGAGGACAAGGGAGTTGAAAGGTGAAGCCCAAATATCAACCTCTGATATAGAGATTCTCTCTATGGTGCTGAAGCCACCAGTGCTGCGAAAAGCCCCACAGCGCCAGTAACAGCACCAAGGGCAAACCCAGTAGTGAATATACGTGCCCTCTTTGGTGCGGGTTGTTGCGGCTCTGTCTGCTTAGGTGTCGTCACAACCTTCCTTGGGACTTCGCTCAAGATAACAGACCTCACTGGGACCGCTTCTCCACAAGTCTCTTTCTCCTCGGAGACTCCTCCCATCTCCACATCCGCGTTGACAATTGGGGCTTCCACTGATAGCTCAGCAATTTTCTCTTCAATCGGGACAGGCTCCTGGACAATCTTGTCTTCAGTCAGGTCTTCATACATAGCCTCATCATGCCTCCTCTTGGTTCCGTGTGGAGGAGAGATATGTGAGAGTATCTCACGTGGCTTAACAGAGCTTGTGGAAACAAGCATTTCGGCGGGAGGGGCAGCACCAATCATCGAGCTATCTTCGTTGTTCTCCTGAGTTTCCTTTGAGGCCTTCTCGGCTACCCAGTGGCGGGAAGCCGGGGCAGATTTAAGTGCATTGGTAGTGGCGGGTTGGTCATCCACTAAAGTACTAATAGCAAATCCCCTGGACTTTGCTTTCTCCACACGATGTACCATGTATGGATCTGCCACAGAAACGGGCCGTGGTCTTGCAGCAAACAGGTTGTGTGCCGCTTCATCCAGAGCCATGTCTGTATCCTCATCTCCAAAAAGTGAGCCTTCTAGTGGCTCATCTTCCTCTATAGTCCACGGGCTAAACGATACATCTCGCTTGCCTCGGTGGTTGTAAATAGCAGCCTTCAACTTTTCCAGCTTCTCGGTCCTCGCTTTAGCCTCATCGCTCAATAGGAGCTGTTCAAATAAATGAGGTTTGCGGGCGTTCTGGGGGGTAGGTTGGCTCGCGGGGTAAGTGTTGTGCACATTCAAACCCTTTGTGGGAATGTTTGTTTGTTGCGGAGGGGATGTAAGATGAGTTGGTGCAAAGTTGCCATGCACCCACGGTAGAGGCGCAGGATGTAAACCCTCAGAAGCTTCATGGGAGGCTGTTGGAGTAAATGGAACTGGTGGCTGTGGTGCCCTCGCCCATCTTTCTCGCATGTTGGCCAATGTAGTTTGGTTATCTCTCATTGCTGCAAAAAATTCGTCCTTCCGAGACGGAGATACGATCCCCTGGAACCCACAGACACCACCAGGAGCAGTCGCCAACGCCGGAGCACCCTGCTTCCTCCATTCATCTACCTTTCCACTGTCGAATATTTCGGAGGGCTTTACCTCATTCGTAGGACATGATTTCGCTGCAGGTCCAGGTGAGGGACCCGATGGGATTGCCGTCTGATAAACTGGTTTGGCTAGCACTGGAGCGTTGGTAGGTTGGTTGTACAGTGGCTTCTCTAAGGGTTTCTCTGTCTCTCGTGGAGGAGTTGGCGGGGTGGAAAGGTGTTTCCAAGGGGCCTGACCTTTCGTGTCTAGCTCCTCCGGTGCCTCATCACTATCACTTTCACTGTCCACCTCTATGAACAGAGTAGGAGCGTCTGGCTTAGGGGACGTATTAATTTTGGATATGGTGCTCGATGAAGAGCCTTCTCCAGAAACCGAAGGCTGTACTTGCTGGTCTTCTGAAGTTCTATCATCCATAGATGACTTGGGTGGATCATCCTTTTTGTCTCCCTTTACCTGTACTTCGTTCCCAGTGTTGGGTATCTCGACGTCACCCCCGTCGACACGTCGCTTGGAACTTAGGGCCTCCAATGTGTCGTTCATCAAACTTCCAATACTGAATTTGCCCCTAGTTGGTGTGGTATCTGGAACCAGCGACTTAACACTTGGTAATCTCACACCTAGGGGAGCCGAATCTACCGTTGCTTGCTCTTTGGCCTTGATTCCATATTTAGGTTCTTCATTCCGCACGGAGCTAGTTGGAAAGTTGTCCTCGACTGCCATAACATCGGTGTTCTCTTTCTCAAAGTCACTATCGTCTTGTTCGGAGTCGTCTGAGTACTCCTCCTCACTGTAGCAGTTGTACTCAATGGACGCTTTATCGAAGTCTACACTCTCCGTGTCATCATCTGATATGACCAAATCTTCACTTGACACGCCATATCCAGAAATACGACGGTCGGATTTATTAGTTGCTTCAGGAGTAGTTGGTGAGAATCTAGAATATGTTAAATATTGCACTCCTACCAAAGAAGTTCTCAAAGTAAGGATGTGTACACACTCTATTCTCTCCCATGCGACATCACACGTGAAGTCCTTGGGCATGAAAACCTCTGTGGATTGTTAGCGTGGGATAAAAGTATACAGAGTCTTACACATACCACCTTCCCTGGAGACTTGGGCCCCAAAGGTGAGAGCATCTCCGGAATTGAGGGCTTGCCATTCCTGCCCCCAAATGGCTTTCCCGTTCACATAGGTTCCATGCATGGAATCTGTGTCTCGAATTTGTATCTGCTTCTAGTGACCTGATAATTAGCAAGGTATAACCAAAACGAGTTGGGATAATAATATAACACGTTCATCTGGTATACGAGGGTACCCAAAACACATAATTACATGGAGTAAGTGCTTCAGGTTGTATGCTTGGAGGTAATGGCCTTACATTTTTCTCTATCATCTGCACCTCCGCATGATACCGGCTCATGACTGGACTAAGGAAAAAAGCATTGTCCCTTGCTGCCATAAGACCCTTATGAGGATTACTGCTGGCCCTGCCGATTTGAAATGTCTTCTTCTCTGGCATGAATACGAGTTCCCGGGTATCTTCCTTGATTTGTTTGACTCGTGCAAGCTCCTCGGCCTCATCAAGAAGTTCGGCTTCTCCCGAACTGGGGAAGTTGCCAGGGAAGTTCTCCATCCGGCGGGGGGTGAATGTAGGAACGAGCGTCAAAGTAGCTGTAGGTTTGAAGTCAATGTAAGATTCAAATCGACGGTTTGCTGAAGCTATCAGAGCGGACGGACCTCTATATTCAACCATTTTGAGTGCTGGATGGAAGAGCTTCAAATTGCTTGTAGTAGTGAGCAACTTGAAATATAGTTTCGAAATTTGCTGTCCAGCAAGACTCCTAGTTAGAAACACTCACAGACGGGCGTTGAGAGGGCATATACCAGTGAAAAAGCGGAAAGTCCTTTGAGTCGGGAGATGCAAAGGCGTTGCAAACGCGAAACGCTTCAGACTTAGACCTCACTGCTGTAGTCGGCCTTTGGGAGGGGCTTTGGTGGAGTGAAGACGGCTCTCAGCCGAGTGTAAGAGTTGAGCCAAGGTTTGGTGAGGAGGAAATAGGCTATGAGTAACCTCTGTACGGTGTTGGGCACCGTAGAAGGTATAAGTTGCGACGGAAGTAGGTGGGAAAGGTATTCCGAGAATGTGAGAGCTGGAGCTGCGGAGGAGGGAGGGAGAAGAAAGAAAGGCCAGGTAGGAGTAGGAGGAGGGGTCAAAGGCAATAGGTAAGGCGGACTCTTACCACTCTCTGAGGTACTTAGCAACGAGCACTCTCATAAGCTCGGAGCTCTATAGCTACAGTTACAATATTATCCCTTACTCATGAGCAAGATAACACAGGCCCAATGGCAGCCAGTCTTTGCTGCTTTCTCGCTGCGATTTCATTATTTCTTTTCGTATATAATAGGACTGTTCGGATGCCCCGTACCCTCACAGTTCAAAGGTTAGCCTTCCCTCTAACCCCTCACCATGATTGGGCGCTTGACCAGACAGGGATAAGTCCAGGTTGCTGTGATAGGTCGAAGCTTGCTGACGAATGGTGGGGCAACATGCCCGAGCTAAAGCTAAGCCCAGTGTGACTCGGAGTCACGAGTAACAGCGAATAATATATACCAATATACTTGTTATACTTCGGAAAGACAAAATAGAATATCCCGTGGAAAAAAGTCTATGTACGGCAATAAAAATAACGTCTCAACTCAGCTGCAAATCAGTCAACTTGCTGGTGTTTGGATGCCATTCCCGCTGCATGTTTTATTGTTATTGTACGCCGCTTTGTGACCGAATGAGAAAAAGCGCAGCCGCGTGAGGTGCTGGAGCGAAACAAAAGATAGGAATGCCTGAGCTATGACGACAGCAGGCGCCAATATGAGACAACACGTGACACAAGAAGGGTATCCTGCACGCGGTCACGTGTAGTTACTTACTAAGCCTGAGACTATTACTAAGTATTCATGACAATTACCCTGAAGGGAGACCCGATGAAAAAATGAAATCTTTTATTTTGTGCTATACTCCGTATATATATAGAGAGAGAGTATGCAGTACTCCTGGCACTACTGTCCTATTGAGAAGCTTTAAAACACCTACCGGTATTCCTTTCTTCCGAGCTACCTCAAGTAAATACGGCTACTGTAGTTCTAGTGAATTGAAGCTTGTTTTAGTAATCGCTATATTCAACATACTATAGAAATATTGCTTGAATAGGAAAGATTCAAATGCATAGGCGAGACTAGCTGCTTATATCCCTTGGCCGTATTGAGGGGCTACACTTTGTCCGAATCCGTGTATGCGCGAGAGTAATTCAACATTCTGGGTATACTTCCAACTACATTATCACACTTAGTATCACGCCGTATCTCGAATCTTGCACCATAGCCTGAAGCTTACGCCCCAAGTACACTTCGAAGTCTCATACAAACCCCTTTTTAGTCGAGCTCATCTTACTCTCCACCGGCGATTTCTCAAGGATACTAGAATTCGCAGCTTGTAGTACTTTCTACGTAAACGCAAACCATCCAAGACTATTGCGGATAGATATTTCATCAAGGGTGGGATAAATACAACTTTTCAAATTTTTGTTCATAACATGAGCATCCATTCTTGGGATCATGGGTCTGAGGAATTTACATGCCTTTGTTAGTGAGTAACCCTTGGGACTAATCTAAAAGAACCCCGAGGTCGTGGTGACGCCACACGAACTCTTAATCTACTAATAGCGGTACCTTTCATGTATTTGAGTTATGTAATAGTTGCTCCGTCATGCGATTATCACAACTCTAAAATAAAATTGTACTTTATTAGTATAATATCCATCATGGAAGAGTTGAGACTAAGTTATAAGTCTCTTATATATTGTATTATCTCTGGCCTTGGATATGCAGTACCCCGGCGAAAGTATTTGCGACTCCTCCTCTTTCTCTTTTTTTGCCTCAGCCCAGGCCTACGATGTATGTACAAGACATAAGGTTGCATAAACTCCCCCAAGGTGAGGCTTTTGAGGACCACAGATTTGCAGAGGAGGACAGTGACTGTACCCCCAATATTTGGGGGCTATCGAATCTGAAATATAGGTACTATGAGGAGGTATACATATGAAGAATCCTTATTGTATATCCTGCCCAATGGGCATGCCTTATGCATGTCTGAGGCCGCAAATACTTTCACCCGGGCACTCTATATCCTAGTAGTCCCCGCGAGGTTATGAGTGTATATACTCTAACTTCAGTACAATATTGTGGAGTTCAGGTTAGTATTGCTTCCAACTGATTATGAAGTAGTTGTACAACTCAAAGGTCATGTAATTAGCTAAAGAGGAAGTAAAGTCCTATTCTTACAGTGGATTGAGCTATTTAGTTGATTCCTGTTGTAATAAACTCACTACACTTAGTAACCACAAGGGGCACACTGTAGGAAAGCACCTGGGATCAGGAAGGGATCAGGAGGTGGTCTAACTTCAACTCGAAGTTACTAACTAATACCTTCAAGATTTCCTGGTTTTTCTCATCCGGGATTCTCATCCGGAATGTGTTACCCTGAACTTAGGCACACCAAGCGCCTACAAATAGAGCCGGTACCATGCACTCTTCTCCCTCTATCACTTGAGGTAAGGTCGTGTGATATACTCAAGTACCTCTAGCCTGTTTCTGTCCTCCAGTTGATAGCTAAGAATTTATATATATACTTCTGTAGTCTCGTAACAAGTCTGATCAGTACGGCTTTGTCTGCCGGGAAGACCAGTGGATGGCCCAGCAATAGCCAAACCCCGGAGAAGGCCAAACCCCGCTCCCGCAGATAGAGGTACTCACTGCGGTCAAAAATCTATCAAATTCAACCATCGAGGATGAGTTACCGTGACTCAATATACTATGAGTGTGCTGTATTCCACTAGACCTCCACAGCTTATCATGGCAGATTTTATCATGCTTGTACTCTAATCTACATTTGCATGGCCCACCCCCGTTGAGAAACCGTGAAATTGCATAAAGTGGACCTCCTGACTGGCAAGACCATTCCTACCAAAACACTCCAGAAACTATTGTTGGTTCTGAGCGTCACAACCGATATGTGGAGAAGTCCTTGGGCGTTACCCTGAACCGAAATACGGGAACTCACTCATAGAGTGCTCCATGATGCTTGGAATTTTTAGCATAAAAACCTCGAGTATCGCCTGAAGTAGTCTCGTGAATAAGTCGGGAGTGCAAGCTATTGTTACTAGACGCATACATGGCAAATGAACTATCCTTGGAATCGTGACGACCCCCTGTTCCTTCATAAAAATGAATGGATTTGGCGTCCAATTCCGTGTTAAGGCATACCTAGTGCTTTTGTGTGGAGAACCGGGATGGGGAGGCGCCTGCAACGGTCCAGTCTGGCGGGCGCCAGCCTCTCTTTCCTTTCCTCCTACCTGCTGGCTGATGGTTTTGGTAAAACGCAGCCAATATCCCTTGTGCCTGTTCGGTAATAGGATGGGTAGGGTCATTCTGTGAGGGGATTGTACTCAACTAGACCACAGGGCTCGAAGCTACAACTAGGTAGACTAGGACCGCATTATCCACACTAGATACCCCCCAGGACGTGGACTACACAATTTCAGTATACATAGTACTGTAGGTAGTACTACGGCTGGAGTCCCATAGTTTTGTTGTACGTCAGCCTCGACGCTGTAGGGCCGTAACTTTACGTGTATGTAGCACAGGGTTTACACGGAATACGATAGAAAATACATGAACAAACTCTCCAAGTGTCCCTGCTTGTGTGCATCTAATGAATTATTCCAATGTAATCAAGCCTTGTCATGTCCACAGCTGTTACTACACTCCTCCTCCACTGCACGAACAATGTAATCGTGCCACTGAGAACTAAACCCTGTTACCCAAAATACCCGTGGTTCTGATGTGATATTCCGGTTAGCTTCTAACAGCATCTCATGACTTTGCTCTCTCTCACTCATTACATGTAAGACATGTGTTATCGAGTATCTTATAATTCCAGCATGAAATCCTGCATCCATTTTAAGACACCCCGCGGCCCTCAGAGCCTGGGTCCAGTATGATAGAGCTTCACCCCAACGGGCTTGCCAATGATAGACCCTTGCCAGAGCCACAAGCACGCGGAAGAAAACGATCCGTGTAGCATGATCCGGCCTTGTCATGGCTTCAAAGACAGCTTTAAGGCTTACCAGAATTTCTTCCGCTTGATCAGGCATATTTTGCTGAAAGAATGCTTCGGCGAGAGATACCCGTAACCGCCTGCCTGTAGCAATGTCTTGCGTCCCTCTTTGTGCCATGGGCTCCAGTTCCTGTTGTAAAAGCTTCTCTGCATCGCATGGCCTCCCTAGTTCACAGTATAGGTCGGCAATGCCAGATAGTAGGACACGATACCAGCCCGTTCCATCAAAACAATCGTCCGTTCGGCTTTCCTCAAGTACTTCCTCGAGTAACTTGACGGCTGCTTGGAAATGACCTTGATACCGTAGGACCTTTCCTAGAGTAATATTTCGTGCACGTGCGGTAATCCGCTCAAGTGTCGACGGCTTATCTGGATCAAGTGGCGACCACTCATTTAACTCATCTTGGGCTGCCTCATGTTTCCCTTCACGTATCAGATTCTCTGCAAAGGAGACAACGAGCTCGCCACGTTGGGCATTGTATCTTGGGGTGTTCTCCGATTTCTTATCTTCGCTAGGTAGGACTTTAGATTGCACAAATGCTTCCAAACAATAGTCAGACTCAGTCTGTCTACCAGACATTCTTAACAAGACACTCTCCCTATATGTAAGCCATGCATTCAGAAAACGATCTGGATCATGCTTCAGGAGCTCCTTTGCGCGAGCCAAAGCTTCCATCTTCCATACTGAATCCGAGAAACGCGAAGCGGCTAGAAGAGTAGCGGCAATTTCACGCTTAAAAGGGAGTGGATGTGTGTATTCCGTGCTGGTCTTGTCATACTCAACAAGCACGCGAGAAAGCTGGGGCAACATGGCTCTGCCGATTTCCCCGTTCCTGTATTTTCGCAGTGAGATATCAAGACTTACACAATTTTGAAGGAGGCTCAAGCACTTACAATGGCTCAAGGTACCGGTTTCGGGGAAACGCATGACATATCAGTAAAATTGCCTGCCACCTCCACTTGTCCGCTACTGATGATGGTATGCGCTGTACTGCGCACTCTTGGATAAGGGGATGAACTGAGAAGTTTCTCATTCCATTGGTCTCCCTATTGCACGATACGAACGAGACTGAGCGCAGTTTCTCGATGGCAACGTCAAAAGCCATCTCATCCTGTATCAGCTTGACTAGACTACCATCCACTCCACCCGCTTCAGCTTGAACTTCTGCGGCTTCCCCCTTTTCATCCCAGCGGTATCGGGCGGTAGAGCCACGATGTAGGACAGCCTCTGAAATTACCGATGGCTCCAAAAAGGAAAATAGTAGCAAAAGATTCATAGCATCCTCAGAGTCATCCTCAATCTGCTTGAAGTTTACCTCCCACGCCGATACAACAGAACCCTCTGAATTTCCCAACATTGGGTGGAATCTCAGTATGTTGAGACTTGTTTTCACGTAGAGATCCTGGTATTGCTTTGGGGATTTGCACCTTGACCGCATAAGTGCGCCTGCGTGTTTGAGGGCAAGTGGCAAAGCACCAAGCAACCCGACAATCTCCTCGACGCTTGCCAGGTCTTCTCTAGAGGGCTGGGGTATGCCTGCCGTTTCGAGCAGTAGCTCTCTAGCTTCCTCGGATGTAAGAGGGCCAAGATTGCAGCCCTCTTCTGCCACACCACCGATGGCCTCTGGGTTGCGGCTGGTTATGATTATGTGACCCCAAGGGATAGCAGGAAAATACTGCCAAACCGGCACCACTTGGAGATCGTCGGCATTGTCAAAGACCATAAGCCAGTTACTATGCTCCTCCTTAGATAGCCAACGTTTCACAGAACCTACTGCATCGTTTGACTCACTAAGGCCCAAAAGTTGTTGGAGACGTGCAAAGTCAGCCGCCAGGGAGGCCTTAGATGTGGCATTCAGGAACAATATTCCGGTCTCGTACTTGGACCGGTTCTGAAACATGAAGTGGAGGGCTGTTTGTGTCTTTCCGCATCCTCCTAGTTCGAGAGGATCAGTTATGGGACTAGTATCAACGGGAGCCCTGCCTACCAAGACCACAGATTGCGAAAGTCCGTCTGCAATGAGTTCTAGTTTCTCCTCCGTAAAAGTGAATCCTCATCTTGTCTAGAACATCACCTCTCCCATGGAAGGGTGAGCAAGGGAGAAACGGGATGTCCAATGGGATAGTAAATTCTGGATTTTGTCAGTCAAGGTCGGACAGAGAGCATTGGATTTACCTTTCTGGACAGACTGCACTGGCTGTAAAAAATGGGGTGAATTCAGATGCAATCCCTTCACGATGTCTTCCTCAAATCTTTTAAGCCTGGATAATACTGGCCGAAAATTCCGATCACTAATCGACTCAAACCTGACAATGTTACGATGGTCGGCATATTGACCTATGGTTATTTCATCTGGAAGATTCAATATTGCAGAATGGTGCTCCACAATCTACCAACAGATTAGCAGGTTAGAGAACCCACGGAAATCCAGGAGACTTACTATTCTCTTGATAAAAGGTGCAATGGGAGTCATCTTCATCTCAAAGAATGACACAAGGTGAATAGTTCTTGCCACTTTCACAAAATCTTGTGTTATTTCGAACAGCACTTTGGAGTCTTGTTGTAGGGTTGTTATAAGCGCGCGTGCAGGATGTAATGGCGAAAAGGTAGCTAAAACATTGGATATCACCTTGCCCAAGGACGCAAGACTGCTACCATTATGCGGAGTCCCTATAGCTAATTTTAGTGGGAGAACATGCCATGAGATTATATCGATTACCGAGGAATAGTATCCCGTATACTGCTTGTTGTATTTCCTCTCGATCATCCCCGATGCACCTTATCAACAAGGCCTGATATGTTGTTTGTTCAGAAACAGTCCTCATCAACTTCACCAATTATGCGTACCTTTTTTGCAATAATACCCCCTAAGCTGTGACAGATGAAGACTATCGGACGAGACCTTTCCTGTACAGATGTTAGTCTTTACAGTAGTCTTCAATTCTCTACAAGCGAGTTGGAAATGTATTATGCCTCTCTAGTGACCCTCAGGTCAACAAGTTCTGCAAGCAGCTTAGATGCTATCATCCTCAGATCCTGTAGTGCCGTGAAGTTCTTGAACCGTGCGTTGTACCCAAACGTCATGACCCGAGTTCCGGGGAGGGCTTTTGGCAGCAAATCTCGAAGCCACATAATACCACTTTGCTTGTGGGTCCATGTATCCACTGGGTGTCCATTGAGGCCATGGAGGGCGACCAAACTAAACCGTAGAAATTAGCCATATCACCTGCAAGGGTGTTTACATACTCAAAAGTGATGGCCACCGAAGGTGTATAAAGAACAGTTATGCCATATTTCTCTTTACCATCCATGGTAGTGCACAAGATTAAACGACCTGGTCTCACGACTTATTGTTGAGATCTCCAAATTTGACATCTAAACCATAGGATGGCGGGGCTGAACCCCTCGATAGCTGGACCCCGCCCAATCATACTGAGAAAGATATTGACTGAACAATTACCTGCCCCCCCACCATTTCAAGCTGCCCCCAGATATGAATATGAGAATCGAAATGTGACAGCAGCTAGCGTTGATGACCCGGCAGCTGTCACGTGGCAGTGCCTGCGGGTCGGCCCGTAACGATTGCCACCCTGGCACTACCTACCCGAGTGTTATACCAACCAAACTAGTACTAGCTCAGGAAGCAACCAGACTACATAACTGTAGTATACCTACAGCACCGCCCAATTCAGCTTCTCCCCTTCAGACACTTCTGTACGCATTTCTGCTGCAGTTTCACGCTATAAAATATGTACCACGCATGCATTATGCCTGGTTGACACAGGCATGTTGTGGTATTGATAAACATATTGTTTTGTTAAGATTTAACTAGTCTAGTTGGTTTTAATTGCTGCCAACAGGCACAAGTCCAAACTTTGTTACCGCAGGTCCGCTCAAACACTCAACTACTCGTATTGCCTGGTCCCAATCACACACGCCCACACACGCCCACACACGCCCACACACGCCCACACACGCCCACACACGCTCATACTGCACACATGACTCAACTAGACATTTCACTGGATGCAAGTTGGTGCCGCTACCTTCTGGGTAATTCAACGATTGCTAGACTGCATGTCTCCCAGGTCCAAAATTAGGAATGGGATGGGGTACAGGTTGTAAAATTTAAGATTGAAAAAAGGGATTGAAAAAAAAATTGGAATACACTACTAGTAGGGTACCAGCCCTTGTAACTTATCTGAGACTATTACTTTCAAAAGGGCGGTTACGTACTTTCCAGTCGTTGTGCGGGGTTAACTTATTTACAACAAGATGAACAGCTAATAATTTGCATCACTGCTCTTATTCCATGTTCAACGAAACGGATACGGAACCCAGGATGAAGAGAACGTATCAGGTGAGATTTATTCCTCCCTATTGCCGAGAAGCCATACCTACTTATACCAAATATCTAGAATGCCTTGAAACTCTTACAAACTCGGCGGCGGACGGTTAGGCCGGCGCCAGCTCATACATTGCCAGTGGGCATTGATGGCCGTCCACCAACCGGTGCTATGCCCAATATTAATGGCACCTCCACTCTCCGTGGGAGACCTAGCATTGTCGGGATGAGGGAGTGGCTGCAACTCTTGGGGCATTCGGTACGGGCCTCCGGCGACATCAATTAACGATGAAGCCCTACTGAGAAGACTCCCTAGGATAGCGACGTCAACAGGCTAAATGTGATACATGTTGCTGGGACCAAAGGGAAGGGTAGCACCTGTGCTTTCGTCCGCTCTCTCCTTCTGGCACATGGCTTACGAACTGGGTTCCCCAATAAAGTGGGGTTATACACCTCACCTGATTTGAGATGCATTCGGGAGAGGATTCAGATCAATGAGCAACTAATATCGGAGGATCTGTTCACAAAGTACTTCTTCGAGGTATGGGATTGCCTATCATCCCAAGATTCGCAGGTGACTGTGGGGAAATATGGAATGCCTCGATACCTCCAACTGTTAGCACTTGTTGCATTTCACACCTTTATGAAGGAAGCGACGGATGCAACAATCTGGGAGACACACAATGGTGGAGAGTACGATTCTACCAATTTTATTCAGGAACCGGTTGTCACTGGGATTACCACTATTGGGATGGATCATGTGGAACAACTCGGCCCTACCATTGAAAATGTGGCCTGGCATAAAGCAGGGATATTCAAATTAGGGGTGCCCGGATTTTCTGCTCCTCAAGACCCAAGCATTGCTGCAGTTCTGCAGACTCGAGCTGAGGAGAAACAAACGGAACTGGGATTTGTTGATTTGGATCCGTCATTGCCGGACAATGCTCGAGCTCTTCAAACGCCCGTACAGAAAACGAATTGCTCCTTAGCTCTTGCGCTTGTTGGTGCCTTCCTAAAGCGCAAAGCACGACCTGGGGATTCTTGCCTAAACTCGTCTGACATATTGGATGGGGTTGCCAAGTTCTCCTGGCCTGGGAGATTCGAGGTTATATTCGAGGGTCGGAATGAATGGTTTCTCGATGGCGCACATAATGAGCTGAGTGTGAAACACGCAGCTGAGTGGTTCGCCAACTGCATATCTGAAAAAGGAAACCAAAGGTATGCAAGAATTTCAACCTTTGCGCAATGACAGAACTAAAGTTAGTAGCACCAGCTCCCCGGGCCTTCCACGCATCCTTATCTTCACGCATATCTCTGAACAGCGAGACGGCCAGGCATTGCTAGAAACTCTAGCAAGTTGTATCAAAAGCAATAATATACGGCCGGAATATGTCATCTTTACCACATATCAAGAAAGACGGGATGGGAGTAAAAGAATTGGTAAGCACCACGGTAATGTTCTCGCACCTTTCCCCACCCTAACTCATATTGCAACTAGACAAAGACGTGAAGACCCCCGAAATCTCAATTCCCGACTTACTAGCTTTGTATTGCAATCTTTGGAGGAAAGCTGATCCCGAAGCTGTGGTTGTCACCGAACCAGCCATTGAAGGAGCATTGGAGTTTGCAAGATCGATTGGCGAGGAAAACGGCGGAATGGAGACCCTTATAACGGGGAGTCTTCATCTAGTCGGCGGAGCTCTGAACTTCCTACGGCCCCTTGATTAGAAGTAGGAGAGGGCAATTCATTATATGGGCAAATGTACAAAGCAAAGACCTAGTCATGTAGGCACTACTTGGTGTTATTTGTAGGGCTATACAGCGCAGCAGATGACTCATGAACTGGGAGTTTCTGGACGTGATCTGGAGATTTTGTATATTCTCTATATACTGCTCGGTATCGACCTGTGTGGAACTGTCTTGCTAAAGTACAGGAATTCGCTCTGACTATATACCCAATTTTTACATATTTCACATGCTATCAGGTGGAGATTCACGGGGCGGCAAGGTCTTCAGATTTCTCAGAGTAACTTTCGCTTGTAAGCGAGAGTATTTTCTGCATTATCACTGCGAATACCAATTATTTGGCGTGGACATTGTTGGCTTGCAGAATTCCCGCCCCGTATTTGTCAATGATACCACAACCTTAGTCTCGAAACCGCTACGTTGTGCTACCACAACCTCAAAAAATCACTGATGCAGCCAAGGAGCTGCTCTAGGTCTCGAAACTTGGAATTAGGGACTTCATATCAAGCTTTAGCTCTATTTCTGTTCTCGTGCCAGGCATCTACGATGGGCGCTTTTGGCAAATTTGGCTGTGTTTTCGGGGTTTCATCAAGACTTTGAATATCCGCAGCTGGCCGAACTACTATGTAGAGGTGGTCAAAAAATAAAGTGCATTATATATAATACCAGATTATGATATGAGGCTAGTGAGAGTGGCAGTGGTGCAGATGTGTGGCCAGTGAAGGAACACTTCACCCCGTATGAATATGCGTATGAATATGCGTATGAATATAGATATACATATGTACGTAGATGTGTATATTCCAGCAGACTTATGGAACGTAATGAACTGTGTGAATTATGAGTTCTATGTGAGCTATCCAGCTACCTATATATACACGAGGAATAGGTAAAACATGCTTCTGCTGTAATGTGCCTTACGCCACTCTATCAACTCCAACATATACTTACCTCACAGCATGTGAGAGATGATACCATCTGAGTGACGTAACATAGTATTAAATCATGTATCAGAGATACAGTATATGATCTAGATGAAGTGTTATATATTCAATAGTTACGAAGCGCAGAGTTTTGTATTCTTGGCTGGTTATGATATGCGACTAGTAAGAGCAGCGGTACAGACGTGTGGCCAGTGAAGGAACACTTCACCCCGTATGATACGTATGAATATGAGGATAGACGTATATATGAAGGTGTATATATGAGCATGTATTCTACTAGAAGTATGGAAGAACGTACAGGACGTGATGATAGAAGATGAAAGGGATGGATGAGTTAGAGACTACATCCATATACATATATACAGGACTGTGATGTGCATTACTCACACATCCTCGATAGACATACATCATATCATGTGATATGACGAGGATGACAATCTCTCACATGTTAGTGTAGACAACGTGAGGTTATGTGATGACTATGATATGGCGGCGAAGACATTTCAACAATAACGAGCTTCGTGTTCTCGTGCCAAGACTCTTTGTACATACCTGTTGTTGAAAGTACGTATTGGTACGTATGAGCGACGTACATATGAGCTACTGATAGCTACGTATGTATGAACCTACCATACGTAATTCCCCTACCATACGTAACTCCACCACACGTACCTCATACCTCATCACCACATACCTCTACTAGTGTGCGACTCCTGATTTACAATCGTGGTGTTCATATCCTCAGGTATATAGATATGCCCGAGAGTCTTCTTAGAGATAACTTAACTAACTCAACGAACTCAATGAACTCAGCGAGTTACATTTCATCTCTCTATCTTCGTACGGTCCACATTACTTGGTGAAGTCTTCCTTCATTGGACGCATACTGTTAAACTACTGCGCGTGTTGCTATGTACGTTTATGCGTACTGATCAACACCTGTCGCGCAGTAACATGTATTCAAGGAGTGCCAGCTAAGACGAGCTTTGGTGCATTCTAAATAAATTCAGAAATGCTGATTCCGGATAATTATATATTTTTATGTTTTCATCATATATATTAATATTTACAATAAATATATTTGAGAGTAGAGAGTAGGAGAGAGGAAGGGGAGTTAAAGAGTTAAAAGAAAGGGTTCCGCAAGCTAGAATATCTCCGGGCCCCCGAGGGAGGGAGTATATAGAAGAAAAGGAGTTTGTAATATATATATTATATATTGAAAACTCCTTTCACATTTTATATATCAAGTTCTCCAGAATCGATATCCCCACACCGTGGTTATGTCTTCCAGCACTGATCTCTCGAGCAGCTATATATCAGCGTGCTGATATCTCTCTATCGATCCCCAAAGCTCATCTAATTTCCCCAATAGCATATCATCTTCAGGCGCCTCCTTTATAAGTGATATAAGCCTCCTCAGGAGGCGTTGTAGTAGAGCACTCCGTAGGCGAGTTATTGATTGAAAACTTGACAATTGTGCACTACATAGCTTGCCTCTGCCAAGGCGCTTTGTAATTATCATCATCATGATGCACTTTATATTTGACCACCTTAGTCGCACAATTTTATTTAATTGTCTTCAGCGCAGAGAGTCTGGGTACGAGAACATGACCACCCCTACTTTCCGAGATCCTGGGCACGAGAACACTTTCCGGACATGTTGCTAACAAAAAAAAACTATGGTAATGTTAGATTAACCGTTCGATTCGGAGGCAGTAAATGAATAGTAAACATAAACAAAAGTTTTCCATCTTCCTTTTTTGGAATAGAGATATTGGCAGCATATGCGCGGATATACAGGCAGGAATACTCCGTATGGCATATGTGTTGCTATGAATTGGGAGCACGTTGGCTCGTGGGAGGTATGGGGAGGCTGGAGAAAGCCACCAGTTCCATTGTGGTTTTTTGGAGAGGAAGTTGACGCTCGAGAGCTACCTGGAAATGAGGGGAAAGTGACTCCCAATTGACTTCGATAGGGGGAAGGAAGCGAAAGGCAGGGACCGGTGATGGGTGGAATAAGGGTTAGCTTTGACTGGACGCTATCGATGCTGTGGCCCTCGCTTTCGGAGGGTCTATCACAGATGTAGATAATTGTTGTTCTGGTTTCCTTGATTCGGCTTGTTGTTCCGTGCGCAAACTCAAACCTTTCAAAAAAGAAAAAAGACTCCGTACTGTGACAACTAAAGAAGAAGAACGAAAAAACCCAATTCATAGTCAGTCGTGAAGGGCAAACAGAGAGAAACCGAACGAGAGGGGATCAAGTACATCACGCTAAAAAATTACTATCCTATAAGGGAAACGCATCAAGAATCTCACTATTCTATAATAGATAAGCATTTAATGAGAAGCCTTGCTGCTTTTGGATGCAGAAAGGTACCTATGCGTCGAACTTCTCAGAGGACAGAGTAGCCGGTTTACTCAGATCGAATAACATAGTGCGGTGGTGCAGAATATCGGTAGAAGTTCAGACATATTGATATATTCTTCACGGTAGTATAGATACAGATTTATATGCAGGGGGGCGCGCCATAACTCTCACCTACGCACTGTATATGGGAATATACTCCGTAGGAATATATAGAAATATATGAATTTTTTTGGGGGGGGTCTATATGCCTTTCCTCCGAAGGGAGCCTTGGGCTATAAAGCGGAGAAATATATTAATATATGGGATGGATACGGAGTATATGGTGTGAATATGCAGTGATACATACATGGCTGGACAATAATACATAACTCGTCATGACGTCCCCATCTTCTGCATCCCTTTCTGCCAAGACTTCTCATTAAATGCTTATCTATTATAGGATATATAGTGAGATCCTTGATGCTTTTGCCTTATACCGTAGGATAGTAAGTTTTTTAGCGTGATCTAATTGATAGGACCAACCCCAATGGGAGATTGGGAGACTACCTGATGAGGTAGGTACGGGCTTAGCCTGTGATGTAGGAATAGCCAAGAGGTCTGTAACATTTCTCTTTAATCAGTTTAGGTATAAACCACTATAAACTATGCCAGATTGGGTAACAACTTAGCTAGGAATTTCCGCGCTTGGCATAAATTGACCATACATGTAATATTGCCCTGAAAAAGGCCAAACTTCTACTCTCTAGGTAAATATTAAAAACAGAATTTACGAGTATAGAGATATTCAAAAGAGCGAGAGGAAGAGATATACACTTTCAAATCTGAAATCAGATCTGTTTTGGTGGAGGTAATGGAGTTGGCAATTTTTGGTGGGGGGCCGGGTTGGTTAGCACCATACGGATACCTATCAAAATACAGTAGCGCAATGAACTACAAGAGGCTTATGCCAACCAGACTACTGCTCAACGAAGTACTCGGTAACAAATTTTTTTTTTTTTTTGAGTCTATACGCCTTTCCCCCGAAGGGAGCCTTAGGCTATGAGGCGGACTCGGTAACAATTATTGGCAGGGTGATGTGGTTCTATGCAATGTATGGTATCCGTATACGCAGGTACGCTGGGATATATGGAGGAAGATCTGGTTTATTGACAATGCTACACAGCCATAATGCCCTCAGCTAACACAGCATTGTGCAACTAGTTATTGACTCTCAGGCTTCAACGCTCCTCCAGTGGTAAAAATTGCTGAACAAGAGAAGAAGAGTTCAGCGCGTTGGATCTGCCCCTGTCTGGCCATATGTTCACGTACATACTTAAAACTAGTCTAGATCTAGACAGCTATTTATATCCTTCGGGACTACCTACAGTGCGTAGGGGAAAGTTATGGCGCGTTGGCGCTGCATAATATGCAGGGGGGCGCGCCATAACTTTCCACTACGCACTGTACCTACAATGTACTGGCTACAACCAAACCTGACCAGGAGGTGTTTTATGATCGTTCACACTGCGAGCAACTGTGCCACCTCGCGGCTCTGTCTGCTATACAAATAGCTGTGGCTTAACTGTACTCCGTACTCGATATTATTATCGGCCCAGACCGATTTATTTTTTGGGTGTGTGTAACTCGCACTTGCCGACAATAATTCATGAGAGCATTGACTACAGGGGGCTGTTCTCCATGTAACGTGGTTATGTTTCTTTTGCAGTCTATACGTCTATGGAGCCTTAGGCTAGGAGACGGCCAACGTGGTTATGTATCTCAACGACAAGGTAACAGCAAATGCCCCTGTAGTTTTCACCTGAGCCATAACCCATGTCACTTGGTTGATGAGCCTCCAACTTGAAGCCATCTATAAATTCCTCTTGCAGGAGGTCAACTTCTTCCTCACCCAAATCAACTCAAGCTAATAGTGAGATATCCACAAACACACAACTGCTGCCATATTGAAGTCCGCCATCTCTCCGCCAGTCTGGAATGGTGTACAACAGAAAGGACTTGTTCTGGGCCATTTTGGCTGGGCTACCTTATCCAATTTTCGCCCAAAATGCGTCGTTCCAGGGTGATGAGTTCTCTAATAATTTATTCAGTGACTTGGGTAAATTCTTTAATTCATTCCGTTGGAGGGGGCAGGTGGGAAGATGAGGCTACGGACGCCCTGTTTGAAGGAGAATCCGAATATTTGTGTTGAAATGGGGATAACTTTACGGGAACATGACTAATTGATAATTCTGTGTATATTTGTTATTATGTAGCCCCTCTGCTTGCACTGTTTGGTGAGCGTGTTGCAACACAGTACCTAAGACATAGTACTCGAAAGCTCGAGTCCCTAATATTTGCCTGCGCACCTCTGGGGATCCTCACAGCAGTGACGTCTGCGATCCGGGTGGGTGGGGATAGGAGGTTAAAGGCAATGGTTGGGCGTGCCGAAGAACCCGAAGCTGTTGCAGAGATCGAACTCATGAGGTAGGATCATGACCGCCTGTTCTTGCTCAAAGGTAGCAGAGCTGATTCCCAGGTAGCTCTACGTCGGCGGATGTTTGTGAGCTTTGGAATGGGGTGGGCCTTGTGAGGGTGGTTGGGAAGCCACATATACTGGAACTGGTCATTGATGAAGGTGTGTGAGAATTCGAACAGATCCAGAATATTAATCTCTAATTTCTGAGTTCACGAGGCTAGAATTTGAAAAATCCTTGGCTTCTGGTGGTGCCGTGGGAGGGGTAGATAGGGCTTCGGGGCACTCGTATGGAATTTACACACGCAAGGAACTGGTGCTCGAGCATGGGGGTGATGTGAGTTCTCGTTGGCGGTGCAGTTGCGGTTTGAGTTTGTGACTAACCATTGAGCTCGAGTTATTGGAGAGCTGCAGGTAGAACAATCCACCGATAGGTCCCTCGAATCCATTGCCCCTAACATATCGCTGAACACCATCGGGATTTCCATTCACGAATGGGAGATCTACCTGCTTGCGCTGTGTGGTGTCATTTTGCAATTCGGTGTTCTTGCCTTTGATGCTGTAGCAACGTACTATTTCCGCTGGAATAAAGGCGGAAGCACTGTGGCCGCATATGCTTTCCCCTTGACGTCCATTGGCACAGTAGGCCTGGTTTACGGGATGTATCTCTGTGCTTATATCATTGAAATCAGCACAGAAGAGCTGACATGGGTACCGAAATACCCCCAGGGCAAGCACGACAAACTCAAGCAGCTGCGAATTCTTTGGGTCCAAAGTAGCCAAACGGTCGGCGATCAAGGCTTCGGGTCCTACGCAATTTATGCTCCATTCAAGGAGAATGCACCATCACACCTTATGACCTCGCACCGACGACAAGATAAGGAATTCGCAGTCAAGTTACACAGGCTGACTATCGCTGCTACTGCATTGAGTATTGTGGGTACGTTGTGGAATATCAGAGTCTGGGTACGAGGTACTTACAGCGCTAACGACTCTTATCCGGCAGCTTTCATCCTCCAATTTGTCGGGTATGTAATGGGAGAGCCTTCTGCAGCTGTACATGCATCGCTGACCATGGATGAATTGTGCCAGTCTTCGGGCAATGCATTATTCTGCGTCGATCGCACAACTCATTGCGACGATAATAATGACAGTACTTCGAGTAGTGATTCGGAGACACATCTCCCAATCGCCGAAGAAACTGTCTACTAGTTTGAACGAAACTCCTGCTCCTCCAACGGACTCTCACCTCCCAGATAATACTGTTGTAGTGTCTATGCAACAAGATCAGTTTCATAAAAATTATGCTGTCCAGGACCTGACAAGCGGGTTTGAGTTGGCTGTTATTGCACTACAGCTTCAGCGCTGTCGGCATTGGCGGGTCTTAACCTATGTGGATTCTCAGTTGTCGCAGCAACCACTCCAGGGGAGCACGGTGCTGGGTGAATCTTCGAAAAAATTGGCCCAAAAAGTGTTTGGGACCAGGATTAGACTCTCGGAGCTACTTCAATCACAATGGCACACTGACCCTGGAATCAGAGATCATGCCCAGAAGCTCGCCGACACAATCGCAGATCTCGTGAACTTTGTTTGGAAATTCGATGATACCCCCGGGGGCTTGCTTGAACTTGAGGGCGAGTTTTCGGAGAAAAGAGAAATATCTTGGAACCTTTTAGTTGAGACCCAGGGAGCGAATTCCGAGGGCCCTTGTCGGGAGGGGGTACCTCTATTCGTACAACGAGACCGAATTGAAGGACAGAAGTGGAAGCCATGGGAAGTCGGTGACTCGAGGATTGACGCGCTACTTCACTTGTGGATACAGCAGCTCCGAACTGACAATGTTGAGGATGGAAACATGCTTTGGCTTTTATGCCCACAGGGTGATCATAGGGCACCCATTATCGCAGATTGGTGGATCGGTCGAGAAAGCTGTATCGTGAAAGGGCAAGAGCTGGAGGATATTTGTCGAGAGTATTCCATTGTCCGATCTTGTGGGACTGCACAGGGGTGCCCAGATAAGAGAAGAATTGTAGATTGTGTGGGAATCCACAAAGCCCTGAGGAACGGGACAAGCTCAGCAATACCTGAGGCAGCTACAGGCCCTATTGCTCGAGCAATCATCCAGAATATGACGTTGATTGGTTTCACAACCCAATATATCCTCTACACCTTCCTTTGTGAACTGGTGAGCTCCATTGCACGAATAACCCCTGAAACGCAGATCGAGGAGGGCACCGGAAAGGGCACAGCACTGCTGGCTAATAAAGCAATCACAGAGCTTGCCCATAAGATACAAGAGAGGGGTTTGATGGGGGTGGCAGATGCCTACAGGATGATTGTATGTGCGCTCCACGCGGAGGGGAAGCTTCCACTAGCAACCCCAAAGGAGTCCAATGTACTCTCAGTTTTCAACATTTATAATGATGCCCTTGAACTTGGCATCCGTGTCAAGCGGAAGGATATTTTTCAGGAAGCTCAGGAAATTCTTGCAAGCGAAGTTGAGTGGCTTTTGGCTCAAAATAGGGTTAAGGAAGCTGCAGTTTTGTTGATTAAAGCAATCCAGCGATGCAAGGTCCTTAGTTTAGCAAGCGGAAGCGGGGCGGGCGGAGAGGATTGGGTTAATGGCAGGTTGGGGGCGATGATGGAAAGTGTTGCAAACCAATTTGTATCCGTCATCACAAAGCCTGTATCCAGTTCCAGCAGTATCGGTACATGTGCTAACACCATGGCCACACCGGCGGTCCCTGAATCACTAATGGCAAGCCGGGTTGGGCTTTCACTCGAAGACAGACTGGAGGCCGCTATATGTTCAAACGACCTAGCTGTTGTGCACACACTCAGCAAAAATGGTACCGTGGCCCACAACAAATCACCGAGCCCTTCTGGTGCATGCTTTTTAGGTTATGCTGCTCGTGAACATCATGAAGATATGATAATCCTTCTACAACTTCACGGAGCGTCACTCGCCCGGGCTCCTATGTGGTGGGCGATTGAAGGGGGGAGGGGTAGTTCAGAGGATGATTGTATAGCGGTCCTGAAGCTTCTTGCAGAGCTAGGGTCAAACCCAAATATTGCCGAGCCTCACACAGGACAGCTACCTCTGCACGCCGCAGCAAGATTAAACTTTGCAAAGGTTGTCGCTTGGTTGATGACGGAATCTGGGTATGATATATCTGTTGACGCGGGAGATAGCGAGGGGTTGACTGCTCTGCACCATGCAGCAAGAGGAGGGCACGACTCGATGGTCAGATCACTTATTGAGGTTTATCATGCCGATATCAATATTGGCAGTACGACAGATAAGAAGACAGCACTGCATCATGCTGCAATACACGGGGACTTGGTAGTTCTGGAGATGCTTTGTGATCAGGCCGGAATTGACCTCGAGGCCTGCTGTAGCGAAGGCAAATCAGCAGTATTATACGCGTCACAGAAAGGGCATTGCACAATTATAGAAGCGTTAGCAGCTAGAGGGGCTGACGTTAATGCGAAAGATGCCCTTACGGGGACCACGGCCCTGCACCTGGCGGCGATAGAAGGACAGGCGGGGGCGATACAACTCCTACTCGACAGGGGCGCCAATATTGATGATCCAGACAAGGATGGAAAAACTGCGTTACACCATGCAGCAAAGGAAGCACGGGGATTGGTCGTATATACCCTTTTGAGTAAAGGTGCTTCGTGTGATCTATGTGACAAATCTGGCAAGACAGCATTGGATTATGCAAAATACACCTTGGTGCATGACAGCTGTATTGCACCCAAGGCAATGTGCGAAGGGATAGTGTGGGCACTCGAACACAGGGCTGTAATTAAGGTGACCAACACGGGCGATACAGAAATGCAACGTGCTGCCGCACGTGGAGACATTCTTGCTGTCGAAATGCTTCTGGCAATTGGGGTTGATACTGAAGAGAAGGATTGTAACGGTTGGACAGCTCTACAATATGCATTATTGCATGAACATGAGCAGGTAGCGCAGGCACTGTTAGATGGTGGTGCTAATATTGAAAACCCTAATCAAAATTTAGCAACACCACTACACATAGCAGTCACCAGCGAGCTTGAGCGAATTGTGCAGCAACTACTAAAACGTGGCGCTAAAGTGGATGCAAGGGGGGCTCATGGTGCAACACCTCTGCATATAGCAGCAGAGAATGGTGACGAGCGGATTGTGGAGTTGCTGCTTGAATGTGGTGCTGAAACTGAGGTAAAGCTGAATGATTTTGGCATAACACCACTACACGTAGCAACAGAAAGGGGTCACGAGCGGGTTATCCAATTGCTGCTAAAAGCTGGTGCTGAAACTGAGGCAAAGATGAGTGATTTTGGCATAACGCCACTGCACATAGCGATTGGGGGGGGCGGCGAGTTAGAAGGTGGTGTTGAAGCCGGGGCAAAGATGAACCATTTTAACACAACACCACTGCACGTAGCAGTGGAGAGGGGTGATGAACGAGTTGTACAGTTGCTGTTAGGAGCGGGTGCTGAGATTGATGCAAAGGGCAAAGCCAGTGCAACACCACTGCACGTAGCAGCCGAGAGGGGCAATGAGCGGGTTGTGCGGTTACTGCTAGAAGGTGGCGCTGAAATTGAGGCAACAAACGAAAATGGTGCAACACCACTGCACGTAGCAGTAGAGAGCGGTCATGAGCAAGTTGTGCAATTGCTGCTAAAAGCTATTGCTAAAACCGATGCAAAGCTGTCGCGATCTGGCGATATTAACAGTACAGCACTGCTGCATTTAGCAGTAGAGAGCGGCCATGAGCGGATTGTGCAATTGCTGCTAGAAGGGGGTGCTGAAATTGATGCAAAGGGAAAATCTGGTGCAACACCACTGCACATAGCAGCCGAGAGGAACAATGAGCGGGTTGTGCGGTTGCTGCTGGAACATGATGCTAGAATTGATGCAAAGGCAAAAGATGGTGCAACACCATTGTACGTTGCAGCACTGTATGGCAATGAGCAGGTTGTGCAATTGCTGCTAGAACATGATGCTGAAATTGAGACAGCAAACGAAAATGGTGCAACACCGCTGTACATTGCAGCACAGAATGGCCAGGAGCTGGTTGTGAAATTACTGCTAGATGCTGGTGCTAAAATTGATGCGAAGGAAAAATCCGGGACAACACCACTGTTCATTGCAGCAAGTAATGGCCATGAGTGGATTGTGGGGTTGCTTCAAGATGCTGGTGCTCGTGCGAGGGACAGCTATGGAAGAACACTTTTGCATGTGGCAATGCGAGCGCAAAACCCGAGTATGTTAACATTCCTAATTGAGAGGGGCGTTGACCCTTCTATCAAAGACAATGCGGGGAAAATTGCCGGTGACTACGTACAAGATCCCTACGACGGCTGTGAACTCAACCCCCACGTTCTGGATATATGGCGCAATCTGCAGTCTCGGATGGAAGAAGTGAGAGTTCAGGAACAGAATAGCAATCCAGAAGGCATGAGCGAGGGTGTTGGAGAAAGTGAGCCCGCGGTGTAGGGATAGCAGACTGCGAAAGGAGGCTAGTCTCTACTCTACATTTTTAGCTTGAATCGAACGAATGACAGTCGGTATCTAGTGTTAACTCCTAGAGGTGGGGCATGCAGCGTGGGTACAAGATTGAGACGAGGAGGGAGTCAAATCAGCGCCTAGGGAATCGATTGCCTTCTGCATGTATGGGATTAGCGGGGATATTTGCACGGTTGAAGTTTCTGTATTTCTAGGCGGTGTTCAAAATACCAACATGTATTGTTATAGCATGTATGAGAAGGAATGGGGATGATAGCTTTGGCTCTATATATAATTTTGGATTGCGAATATATGTCTTTCATAAATTAGTTTTTTTGTTTTCTTTCTTTTGGGGGTGGGAAGGGGGACGTTAACAGCTGCGGGTATTCCATGCCCCTTAAACGATTAACGGCTAGGCAGTAAGGTAGGCCAAAGTATGTTTTGCATATCTACTTGCCGTTGTATATCTATGCCGTCCTGAGTGCTTATAATTACCAACATAGATACATATTTCAGACATGCTAGGAGTTATGTATTGGAGTGGAGCTCTCCATAATTGAATCTGCAATTGGACTGTCAGCCCAGTATACCAGCTATTACTTTGTAAATGGGGTTGGTTTATCGGTAGTATATGGTCTGACAATTACAAAGGTGTAGTGAATAACTGGCTCAAAAGTGGCTCAAATGGCTCATGCCTACAGTATATAGGGTGGCTCATTGTGACCTAACATCGCAAACTACTAGTCAGGAGCACCGAAAATTAGGTATGTGACAACCTCAATACTACCACTATCACTACCACTTCTCTGAATCTCGTCATATCCCTCCTATTAGGGATGCATACGAGTAATGGGTATTTAAAAAAAAATAAGGAAGCTTATACGTTTTTTAAGAACAAAGTGTTGGGAACCTATTCAGTCAAATATCCAACAAACTAGCTAGTAATCTCAAATGGGGAGAGCTTGGTTTAAAGTAACAAGGTCGAGAAGCTGATAGTGAAGAGTTTAAAGCTGTGAATGAAAGTTCTATATAATATTATGTTGTTACCCTGAACTTTGTTTTCGGCCCATGTACTTTTCGTCAATAGCCCATCACTAGATCAGTCCCTTGATGAGTGGCCCTACAGTACCAATTGACTGGCCCGCCCAGTCAAGCTGGTCCAGCCTATTCAATAGACTGGTCAAGAATTACGGAGGAAAGTTCTTTTCTATCAGTTAACTAAATATACACCATGACCCATATCTATTCCACTTCATTATCAATACCCTGGCTGTCCTTCCCTCAGTGTTTTACTGTCCGAGTTACTCTCATAGCTCTCGCGTCCATCGGCATCTACTTCGCTTGATTTATTACAACAGATCCCATGACCAGACACCCGGGGATGGCAGTGAATTGTACAAGTGCGGTTAGCCTTAACACAGCCACAGCACTTAGTATTGCAAGCAGTTTTGCAGTTGCAGTGTGCTCGAGTTTACCCTGTTGGGTTGCGGGAAGCAGATTTAGCTGCTGCACGTAAGGTAATCACAGCTGGGTTATCAGGATTGTGGCAAGAACACCAGTTGGAGGATTTACACACGCCCCAAAAAAACAAATTGGTCTAGGCACGAGATCACAGTTGGAGCTTTTTCAAGATGGCAAGCCTCATAATGATGGCATTTGGGCTCGATTTGTATGTTCTGGGCGGCGAATGAATCGATCGAAATTTGCACGCACTTCAGCTGTAAATGGCTCCACAGCATCTTGTGTCCCGTTATTGGCCATTCTCTAACACTTTTATTAATATTCCGTTGCATAAATACTCCACAGTAAAAATACTTGAATTGAGTTGCTTGTATTCGGAGGTATTGAAGTGTCTGGAGTTATTGAGGCTGCGTAGGTATAGAACTTCTTTCCTACTGGGAAACTTGTCAGCCTTTATATCTTTGCATGCCTGTCTTTTATCCGTTAATTGTTTGCCTCATTGAGTGGAGTTGTTTGCCTCCACTTCTATTATTTTCCGGGACCCTCGCTCGCCTGGTCTAGTCAAACTAATATGAGTGTGGCAACTGAACCGGGCCAGCGATCAAAAGTTCCCGTTGGTAACTGGGCCGGAACATATACTGGTACATACATACATAGCTATAAATCCTTGGCTTTTTTTAATGGTTGATTTATTATCATTCCTTGACTAATGGTTTTGGTTGATGTTAATTATACTCATATGGTTTATGGTGCTCCTGGTGCGTTTTGCCAAATTAAAGCAGGCAAATGTCCACCAAATGAGCTGCCATCATGGATCCAGTGATCTACTAGCAAAGTGATAGAGTCAGGGCATTGTAGGAATAAGGGTAATGAAAGATTTTAACATGTTGTAGGAAATCAACACATGAAAATAAAATTAGCAAACAACAGTTGACCGTCTAGCACAAGGAGATTAGCCTGTCCGCGCGACCGCCGACTACAAAAGGATGTAGTCTGAGCATGGCCTTAAGCCTTCGCCTATCATGAGTGGGATTGGCTTGAATAGACCCTTTTACAAAGCAGACTAGTATACCTCTCAGCTTGTTACAAAAATCACAGAAATCCCTCCCGTGAAATGGTATAACGGCTTTAGTGACTCCCATTCATGCTATCAAACCACGGTAAACTACCAATGGTCACTTAGGATCTCCATTACAGGGTACTTCCCTCACCAGGGGTTAACTCTAGCTGGATCTTCCCCACAATATATATATATATGTACAGTATATATGTATGTACTGTATGTATATTATCATATAAATAGAGATCCAAGTATTCCAGTCGCAAACCTTGCCAATGCATGCCAGGGTGGTTAGTATCAAATGCCTGCTTCCCTCGTCTCCTCCTTCCAACATGCACACACTCCTCCAAGCCTTACTTACCCCATCCCTCGGGTTTCAATAGATATGCAGGTGCCTAGAGCGCCATGGGTCTATAACTGAGAAAAGAGCGTTGACGCATCTAAGTATACCTTAGCAAAGGCCTTTACTAAACTTTACTAGTAACACATGTCCAACCTGAACGATGAGTGGCAATTGGCACAACTTGAACATACCTACCACTAGCTATCAACTACATGCACTAGGCTGTCTGGAACTAGGGTATTATACAGCACTGGTAATAGTAACGACTGGAACCTGGGTATTTGGTGTCCGTTGGATACATTAGCTGTCAATTATTTATTTGATATACCCAATACCGGGTGATACTCGAGCCCTTCAAACGCCCACACAAAAAACGAATTGCTCTTTAGCTCTTGAACTTGTTGGTGCCTTTCTCAAGCGCAAAGTACGGCCTGAGAATTCTTGTCTAACCTCATCTGACATATTGGGTGGGATTGCCAAGTTCTCCTGGCCTGGGAGATTCGAGATTATATCAGAGGGTCAGAATGAATGGTTTCTCGATGGTGCACATAATGAACTGAGTGTGAAACACGCAGTTGAATGGTTTGCCAAATG
>Ga0307514_10001382_pt1 | contig 30495 bp, 35 predicted proteins | sample 16_EM_MG_FD_203088 | JGI IMG/M metagenome (GOLD analysis project Ga0307514, IMG submission 203088) | Populus trichocarpa ectomycorrhiza microbial communities from riparian zone in the Pacific Northwest, United States - 16_EM | ecosystem: Host-associated > Plants > Roots > Unclassified | place... | reverse complement strand
TTACGCTATATGAGTAACTCAGCTGTGTGAGTATTGCAAATAGCAACTCACGTATTTTGTTACAGATTAGGAAGTCGTCGGGCTTGGAAGTGATCCTTGGTGACCGTGGGATTTTAGTATAAATACCCGCCTCAGAACCGTAGGATAGAAGTTCTTTTTTCCTTAGATCATTTCATAGTTAACAACTCGAATATAAGAGATCAACCAGTTAATTCCTCGTCCCTCCGGGACATTACCCTCAACACCCGTAAACACCTAAATCACTTAACACTTTAATCTTGATAACTTATAAGTATTTTATGACTTATTACTAAGTCCTTATAAATTACAAGACCCACCTTCACAGGTTTCCTAACCAAGAGCAAAAGCGAAACCCCCCCAAATTTACTGGTTTAGGTGCAAGACCCTGGTACCTTGACGATTCTTATACTCGAGTACTTTCTTAATCATGCGTACTTTCTTATAGGCGAGATTCTATAGTATAGTACCATATTCTCCGCCTCATAGCCTAAGGCTCCGTTCGGGGAAAAGGCGTAGACTCAAAAAAAAAAAGTATCATATTCTTATGCCCTATGCTCATAACGGTTCGAGACTAGGTACCCCGCATCGATGAAGGCATATGATAATTACATCAAAATCGAGAAATGGTATATAGGAGCACGACGGAAGGGAAGCTTACCCTGAAGCGTGAATAAAGTGGGTATAGGTGCTTTACCTTTACAAGTAGTACAATAGGGGCGTGTAATTAGAACGTAAGGTTGCGTAGAGAAATTCTACTGATAGGAGAGTGTAAGCAATATAAGAGCACAACCGGAGCCTAGATATAGAGGCGCATATGTAATTAGAAAGCAAGTCTATAGGGTCGCGTGGAGAAAGCCTACCTATAGATCTAGAGCGTGTAGAGCAAATATAGAGGCGCGATTGGAGGTAGTGGTATTGGTGTCCCTTTCCCCGAAGGGAGCCTGAGGCAGAGTCAATGAAACCCTGTAGTGGGCCTAACTATGGTAAGTGGTCTATCTACAAACCCAGCATCGAGTACTCGGAGACTCCTTTATTCTAATAACCAAATCAATGTATCCAACACACAAACGGTACCTATTCACATGCAAACACCTAGACTGTACTACTACTTTCGAGATACGGTTGCGGGTATGCCATCCCCCCATTCTGTTTATATCATGCGCTAGATTATTTTATCTCTCTCCTAGTGATCTCGGGTCTTTTGTTGAAACCTCTCATGAGCTCGCGAAGGACGGTATAGCCACATTCCTTAATGGGAATCTAGGTCGCACTACTGTCCTGTGGTGACTGAACTCGTATGGATTATACCCTATGCATACACGCAGCCCTGCGGGATGCAGAATAACACTAGTACGGAATAACACCTTCTGGATAAACGGGGTGCGATTAATATTTCAGGAATACCAGGGCTATTCTAACCTACCCTAAATTTCGCTGGATATAAGTGAGGGCAACAATTTCTCCCATAGTAGAACGGTCATTCCCAATATCGGTTGTGTGTGGATTTCGATTACCCTGAAGTCGACGCGCTAGATTTCGTTTACTAGGTATCACGCAGTCATTCTAGTCTACGAGTGACATACTGTCTTTGGTACTTTCTTCAGGATTTGTGCGTTTGAAATGCGTTGGAAACGACAAACAGTAGAATATATAACATCTGAGGCAAATTCAAAGAAAGAAAATCGTAGATGTGAACAGAAGATAGCTGTCAGCACTTGGAATTGGGTGTATAGATACCCTACGACGGTAGATTCGACCTGGCTGCCGCACCAAATCCAGTTGGGCATATATTCCATAACCATTTGGTCCATTACTCGCTTTGTCTACACTTCGAATCCAACAGGTTAACAATGACTTCATGTCCTAGTGCTTTCGCTAAGTGACGGGGTGAAGAGCCCTGGCTGTTTGTCAAGTCAGGATTGGCCTCGCGATTAAGGAGGAGTGTGGCGACCTCGAGCCAGCCCATGAGTGCAGCGGCACATAGGGCAGTACCATATTCACCCCCAATAATATTGACATCTGCACCATGATCAAGGAGAAGTGTGGCGACCTCGAGCTGGCCCGTGATTACAGCAACACCTAAGGCAGTACCATATTCACCCCCAATGATATTGACATCTGCACCTCGATCCAGGAGAAGTGTGGCCACCTCGACCTTACCCAGGAATGCAGCAGCAGCTAGGGCAGTACCATATTTACCCCCAATGCGATTAACATCCGCACCCCGATCCAGGAGAAGTGTGGCGACCTCGAGCTGGCCCCTGATTGCTGCAGCACCTAGGGCAGTACCATATTCACCCCCAATGATATTGACATCTGCACCATGATCAAGGAGAATTGTGGCGACCTCGAGCCGGCCCATGAATGCAGCAGCGCCTAGGGCAGTGCCATATTCACCCCCAATGATATTGACATCTGCACTATAATCAAGGAGAAGTGTGGCAGCCTCGAGCTGGCCCATGAATGCAACAGCGCCTAGGGCAGTTCCATGTTTACCCCCAATGACATTTATATCTGTGAATTGGTCGAGAAGAAGTTTGGCTGTGTCGTAGTTGCCAGCCTTACTAGCCAGACATAGGGCATCCTGAACATCTTCGATTGCAGCCCCCCTTTTTAGTATTTCAACCATGATCCATTTTGTTCCATGCTCACTAGCAACACCTAGCAACGAACTACCACAATCATTTCGAATTGACATGTCATTCCCTTCCTGGCACCAAAGCCACCTTACCAACTCTCCTAGGCCAGCAAATGCTGCAAAAAACGCTGGATATAGGGGCTCTGAGAGTGCATTAAATAAAGGAGTATACCAGCTTACTCTCTCATGTATCCACAGTCCCCATTTGGAATAACTGGTGGATGCCTGTTTAAAAGAACATAAGAAGCTGTTTAGTAGTGGGATGTTCAGCTGATACTTGGTGTCACCGCCCTTGGATAGAACGAGGTCTTGGTATGATCTACAATGGCGGAACCAGTTGAAGGCAGCGTACTCGTAAAGGGGTGATCCCAGAGGAGATTGTAGTGTCCATAGGCAAGATTCAGAAACAAAACGTTGCGCATCGATGAGACTGACATCCAACATTTCATTTTGCATGTCCAGATATTCTTGGGCGGAGAAGTGTGAAAATCGAACTACATTCAGCGCCGTATCCAGTACAAGGAAGCCTTCACAGGACTGTATAAGCAGCTCCAGTGCCAATGCCGAATCTTGTGATGGAGCAGGGTTGACTAAAGGTCGGGATGGGTTGAGTTCTGCTGCTGCAACAAGCTCTTGAGGCCTGAGAGGGCGTTTGGAAACCAGCATCCACTTCAAGGCGCGTGTGGCTAAGATGAAGTTGCAATCTGGTTGTGACTTGATGGAATTTATAATCTCATCGTAGACTCCCATTAGTCCTTTAGGAAGCTTGCTCAATCGTGTACGAATATCCGATTCACGCATTAGTTTACAAAGTTCTTGTAGCTGCCACTCGACCCAGAGAAACCTAAGTCACAAGTTATAAATCAGTATTACTTCTTCCGTATCAGGCCAAAGAGACTTACATTCCGTTAGCATCTCTCAAAATTACCTCCTCAATATGTTTCCGGAGCTCAGGGGAAACGTTTCCTTGAAGTAGCCTCTTATCTTGAATTCTCAAAGTGAGCTGCTGTCGTACGTAGTTCTCAATGTCCTGGGCATTATCCCTTGCCTCAATACAGACATGTGGCAAATCTCGCAGGTGATTTTCAATATCCAGGTTATGGCGGCTGGATATAAACAACTTGAAGGGATATTTTGTTTTCCGTATCACAGATAGTAGACCTCGTAGCAACTGACTGCGGGCCTCCTGGGAACATTCATCCAGAGCATCTAATACAACCACAGGATGCTCAAAGCATTCAACCAGGTGACTCAAGAGGTAAAGGCTGGAGTCGAAATTGAGCTGATTCCGAGAAGATGGATCTTCCTGTTCTTTATTGTAGGTTTCCAAAGCCTCAGCACAGATGCGGTTCTGGCCACGGCTTCTTAAATTCGCTGGAGGACATGCCAGTTGCTTGATCAGGGAAAGTATGATCCTTTCTCTGTCTCGACGGTCTGCTTCATCTCTTTTGCAATAGAAGAATGCAACCTTATCAAACTGAGCTACCCCTTTGAGATGGTCAATTGTCGCGGAACTAGAGGTAGTTCGTCACACCATGCCCTTATTTGAAATTGACACAAAATCGATACTCACACAAGTTTCGTTTTCCCAGAGCCAGCTAGTCGAGCGAAAGGAACTCTTAGCAATATATCGTGATAGTAGTTAGGTACAAGGCAGATTCAGCTAGGCTGGCTTACGGGTTCCATGTAGCCATAATATAGCTGGCGTCTTTGAATTCTCCCACCTTGTAAACTCTCTCCTCTTGAATAGCCATGCCCCGGTGTGTTCAACACGACCCTCACACGCAAGATCATGGTGGCTTTGGTATGGTATGGTGGAGAACCACCGAAGGATAGTGATCCTCTGGTTTTCTTGGGGTAGCCGTGGCAGTCAATATGTGAATTAGATTCCGTCCCTGGGGTCCCTCTCGTACTGACCTTTAATATCCCTTGTCCACATTTTTGTCGATCCTTGAGATATGAGGCATGAAATCCTTCAGGCGTTCCCGAAATTTATTACTGGTCTCACATTCACTAGACTCTCTTAATTAACCTAGCTCGCCGTTGGGAACAAGGAAAAGTGGCAGCAGCTATTGTTGGGGTGGTGCTTACAAGTGAAAGTTACTCTGAGAACATCTGAAGACCTTGCCGGCCCGTGAATCTCCACCTGATAGCATGTGAAATATGTGAAAAAACTTTTTTAAAGTAATCATTAATCGCATTCAGCCTATGTAGACTATGGCGATGGACTGTAGCACCCAGGTGGCCTCTATCCCCATGGGCCAGTCCCCCTGAGCCACTGGCATTTTTTTTTATTTTAAAGATTCATTAATCACATTCATCCTATATAGAATATGGCGATGGACTGCGGCTCCCGGAAGACCGAGTGGCCTCTCTACCCCACACGGGCCAGTCCCTGCCCCCCCCTTGACTATATACATTTACATGAGGAAATCTGCTACCGCCTCGCACCACTTTTCATCCTCCCACAGCATCTCGCTCTGCCTACCCTTTCCATCTCCCACCCACGAGCATCCCATCAGATGAGCACCCCATCAGCCACTGGCATTGTGGACCTTTGTCCGTGACTATGTATACCAGTCCTTTAATCGTCCTCGTGGACCATCCCATATGTAGGGGCACCTTGGGGGGTATCGGGTATTCCTGTCGGATCCCTGGTGGTGTCGCAATGTCTGGTCGGTTCATCCTCCATCCCATCTCTACCTCTACTTTCGCCCTCCAATCCGCCCTCTCATTCCCCTCTCCTCCCTGGTGACCCCTCACCCACACCAACACCCTCGGCCATGCAATCATCTGGGCCTTCAAAGCTTCTCCAATCCAGGGGCATGGGGCGTGGTACTGTAGATTCCATATCCTTTGGATCACCCCTTGGCTATCCAGCGCCACTTTGTCCCAATCTTCCCATGCGAGTACCACTCCCGCCGCCGCTACCGTTGCTAGGGATCCCAAATATAACCCCCTCGTCTGAGTGCTCCCTGCCGCCCTCTCTTCGCTCCTGCTTCCGTCCGTCCACTCCTCAACATCTTCTGGGCGCAGCTGTTTTATCTCCACCCTTGCCTGCCCCACTACCCCTCCCGGCAGCCATCGCCACTCTGTGTCTTCGTCTCCAATCTCTCGCAGGATCGGCTCTGCCACCTCGCGCAACTCCGGTAAGCGTCTCCCATCCACGGACGCCGCCCATCGCACCCTCTTGTTCCTCATGACCACACCCAAACCGTTCAGGTCGCATAGTGCTTGTAAAAAAATTAATCATTAATCGCATTTATCCTATCTAGAATATGGCGATGGACTGCAGCTCCCGGTGTTACCGGATGGCCTCTCTCTTCCCCTCGGCCAGTCCCTGCCTCCCACACCCCCGGATTATCTACATAATAAAGTCCGCCACCGCCTCGCACCACCTCTCTCCTCCCAGATTATCTCACTCGTACGCCTCCTGATATCCCCGACCCATGGGCACCCCAGCAGATGTGCTGCGTTCTGCGGCGTCCGTCCGTCACACACACACCACTGCTCCTCCGGCTTGCCAATCTCCCACAGCCACTGTTGCTGGGGCCCTTTGTCCGTCACCATGTACACTAGCCTCTTCACTGCCATCGGGGACCACCCCAGATGCGCCGGTGCCTTCGGGTATAGTGGGAACTCTTGCTTAATACGCGCCGGCGTGGCAATCACCGTCCGCTGCAGCCGCCAACCCCACTCAACCTCCATACCCGCTCTCATGTCCGCCTCCTCATTACCCCTCACCCCCTGGTGTCCTCTGACCCACATCAATGCCCTGGGGCGCTCCCACATCTGTGCCACCAGCCCCTCCTCTATCCACGACCGCGGCTGAACGTACTGCAGATTCCATATCCTCTGTATCACTCCTTGACTGTCTAACGTCACCGTATCATGGTCTTCCCACGCTGTCACGGCGCTTAGATGTAGCGATGCACAATGCGTTTCATATGGTTATGCGATCTGCGTATCATATGCGATCTGCGTTTCATGTATTTATGCATTCATGCGATGGGATATGTATGTGAGGAAGACGCTGTCTATTAAAGACCCGTCTACGCTCAATTGTCTACCTTCCTCACGCAACGTCCTGTATCTAACTCTGTATACAACGTTACCTACTAGCCCACGAGTTCTTAGTCCATTAGTTCACTAGTTCACGAGCCCTTCGTCCACGAAGTTCCTAGTTCACCAGTTCATATATACATACATATTAGCCAGTGCGCTCCCTGGAGTCTCCTAGTCCCAGTCCCCCGCTACACTGTTACACACGCTAGGAGCACCCCTGCCTCCTCCACATCGGCCACCGTTGCTCATTCCCCCAGATATAATCCTCTCGTCCTCGTGGCCCCTGCCGCCCTCCCATCTGCTCTACTCAGTCTTCCACTTCACCCTCCACCAACGGCTTTATCTCTACCTTGCCCCTCCCTGAGCCCATGCCTTGAATCCATCGTAGCTCTGTATCCTCCTCTAGCACGCTCCTCAATATCGGTTCGGCAATGTCTCTCAATTCCGGCATATGCCTTGCGTACACCGACGCTGCCACCATATTCTCTTGTTTTTCATTATCACTCCTATATCATGCAGCCCTACAAATGTTAACGCTTGCACTTTATCTGCCCTGCTTCCTGGGTATACTCCAATTGTCCACCGGTATATCGTGTTCGCCAGGCGTCTCTGCTGCTCACTGGGTTCCGGGTATAACTCGCAGCCATATGTCAGTATCGGGAGCAGTTGTTGTGTCACTAGCGCCCTCTTCCCCTTAGCTGGCAATTTGCACAGACGCCGTACCACCTCCCACGCCGCCATGGTTTTCGAACTCCTATATTTCTGATGTCGTTGCCGATCCTGTATCGTGACGCCTAGGTGTTTGCCCTTCGTCCCCTTCCAGTCTTTCACCCTGTCCCACTTAATGCCTGCCGCATTACCCGCTGCTTCCAGTGCATTATCTAGTTCCCTTTCCCCTCCCACCCTTACTCCATTCACGTCATCAATAAAGGATAGTGGCCAATAGCTCACCCTCCTCTCCCTGCGCAATTCCATCCCTGGCCATTGCGTGAGTCGCCTTTCCGCATCCCTCACCACGCTTTGACATGTACACCGTGAACAGCGCCAGCGATAGTGGACTGCCTTGAGGTGTTCCTCCCGTCACCGTTACTGACCCTAGCTCCTGTCCATCGACCTCCATACGGAACCGCCTCGGTGCCAACCAGTCGTCGATCCACTCCCGGAGCCATTCGTGGTTATGTAGTATCCCCCGAACATGCTGCCTTCTTACAGTGTTGAACGCCGACTGCGCATCCCTCCCCACAATCACTCCTTCCCGGTGTTTCTCCGCACTTTATCCGGCCTGCTCGCCCTATACACCCCTACTATCCATCTATACATCTCGCTGGCGAGCCGCTTCTGCTGTTCGTTTGGCATTGTGTATAGCTCCCATCCGTACGTAAGAGATTCGTGAGCTGAGCCCTGAGGAGGTAGAGGAGTGGACAGACGGTAGCAGGTATGAGGAGCAGGCTGCCGGGGCTACTAAGACCGGGGGCATGTATCTGGGAACGTGAGCCACAGTAGCAGATGCGGGAGAGGTAGGGGTGATGCTGGCGTGGGAGGAGCACGACCGGGGAGCACTGGACAGCCAGGGAGTGATACAGAGGATATAGAACCTGCAGTTTGAGGCCCCGCGCTCATGGATCGAGGAGACCCTAAAAGCGCAGATGTAGCGATGACCGCGGACTCTGATGTGGGTAAGAGGCCACCAGGGAAGGCGGGGAACGAGGAAGCAGACATGAGGGCGAAGTGGGAAGTCGGGATGGGCTGGCGGATGCGGAAGACAGAGATCGCGACTCCGGCGGGGATCTCTGTCTTCCGCATCGTTTGACTTTCTTTTGTAAATAACTCACATGTAGATATATCTCTTGGGGGGGCAGGGACTGGCACTGGGGAGAGACGCTACTCGTCGACTCTTGGAGGCTGCACATTGCCATAGTCTAGATAGGCTGAATGCGATCAATGATTACTTAAAAAAAAGATCCGTACGTAAGGAGCGGGAGCAGTTGTTGTGCCGCGATCTTCCTCTTTCCCCACCCCGGGAGCCTGCTAAGCCTTCGTACCATCTCCCACGCTGCCTTCGCTTCTGTGCTCGGTATTTCATGTGGCGTTCCTGGTCTTGCATGACTACCCCCCAGGTGTCGCCCCTGTCGTCCCTTCCAACCCTTCGACTTAACCCACCTAATCCCGGCTGCGTGTGCCGCACCTTCCAGCGCCTCATCCATCTCCTTCTCACTCCCTACTCGCACCCCATTGACATCATCGATGAATGAGAGCGGCCAATAACTCTCTCGTCGCCCTCTCCGTAGCTCCCTGCCCCCCTGGTCGTTGCAACAGCCTCCTCTCGGCATCCCACACCACGCTCGACATGTATACTATGAACAACGCCGGCGAATGAATCACCAAAAAAAAAACTCTGGGGACAACGGGCTGCCCTGTGGAGTCCCTCCAGTCCATAGTTACTGTCCCCAGGATATGTCCATCCGCCTCAACGTCAAACCTCCTCGGCGCTAACCAGTCATCAATCCAGTCTCGCAGCCATCCACGATTACCTAAAACCCTGTGTACATGCTCCCTCCGTACTGTGTTGAAAGCCGACTGTGCATACCGCCCCACTATCACTCCCTCCGTGTGCTTCTCCGCTATCGTTGCCATCGGCATCACGCTATCCATGGCTCCCCTCCCATATGTGAAAATTGGGTATATAGTCAGAGTGAAATCCTGTACTTTAGCAAGACAGTTCCACACACGTTCATAGATCGATACCGAGCAGTATATAGAGAATATACAAAGCCTCCAGACCACGTCCAGAAACTCCCAGTCCATGAGCCATCCGCTGCACTGCATAGCCTTGGTTCCTACAGCGATCTGCCTGTCTAATTGGCCGCTGTGCCATATACGATCGCAGCAGCTGTACCTAACGGGCGATGTCCCAAAGAATGCAAAAAAGGCGACAGACAATCTCCGCAAGGGGTTGGTGGCTTATACGCGACCGTTTTGCAAGCATTGTGTCGGTTGATCTGGGTATTCTAGAGTAGGATCCACTATTGTTTATTTTTGGGCCTATTATTTTTTTTTTTTGAGTGGGTGTTGCTATCTAGAGTGTGTTATGATGCCGGATAGACTCCATTACAATCATTACACATGTGTGTTCTAGGAAGGCTAATTCTGTCTAAGAAAATTGATTGATAAACTGAAAACTCCGGAATCTACTTCGGCGGCAACTGACGAGCCAGAGTCTGCAGTCAATTCGCTGTTTTTTTTAAGTAGTCAGTAATTGCTTTCGAGACTATGGCGATCAATTCTGCTGTTGATGTTGTTTCCAGTCACAAGGAATATTCATGATTCACACAGGTTTCTAAACTGGAGGTAAACGCTGTGGTGGTTGAATGCAAAATACTAAAATAAAAAAAATAACTATAAATTGTGTAATAAGCAGGACTCGAACATGAGCTTTGTTCTATCAGATTGTACATACAATTAAATGATCTTTACAAGTATATACCGGTGTTCTCGTGCCCAGACTCTATACCTGCGCTGTCGCCAAGACAATAAATTGTGCGCGCTCCCAAGGCAGGAGAATATACCGGGTGTTCTCGGTCCCAGTCTCTTATCTATATATGGCTCGATTAATCATCCCCACTTTGTGTCCTCGATAAGAGCAAAGCTATATGAGGCTTAGAATACCGCTTGGCTCCACCGCGAGAGTGAAAGGCTCTTCCCACGTATATATTAACTATGCCAGCCATCATGCGATCCCCGCATTCAGGCTGACGTACATGAAATCATATATCGTGAAAACCTCAGGCTTTCACTAATCACGATATATGAATGATATATCGCAATATATAAAACGTAATAGAACATAAGGGAAATATAGCGAAGACTTAAACATGCATGAGGTGGATCCTGAGGCTACACACCCAATCCTACACTGTTAATGCACTAATTCCGCATCTGTCTGGTGATCAGTACCTTTTGGAATAGTTAGGGACTTGAGTTCCGCTAAGTAGCGTAGGTCCCTTACCTGAGCCGTAACAGTTCCGCAAAAAGCCAACTGGTTGCTGCGAAGCCTCCGTTTCGTTATTCTCACTTCCGAGCACCACTGTGCCTGTCTTCTCCCATCTCGATGCCCCTGATCCCTCTGGCCTGCATCTCAATTCACATGGTCCACTCCGTGCTCGCAGGTGCCCACCGTCCCTTCTCTGGTCTCCGGATACTCTACGTATGCATCCCCCATCCCTCACACCCCCATTCCAACTCTGTGTGTCCTAAATACTCATATCCCACCTTTTGTCTCCCTCAGGTCCCCATCTCGTCCTCATCCTTCCTTCCCTCCATGTTCACTATGTGGCTCCCAGCTGCCCACTACTCTCCTTGTGGCCCTCCAGCACTCTCCCTTGGTTCCCCAGCATCCCCATGCCTCTATTCATTCCCTTCACTCCCTTGCACCTACCATTATCATTGGCCCCCTGGGAGTCACTCCCCCATCATCCGTGTCCTTGGCACCACTCCCTTCAATTTTCCTCCTGGGGGCTCTGGCTGATTTGTATTCTTCCAGTTATTTTCAGTTCGTCCCTGCCTTCTGGATTCTCAGTGTCCGCCTCCATCCTCACTCAGGCTGGTCTCCAGTAGATCTTGTTACATACACTCATGGTCAGGTTCTTGTGTGTTCTGCTTTATGCATTCTCTATATTACTCCATCCCCTTGCCACGTATTATGCTACACACACAAATGATAGCAGCCCGACACATACAATTATCCTTGAAACCTGCTCCTGCTCGCCCTAAATTCTCCCCACCTTTACTTGATCTACCCCACAACCCTCCGAATCCCCCGCCGTACCTTCATAATCCACCTCCCCATCCGAATTCAGTTGCAACCCCTCCTGGCTATACTTCCACATCTTATCATGATCTCAATCATACTCCTTCCCCCTTTTTCCTCTTGGTCTACACTTCCATCCATATCGGCCCCCTCCCCTGATACATCCTCTTCTGTGATAATGATGTTAAGCTTAAGTATACGTTTTGATTAGTCTGGTTGTTACAACCAGACTATGTTTTCATTATATTATTTTGCGTTTTTTTGCTTCTTTTTTTCTTTTGGTATGTGCATGCATTTATTTTATTACTCACATCGTGACTATACCCTCATATGGATCACACAGAATATACATATCCTTTATAAATCTCTATTAGTATGCTATAGTAATGAATTACATTGCAGTTGAAATAGTCAACACAAGCTGGGATACAAATCGTGATAACCCATGTTCAAGTCCTGAGTACGAGACCAAAAAAACCTGGTGCGTATGCTGGTATGTGGACATGTCCGTCGTTGCTGGTGGGATATTCGTACAAACAACTTTAGCTATATAATACACGTACGTACATACTATACATTACGAGTTTGAGGCCGGGGCAAATCTATCTTGCTACACACCAAAATCTCATTTTTTTTTCCGCCTAATCGTCTATGAAGCCTTAGGCTATGAGAGGGCACCATGGCCTTCTCAGAGGTTGCGAGTGAGCCTTATTTTCGCTGTCGGAATCACCCCTGTAAATCGTCAATACTCGCACTGCGCGCTTCCTATTCCGCACTGCCGCGGGGGTTACCACCCCAAGAGCATAACCCCAAAATGTAATATCTGACCAATATGTTAAATCAGCGCGGGAATTAGTCTAATTCATGTCCCAATAATGATGGCTTTCAATGCCGAACCACACTTGGCAATATGGGCTCCTAAATAGGATTTGTAACCTCTAGGAGCGTTGGGCGGGATCTGCATTCAACCGAGTGCGATGACTGTAGAGAGGAGGAACTCGAATTCTCTGTCAAGGGATTGCCCTAAGTGTGGGAATAGTCGGTAGAAGTTGATGTGAGATGAGCAGGGATCTTTTGAGTTGTTTCGAATGAGTAGAAGGTCACCTGAGAGGGATAAAGGGAGCGAGTCAGTTGAGCAGGCTTTTCTTTTCCGGGGGGTATCTGGTCTTGTACGTAGATATGAGGCAGGGGTTGGCCTAAAGATTGGGCGGTCCATCGAGTCACCACTTGGGAATGCTGTAGGCGAGATAGTCCGCATACGAGTGATGATTTTCAATAAATAAAAAATAGGGTTTGTTCAGAATTAGGACCCGGACATGCTCACTCCCATTATATCTCTCTCAAGCTTGCAATGTTAAATCCAGCCATGCCATATTTATTGTTGCCATGCCTGACACCCACCGCTAACCATAAAACCATCTAATATACCTCCAGAATAGTCCGGCCAGAGTCACTACCACAATTGCCACCGCCAGAGATCGCTGCAAAGATCAGGGTACGGTGGTGATATTGCTCGGGAATATAAGTTGCTCACTGTCAAAACCACCACCGGGATCATCAGCAAAAAACAATCAACATTAGATGAGAAGTGTGTACCTAATTCATAGCACCGAACAACCCTCAAGTCCAAATCACTCTAGAAATTAATGGGCAGAGGTCACCGCTCAATTCACTCTAGAAATCAGCGTTCAAATCAACCTCATTCAAACCTCCTAGGCCTAATCAACCTCGAAATCAGCGTCCAAATCAACAAATCAACCTGGGGGTCAGCACCAAATCAACCTAAATCAGCGTCCAAACCAGCATCGAAATCAGTATCCTGATCCAAAACGGCAGAATCAAGAGCGCCGCCGGACATGTTGTAAGTAGGTGGGAATGTAAGGCAGAATCGTAGTCGTAATGGATGGAGGTGGGAACGGAGGCGGTAATGGAGGTGGGAATCGAGATACCTACTTAGGAATAGCGGTGGTGGAAAGGTCAGTGTTATATCACCGAACCCTCCTCTATCCTTTGCGGCCTAACTATGGTAAATGGCTGGTAGCCTACAGCTGGCCCAACAGCGGCACACACATGCAAGGTAAGGTGGGGAATCTGGGGCCTAGTTGCCGAGACCATTCAAGTGTCTACTAACCTACCGAACCCTTTGCGACCTAACTATGGTAAGTGGTCCATCTACAAACCCAGTATCGAGTAGTCGGAGATTCCTTTCTTCTAATAACCAAATAAATTTATTCAACACATGGTACCTATTCAGATGCAAACACCTAGGCGTACTACGATTTTCAAGATACGATTATGGGTATGCTTTCCCCCCCCCCTCTTCCGATTATATCATGCGCTAGATTATTTTATCTCTCTCCTAGTGATCTCAAATTTTTTGTTGAAACGTCTAATGAGCTCGCGAAGGACGATATAGCCACATTCCTTAATGAGGATCTACTACCCCGTGGTGCCTGAACTCATATGTATTATACCCTATGCATACACGCAGCCCTGCGGAACGCAGAATAACACTAGTACGGAATAACACCTTCTTGATCAGCGGAGTGCGATTGATATTGCAGGAATACCAGGGCTATTCTCACCTACCCTAAGCTTCGGCGTTCGCTGCATATAAGTTAGGGTAACGGGTTCTCCCATAGTAGAACGGTCATTTCCAATATCGGTTGTGTATGAATTTCGATTACCGTGAAGTCGAGGCACTACATTTCGTTTACTAGGCATCACGCAGTCCTTCTAGTCTACGAGTGACATACTGTCTTTGGTACTTCCTTCAGGATTGTGTGAGTTTGAAATGCGTTAGAAATGACAAACAGTAGAATATATAACATATGAGGCAAATTCAAAGAAGGAAAATCGTAGATGTGAACGGAAGTTAACTATCAGCACTTGGAATTGGGTATATAGATACCCTATTACGGTAGATTCGACCTGGCTGCCGCACCGGATCCAGTTGGGCATATATAATATAACCATTGGCCCATTACTTTCTTTGTCTACACTTCGAATCCAACAGGTTAACAATGGCTTCATGTCCTAGTAGTTCCGCTATGTGACGGGGTGAAGAGCCATAGATGTTCGTCAATTCAGGATTGGACTCGCGATTAAGGAGGAGTGTGGCGACCTCGAGCCGGCCGCTGAGTGCAGCAACACATAGGGCAGTGCCATATCTACTCCCAATGATATTGATATCTGCATCTCGATCCAGGAGAAGTGTGGCGACCTCGAGCTTGCCCGTGAATGCAGCAGCACATAGGGCAGTGCCATATTGACCCCCAATGATATTGACATCTGCACCCCGATCCAGGAGAAGTGTGGCGACCTCGAGCTGGCCCATGATTGCAGCAGCACCTAGTGCAGTACCATATTGACCCCCAATGATATTGGCATCCGCACCTCGATCCAGGAGAAGTATGGCAACCGCTAGCCTGCCCCAGTAGGCTGCAGCACCTAGGGCAGTACCATATTGACCCCCAATGATATTAACATCCACACCTCGATCCAGGAGAAGTGTGGCAACCGCTAGCCTGCCCCGGTAGGCTGCAGCACCTAGAGCAGTACCATATTCACCCGAAATGATATTGACATCCGTGCCTTGATCGAGAAGAAGTTTGGCTGTGTCGTAGTTGCCAGCCTTACTAGCCAGACATAGCGCATCCTGCACATCCCCGATTCCAGTCCCCCCTTTTAGTATTTCCACCACGATCCACTTTGTTCCATGCTCACTAGCAACACCCAGCAACGAACTCCCATAATCATTGTGTATTGTCATGTCATTCCCTTCCGGGTCCCAAAGCCACCTCACCAACTCTCCTAGGCCAGCAAATGCCGCCAAAAACGCTGGACACAGGGGCTCCGAGAGTGCACTAAATAAAGGAGTATACTTGCTTACTCTAGCACGTATCCACAATCCCCATTTGGAATAACTGGTGGATGCCTGGTTAAAAGAACCCAAAAAGCTGTTTAGTAGTGAGATGTTCAGCTGATACTTGGTGTTGCCGTCCTTGGATAGAATAAGGTCTTGGTATGATCTACAATGGTGGAACCAGTTGAAGGCGGCGTACTTGTAAAGGGGTGATCCCAGAGGCGATTGTAGCGTCCATAGACAAGATTCAGAAACAAAAAGTTGTGCATCAATGACACCGACATCCCATATTTCGTTTTGAATCTCCAGGTATTCTTGAGCGGAGAGGTGTGAAAATCGAACTACATTCAGCGCCGTATCTAGTAGGAGTAAGCCTTCACAGGATTGTATAAGCAGCTCCACTGCCAATGCCGAATCCTGTGGTGGAGCAGGGCTATCCCAAGATCGGGGTGGGTTGAGTTCTGCTGCCGCAATGAGCTCTTGAGGCGTGAGAAGACGTTTTGAAACCAGCATCCACTTCAAGGCACGTGTGGCTAAGATGAAGTTGCAATCTGGTTGTGACTTGATGGAATTCATAATCTCATCGTAGACTCCTGTTAGTCCTTTAGGAAGCTTGCCCAATCGAGTACGAATATCCGATTCACGCATTAGTTTACAAAGTTCTTGTAGTTGCCACTCAACCCAGAGAAACCTAAGTCATAAGTCATAAATCAGTACTATTTCTTCTGCATCAGGCCAAAGAGACTTACATTCCGTTAGCATCTCTCAAAATTACCTCCTCAATATGTTTCCGGAGCTCGGAGGAAACCTTCCCTCTAAGCAACCTCTTATCTTGGATTCTCACAGTGAGCTGCTGTCGTACGTAGTTCTCAATGTCCTGGGCATTATCCCTTGCCTCAATACGGACATGTGGCAAATCTCGAAGGTGATTTTCAATATCCAGATTATGGCGGCTGCATATAAACATCTTGAAGGGATGTTTTGTTTTCCGTATCACAGATAGTAGACCTCGTAGCAAGTGACTGCGGACCTCCTCACAACATTCATCCAGAGCGTCTAATACAACCACAGGATGCTCAAAGCATTCAACTAGGTGACCCAAGAGGTTAAGGCTGGATTCAAAATTGAGCTGATTACGCGAAGATGGATCTTCCTGTTCCTTATTGTAGGCCTCCAAAGCCTCAGCACAGATGCGGTTCTGGCCACGGCTTCTTAAATTCGCTGGAGGACATGCCAGTTGCTTGATTAGCGAAAGCAAGATCTTCTCTCTGTCCCGGCGGTCTGCTTCATCTCGTTTGCAATAGAAGAATGCAACCTTATCAAACTGAGCTACCCCTTTGAGATACTCGACTGTTGCGGAACTAGGAGAAGGAGTTCGTTACACCATACCCTTACTGGAAATTGGCACGAACCACTCACACAAGTTTTGTTTTCCCAACGCCAGCTAGTCGAGCGGAAGGACCTCTTAGCAATATATCTTGACAGTAGGGTACAAGGCAGATTCAACTAGGCTGCTTACGGGCGCCATGCAGCCATAATAGCGCTGCGGTCTTTGAATTCTCCCAACTTGTAAACTCTTTCCTTTTGAATAGCCATGCCCCAGTATGTTCAACGCGGCCCTCACACGCAAGGTCATGGTGGCTTAGGTATGGTATGGTGGAGAACCACTGAAGGATAGTGATCCTCTTGTTTTCTTGGGGTAGTCGTGGCAGTCAATATGTGAATTAGATTTTGTCCCTGGAGCTTCCCTCGTACTTACCTTCAATATCTTTGTATATCTCGTCCACCTTTCTATCGATCCTTGAGATGAAGTCCTTCAGGAGCTCCCGAAGTTTATAAAACTCCTCTAATTGAATCACCGTTCAGAATGACATGTAACAAGGGATAAAGTGAAATATCTACCTTTGTTATGTTCACGTGTAGCTGAATGATCTGTATATCTCACTGGCGCGTTATACATACATGAAAGCAAACAGGTTTTTAGGTCTCATACAGCAATTTTCAACAGCGATAACAGCAGAATTGACTGCAGACTCTGGCTCGTCAGTTGCTCTTATGTCCGCCAAAGTAGATTCCGGAGTTTTCAGTTTATCAATCAATTTTCCTAGTAGACAGAATTAGCCCTGCCAGAACGCGTGATCTATTCAGCATCATAGCGCACTCTAGGCAAGAACACCCACTCCAAAAAAAATGAACAAATGGGTAAAAAAAATAAACAATAGGGGATCCTACTCTGGAATACCCTGATCAACCGACACAACGCTTGCAAGATAGCTGTGTATAAAGCAAGTAACCCCTTGCGGAGATTTTCTGTCGCCTCTTTTGCATTCGTTGGAACATCGCCAGTTAGGTACAGCTGCTCGTATATGGCACAGCGGCCAATTAGACAGGCAGCTCGCTCCACTCCAACGACAGCTTCTGCCACTTTTTCTTGTTCCCCAACGGCGAGCTAGATTGATAGAGAGCTTAGTAATGTAGTCTCAGACCTAGTAAATGTCAGTGGTACTATCATACAGACCAGTAATATGAACCTAACTCCCGCCCAAGGCAGCGCAGTATGTATTGGATCATACTGCACCGCTGTGTCTCCAACCGCCTTAAATTTGGTGATCCAGCCAATAAGCCTGTCAGCTGTTTCTTGCACGTCAACCTCCTTATCCCCCCACCTGAACTTTAGCCGCGTTTCCATAATCGCCTCTTTTGCCTGAGTTGCCGCTTGCAAAACACTCTGCAAAGTCTCCAGTTTGTCTGTACCCAGCTGCTGTTTAAGTTCATCCGGAAGTTTATTGTAAGCGTTAGTCCATAGGTTGTTGCCCCCACTTTCCACACTGGGATCATGTGTTGTCTGTTGTGAAGCCGAAGTAGAAGACCTTGGTGAAGGGCTTCGGTGAGATGGCTTCAAATGCTTAAGCATCTTGGCTATTTTATTCTCGCGAGGCGTACCACCAGATTGAGGCGAACTACTCTGCGATCCCCCGTCCTCCCCGGTCTTCCCAAACCCAAGCAGTCGAGGCATTATAGGTGGTTGAATTTGGTGTTATTGTTGCTTGTGGAGTATTCGTACTTGGGAAAACGACCTCAGGTAGATAGAGCTGAGCCTGAGCCCCACCTCGTGTGCATACTAGGTACATACACTGCACGCTAATCAATTACGAGACATCGGTATATACCCTGTACTCTCATAACCAACCTCCACCATTCCGGATTCGGAGTTGATCAAAATATTTAAATGGAGAAAACCTTTAAAATGGTTTCTTTTCTGACTACGAGAGACTGCACCTACGGTGCCGAGACATATCGCAAAACTTTGATCTAGCCGCACATGCTCTTGTTCCCAGACTTATTTAGCTTATCTCATATTATGAAGATACCTATTGTTAAATCTGTTGAATCACATGACCTGCCTCTTGCCTCTTGCGGTAGCCTGTACTGTACAATCTCGGGGGGATAAAAGACCTGAGCCTGGTCTTCTTCTGTTCTTCCTCACTCGACCACGGCAGATAGCATAATAGAGGATATACAATCTTGCTCACCTAGACCTATATGGCACCGTTGTTCAGTGACAACTCTAAATGCGATGTGCCATCACCCCTATGCAGATCCTTTTTTTATTATTAAGGAATCATTAATCGCATTCAGCCTATCTAGACTATGGCAGCTCCCGGTGGTACATGATTATGTAGCCTATCCTCCCCCCTCCAGCCTTCCCCTCCCCATATCCTACGCAATGAATTCCACCACTCCCTCGCACCACTCCCCATCTTCCCACATCTGTTCCGCTGACTGTCCAATACCGTCCCCCACGCACGGACAACGTTGGAGGTGTGCCGCATTCTGAGCCGTCCATCCGTCGCACACACACTGTGGGTCCTCTGTCTTCCCTATCTCCCAAAGCCATTGTCTCTGAGGGCCCTTATCCGTCACCATGTACCTATACCAGGCACTTTATCGCTTTCGTGGAACATCGCATGTGTGTCAGTGCTCTAGGTAGGGTGTAGGGGCGCGCTTGCCGGATCCCCGCGATGTCTGTCTCAGATCCTTGTTTGTCACAACCTCTCCTCTGGGGATTCCCTATTGCAAGATCATGAGGTTATGAAGAAGTGAAAGCAGAATATATTCTATCTGTAGACCTTCGCTCTAGACTTGTTCTAGTGCGCTATCTAATTTCGCCAGCGAATCCCAGCTCTTTTTATCCTTCCCAACTTATTCCAATTGCCCATATATACAGTATATATTAGAGACCTTCCGAAATCCCTCCAGAGGGCGTGGCGCTGGCTGGTATCAGGGTTCCGCACTAGAGGAGTGCAAACTTTTTTCTGTAGCTCGCTGGCACTGGTACCACCACAATTGGCGCTTGTTACAGGGTTTTTCGTTCTCTGGGAAGGGGACCCCGCCCCCCGACCCCAACTGCGCCGAGACTAGCTACTCCAACTACCCATTTGTGATATGCAGCACGTGAGAGTATCCCAGCACCTGTAAGTCCACCGGCGAGAGTATTCCAACATGTATCAGATGTACTCGTTTGTTTGGTCTTTAGTTCCTGTGGAAGCTACGATAGTGCACCAATCAGAGTCCAACTATTCGGCGTGCCTAATACGAAACTATACAACATATAATTCTCAGAGAGGGGTATTCTCGTGCCGAATGAGAATGGTCGCAAGCCCTCCCCATGTCATCCCTTACCCACGGACAGCGCTGGAGGTGTGCTGCGTTCTGATGAATCCTCCACTGCCCCTGAGGGTGTACAATGCGTGGGGGAAAGTGAGGACGCACGCACTGTATATCCTGCTTCTTGACTTGATTTATTTAATTTGCCAGACCCCAAATCGCCAAGTTCAGGGCAACTGAGAAAAAAAGTTTATTGAATTCATTAAAAAGAGCGGAAAAGTAGCTCCCGTCTCAGGACAAGATAATCGTACCCCGTTTATCAAGGATGTATTATTCTGCTTTATCCTGCCAGTATACAGTAGCAGTATTTTATGACTATCCATCCCTTTCCGGTAGACTTCTGCTCTATAACACCTAGGTTGGTATTATCTACCTGTAAAAGTAATTTGATTCTATATGCATTGATGAAAGGCAGTAGTACTCACCATTCACTTTTTTGTATAGACGGAGGGTCTCGTTGGCGTAAATCAATCTCCCGCAATTTCCTAGTATACACAATTGACCCCTTGGATGTGACTTTTACTTCAGAAGTACGCCCTCCTGCGAATTCACCACCAATAGTAAGTTTTGATGAGGGACAACCACTACCATCACCGAAAGCAATGGAAAGTACTTACTTGGTAGCATGAATCTATAGATTTGAATGAGGCACTTTTAAGTTATACTGCATATCATGCATGGCCTTGATGTACATAGTCCAATTCTAGCAATAATCGCAGCATTACGATACTTATTAATTGCGGAATTCCCACCACTCAACACTTGCAAGAATCTGACGCTCAACCTGGCTGAAATGGTGGCTTTGCTTTTTTTGGGGGGGGACATAGACTCCTTCACGTAACACTCGATGAAGGCTAGCCAGTTCCTAGTGATCTCAAATCTTTTGCTGAGCTGCTAAGGAACCTCTAATAAGCTCGCGAAGGACGATATAGTCACATTTCTCAACGTGAATCTAGGAGCACTACTCTCTCCCATGGTGGTTGCTATTACCCTGAACTCGTATTATACCCTATGCATATATGGCCTCGTGGAATGATGACCACATAATATAGCTGTGACAGCAAGCTCGGGGTTTTAAGTATTTTCCTCATGGAAGCAAGTAACTAACAAGACCAGATACCTCAGAAAGTATAAGTGGAGAAAACTATAATACGCGGATAATACCCAGTAGGTGAACAACCTCCCCCCAAGTCAGCACACATCTCTGGGTCATATTTACGGATCCGGGCCCTCAGGCTTTCCTCCTCAAACAACTCCGGTGTGCAGCCACCCTTGGCCCACCTTACCCTCAGTGAAAAATGGTAGCTAAACACATCACCTGAAGCTCCTGGGGGTACGCAAGTGCGTAGATTGCTGGGAGCAATTAATTGTGGGAGCGATACCTATCCGAGTGAGTAGTCCAGGGGGTCCACGGCACTTTCCAAACGGGTTCCCAACCGTTCAACCATCCACTAGCTAGGACTAAGATGTAATAGGTACACCTGGGATACGGAATAACATTAGTACTGAATGACCAATGGGGTACGATTGATATTTCAGGAATGCCAGGGCTATTCTCATGTTCGCTGCATATAAATGAGAATAACAGTTTCTTCCATAGTAGAATGGTCGGTCCCAATATCTGTTGTGCATGAATTTTAGTTACCCTGAAGTCAGCACCCGAGACTTCCCATAAGAGTAAAGTCCCGTCTACTAGGTATCACAGTCATTCTAGTCTACAAGTGGCAGACTGTTTTTGGTACTTTCTGCGGGGTTTTGTGAGTTTGAAATGTGTCAGACATGAGCACGGTAGGATATATAATATATAGTTATGAGGTAAATTCAGACAAGGGAAGTGGTCGGAGGCGAACGTTGTGGTCCTGGACAGTCAAGGGGCGATCGCCAGAATCAGCCACTTCGGGGCTTCAGGGTAACCCTAGCTCATACCTCCAGAAGTACTATAGTAAAAACTTTGACACCAGAAAGCATGGTGACAGCACCGTGAAATCTTTTAAAGCTTAGACCAGACCCTCACCGACGGCTGTAAAAGTCTTTGTTCTAATTTCAGCTACTTTTCGCGCTGGAATGCCATGGAATTAATCTTAAAACTCTTATGGGTAATGTGTACTGGTATCACGAATCACAATTCCAATCCGTCTCGGGTGACTGAAGTTAGCTACTTTGATCATGAGTTGATCATCCCCGTACGCATAAACGTGGGCCTTTTAAAAATGAATAAATACATGTAATTTCCTTGATCTCGATTAGTTCCAAATTTCTTGTACAGTTTGGCATGGGAGTAGGAAAAATATCATCACGTGATCTCTCAACTGAGGCCGGAGCAGGGGCGCCCTAGCTTAATGTTACTAAGTAGAAGTGGATTGAATATTTTCAATAGAATCTCTGCTACGTACATTGACTAGGATGGCGGAGCAGGCTTGAACTGGTCCGGGGTGATTTTGTCGGCTCCGGGCACAGCGCAGCCGGAGCAGCTAGTGTAGTAGGCATCTGCAGGAGGTGGGGCGCTCGAAGCAACCCCAGACCCATACACATGTAAGATTCCATGGCTACAAGCGGGTCAAGGAACCATTTACAGTTAAAACAACCTAGAACCGTGACTTAGGTATCCCACAAAAAATAAACGTTGCAAACTACTTACCTAGTACTAATAAAGGGCCTAGATCCGGGTCAAGTAATTGACAATACCTGGTACTTGTTAGGACCACTGATATTAACACTGCAGAAGTAGTAATTGCTCCAGCCCTCACATGGGAAAGCTCATAGAAAAGCTCATGGAGAGAGTTCGTTTAAATTTAAAAGTGGTGAAAGCATGCAAAAGCTCATGGCTAGACCATGGCAAGGCTCAGAGCCTATGGCATGGTGATATGGTGGGGGATATAAAGGCTCTAGCGTAGATAACCTAAGAGACTAGGAACGAGAACATAAGTACGGTGGCTGCTTCATTTCTTCATCGGCTTTTTCACAATAGCATAGTCTGGTTGGAGAATTGGCTTATGGTAACAGGTGTCAGTGACTACGTATACACTAGTACCATTGGGCTTCCGGGATGTTACACAGGCCTAAACCTACTGGCGTAGTCACTGCCTGTTCTGGTCAAGCGACAAGTTCATGGTATTGGAACTAAGATTGACTACTATATACATATGAGGGATTGCGATACAATATGGAGGTGGACATACTTTGCCTTCCTGAAAAGGACGACCCATACGTTTCTTGTACTAATAGTTCCTTGTTAATTTGCATCTCACCACAAGAATTATCCCGGTATACTAAATCTGTCTACATGGTTAATAGCGAAATTATGTTCAAAGATCTTGAAAAATCTTTTTTTAAATAATCATTAATCACATTATGGACTGCAGCTCCCAGGTTACCCCAGGTGGCCGCTCCAGCCAGCCCCTGCCCTCCCCGCCATTTACATTGTATTACCAAAGAAATTCGTACACACTCTCGCACTAACCATAAAAACCCCCGTACAAGCAAACACCCACGCCTTTGACAGTACCCATGAATACATACTATATCAGCAAGACCAGGAAACTCACAGCCGAGCCCGCCCTTAATTCAGTTTGTAAGAAACGGGGAAGATTTTTTATTGCACCCAGAGACAAAGGCATTATATATAGTAGCACGTCATAGAGGGCAAGTTGGACCCATGTGCAAGGAGCACCTCAAATGAATAGGCTTATGCCATGCGGTGGATATTTTATGTAGCAATACACAAATTTCCCGCCTAAGCACTTAAGTATAAGACACAAACAAATTCAGACCAAGTATATCTAGTCAACCCTCAAGCATATACTTATATACTTAGCTCTCTCGAGCGTCTGATAGAGCTCACAATCCAAAGGTCTGGGGCACTATAATTGTGAATCCACAATGTTCCTATTTCCTGAACTTGACTTGGTACCCCAATGGAACTATCATAGCCTTGGGATATGCTCACTTCCTTGCTTCAGAGCAGACCTGCCACATTGAACACAGAGCAATAGTGATATGAAAAACCTGCAATACACAGTAACACACAATAACAAGATTTGGAGGGTCATGCTGTACAGGCCATTCACTTGCAGGATTGTAGGCCCAACCAATACACACGAGAACATGCAGCTAAATTACGTAGACCCGCATATAGCGTTCTTTGGCCAAAACTTGCAGTAGTTGACGCCTCCAGCAAGATCGGTTCCACACCAACACGGACCAAATATAGGGCAGTTTTTACCGGCCTTACATCTAGTTGAGACACTGGGTTAGAGTTGTTTGATATATAGTAGAAAGGCGTATAACTGAGAATGAAGATATATGATATCAGAGGATGAAAGGTCTACTTACTGGCAACGCTCGTGTTTTGCACAGTGCATCCTAGAGAAACCTGGTGGGCAAGCTGTACCACAACCCCCTTTATTGTCCGCTTTCGGATAGCATTGGAATTTGATATCCACCCCTGGCCTGCCATCTCTCCAGCAAGCTGCACAACCGGTATCACAATCTAACCCCGCTGTGGGCTGGATGAGGCTCACTACGAAAACAAAGGCGACGCCAGAATACAAATACAGCTTCATAGTGCTGCAAATCCCAACATCAGTTCCGCACAAGGATCAATGAGGAGAAATGAATTGAAGGGTAGGGCACTAACATGACGGCGTGTGAATTTGCTGCTTATTTTGTTGAGTGAGGCGAGGGAGAGTATATGTAGTTTGTTGCCGTTGGATTTTGGGTATTGGACAAGATTTGGGTTTCAATTCGAGAGGAACCGTCCGCGGGGACATGAGATATTTAAGGAGTGTCGGGTGCGGAGAAGGCTTTGCGCAAAGTTGTAATGTATGCTCCTGAAATGAAGGCCTAATTCTACCGCAGAGCGCACGCGTACGTATACGATGTCGGGCAGAGGTTTAGATATGGAACTCATCTCCGCCGAAACCATGGATATGCCCATCACAATAGTGTGAGGGAAGCTATCGTGGGGTAACTGTAGGATAAAGCGGGTGCCGATCAGTGATTTCCAATGTGAGGTGTAGTTGCAAGAAATTCTGTCGCCATTGTGACGAAAAGGAGGGGTATCTTTACTGTACCCATGTAGTGCACTTGGATCTCAGTAAACACGAAAGTGCGAAAAAGGAGGGTTGGAAAGTTCGGTTGATATCTCTCTTCAGTCTGAGTTATCAGAATCATCAATTGCGCATGCGCAGTGGCATATATAATGAAAACATACTCATGTGGGTGGAGGGTTACAGCATTGTTCCCTTGCCGATGATATGCTGCTGCTGCTGCTGCTGCTGCTGCTGCTGCTGCTGTTGATGATGACGGCACCCAGGGGGATATTGAGAGTCCTGAATATCTGTTATATATAATTAGTCTCGAATTCGAACGGAGATATCATACGACGCCTGAATACAGTAACTTTTGATGCCAAGTGCCGGGGCTAACCCTCTTTAGATGTTTGTTGTTGAACCAGGACCTACTGGTAGCTGAATGCAAGCATGCAACAATTCGTCGTGGCATGAAGCCAGCAGATGCATTAAGATATACCTCAAAGAAGTCATTACTCACTCGATGACGCACCACAATTGTACTTTAATTGTACTGAACAAGATAGTATAGAAAAATTACATTTTCGCCCCACTTTAATTATACTTTTTTTTGCACGGAATGATAATTGCCGGGGCCCTACTCCGTACATAGGTGGGTAACACTTAGACTTGATTACCTAATTAGGTAGGCAGGTGCCTATCACGGACGCCAGAAGCCCTAGCAAAACATGCAGCATATTCTATTACCCTAGCGTTACTCTGACCGATATCGGTAGATGGCACAAGAGCACTCGAATGATGTAATTATGCGCATGCCAGTGGGCTACTGGTAGTCTGGATGTGCAGTACACATACGATTGGCGCTACTATGAGCTTTCCTATGAGCTTTTGCATGGGCTTTTGCATGGACTTTTGCATGCTCTCGACGGGTATTTGGCTGACATACTAAGTATTTTATTAAGTGGTATAGTAGCTAGTATACTGACTGGTACCTTCACTAGTCATTAAATGGCTGGCGCGTGAACTGGAGAATTGACGGGCATATGGACTGCCAAGTTGACTTGAATAATGTCTAGGGAATTGACGAGTATAGATGAGCATATAGACTGGTAAAGAGACTGGCATATTGACTGGCATATAGACTAGTTTATCGGCTGGTATATTGGCTGGCAAGTTGACTATATAGAATATTGACTAGGGAATTGACGAGTATTGATGAGCATACAGACTGGTGAAGAGAATCGGCTGGCATATGGATTAGTGAACTGAGTGGCAAATTGACTGGAATATTAACTGGAATATTGGCTGGAATATAGACAGGTGGATTGACTGGTATATGAACTGATACGGCTAGCATATGGACTGGTTTACGGGCTAGTATATGGGCTGGCATATTGGGTGGCATATTGACTGGTAAGTGGACTGGTAACGGCTGGCATATAGACTGGTAAATTGAGTGGAATATTGACTGTAGTATTAACTGGGATATTAATCGGTGCATTGATTGGCGTATTGGCTGGTAATGGGTGGCATATGGGTGGCAAATTGACTGGAATATTAACTGGTACCGGCTGGCATATGAATAGGCGAATTACTCAAGAATTGACTAGCAAATGGACTAGCAAATAGACTAGGATATCGACTGGGATATTGGTCCTGGAACATAGCCTTGATATATACAGTCAATTATTCAGTCAATATGCCACTCAATTTGCCAGTCCATACTGCCATTAATTCTCCAGCCCATATGCCAGTTAATTTACCCGTCAACTCACCAGTCAATATACTAGTCAATTTGCCAATCCATGTTCCAGTTAATTCACCAGTCTAGATGCCGGTCGTTAGGTACTAGTCAATTTGTCAGTCAATTTACCAGCCAGCCCACATGCCAGCCGTTACCAGCCAATATTCGAGTCGATGTTTCGGTGGGCAAAGAAGGAAATGCTTATCCTAGATAAAATAAGCATAGTTTCATTATCAACATTACAAGAGATTGAAAACCAACTACGTGCTGTTCGTGATAGTGAAGAAGCTTTTGGAGGCTTGAAGATTGTTTTATTTTTTGGTGATTTCTTTCAATTCCCACTTGTACTTGGTTGTGCCTCATGGCATGCAGTACCCCATACTGATGATGTTTCTACAAATGCGGAGGGTAAGCGCTTGTGGGGGGAGTTATCCTGTTTAATGAGCAAATGCGCCAACAAGATGATATGGAATATTGCGCATTATTACGCAGAATCAGGGCTGGTACCACTATTATTTACCCAAAACACGCACGTCGGCCAATGGACACCAAGCGTATAAAGTTATTGTGTGCTCGAACCAGCTTCGGCAGCATATATGAATTTGCGAGATCGCGCAATCAGCCACTGTTCATCCTTGTGGCAGCCCATCATTGTATTGATGCCTCTGTTAAAGTCGATGATTGGCGGTCTCTGGCAGTTGTTGATCATGGAAGCAACTTTCCTGGACCCAGTCTCTTCATTTTCACGAAGTACATGCCCTTTATACGTCTCTCGGGATCAAAGAAGCGACCGCTGTGGATTTTGCGCTTGATGAATCAGCCAATGTTAACTCGTTTGGCGATAACACAGTAGGTGAATATTTTCAAACCATGGTTCTATGCTACCCAAATGCCCCTCTCGCAGGCACAATATGATAAATCCATGCTAATTTTCTAAGGCACAATATGGATTATAGATTCTCCATCAAAGTGTCTGCTTGTTAAGGTTGCAAGGTACACTATACACCTCGCTTCTGGGCACTAAGGTTGTCACTACCGCATCCACTGAGAAAGAAGACTCCATGTCGCTTTTTAAGACATAGGCCGAGCTCACGTTAAAGCCACTCTTTTTGGACCTCGCATATCGACTTTCCTGCGTGCGCTCTTAAAAAGCGACATGGAGTCTTCTTTCCCAGTGGATGCGGTACCCACTAATAGCCTAGTTGCCTCCCCACAATGTAATTACTGACTTATCCGCCCGCCATCGTCTAGGCGGTGTTGCCTACCAAGTAGTATCCCATCAATTTTCACATCTTTATCTCAATCCCCCATTTCACCGACTCCATGTACCAGCGTCCTACTTTGACCCCCCCGGTGAGCATGCCTCTCGGCAGCCCACACGAACTGCAGCACAATCACTATCCTACCCCGCACTCCACCTCTTCATTGACTGGACATTCAGTGGGTGTCCCGTACCTGGGCCCACAGAGTTCCCCTCTAGGTCCTCTCACCCCCCTAGACCCCCCCCCTGGCCAACCAGACGCATTTCCTATCGTAGACTCTATCTGCTGTGACATCCCCAAGGTCCATACCATCCCTTCAACGGCGAGCACTTCCACCCTCATCGGCATCACAAGTGATCACTTCGACCGTTATAGGTCTAGAGACGTCACATTAGTTCTTCGGGGCCCCAGAAATAGCCAGCTTCCTTGTCTCTGTCACGACTATCTAGCAGAGCGAAATTTCCGGTGAATACAATGTTTTATAGCCCTGCTTTTGCAAAAGGGAAACTGACAAGCCGTACACCTTTAGGTACACTCTCCTCGACGGTCACCCCCCGGCACTTATAATTCGTCCTATACCTAAAGCCCCGCACGATTTCGCCAGTGACTTTTTTTCCGATCTCAAAACAGAAATGCGCGATGCCGGGGTGATTACAAAATCCGAAGCACGCTCCCTAGGGAATAGGCCTGGGCACGAGACGAGACATCTCGAGACTAAGCCTCGAGACTTTTTATGAAAGTTTTTCATTGGTTGTGTCGTGCAGATATCTGTGTGAGACAGCGTTGAGACAGCGTGATAGCCGTTGAGACAGGGCGATAGCCGTTGAGACAGGGCGATAGCCGTTAAGACAGTGTGACAACCTTCATGAATTATTTCCGTTAGTATATGATTAGCCCAAATGTCTCGAGACTTGCGAGACTGTCTCGAGCTCACAAGCATAGAGTCCCGAGATATCTCGAGAGCACTGTCCCTATCCACGAGACGTCTCGAGACGTCTCGTGCCCCGGCCTACTAGGGAATATAACCGACGTCGCCCTACCAACTAAGCCCCCACCATCCTGGGATCACAATCTCCACCCTGCCCGTATCAAGGTAGCAGATGTTGGGATCGGACCTAAAGTAGGGGCGGGGAAACCCTTCTTCGTGGTGGAAACAGGTTTCAGTCAGCCGTATAATGATTTAGTTCATGTTGGGCTCCTGCAAGATGCCACTCAGTGGTTGGAACAGACGCGGGGAGAAGTAAAATGTGTTGTACTGGTTAAGATTCATGAAGGGAAGATTGAGCAGGTACCGGCAGTGACTCAGGCTCAGACGATTCGGGTACCTCCATTGAGTCGACACTCTCCACGCATGATGCAGAGTATGAGCAACTATCCACCTCCCCCGCCCTGGTATACCAACTCACCGGCCGCCTCTCCGCCTTTGTCGAGGTATGGCGTTATGACCCAACCACGCAAAAGAAATCCGGGCTGTCGCTATGTTCTAGATAGGACGAATGCGATTAATGATTCTTGAAAAATCCGGGGGGCCCCGCGTGGTATGCTCTCCACTTCATTCTGTACATGACCAGTGCTGCTTACCAGAACGCTTCTGTCATAGTCTGTCGTCCCTGGAGCAAGTATAACCATCACCAGGTCCGATCTTGGCTTCCTCCCCCGAGCAAAAAAGAACAATTTTCATCTTACTTTAGACCAGCTGGCCAAGGAGCTGGATGGGCCAGCCAGAGTTCGATTAGCATATCAGCGCAGTGTAGATAAACGCAGGAAGCAAAGACAGGAGAGGGAGGAATCTGGATAGAGTGGATGAGTGAGACGGTGGGGGGGGCGCTTGTTTCTAATTGTTTTTTGCACAACGGCGAAGTACTGATGAGTACTAATGGTGGGCCAGATTCACCTATCATGAACGAACTGTGCTGATTGCCTTCCATCCGTAGGCTAATTTTCTTGCATGATGAACATCACCGATAATGAGGGGAAGATAGAATTTTTTCTTGTGAATTATAATTAGGCCTGGGCACGAGACGAGACGTCTCGAGACACTTCGGCAAAAGGCTCGAGACATCTCGAGATGGTTCGGCAACTCGAGACTTTTTATGAAAATTTTTCATTGGTTGTGTCCTGCAGATATCTGTGTGAGACAGCGTTGAGACAGCGTGATAGCCGTTGAGACAGGGCGATAGCCGTTAAGACAGTGTGACATCCTCCATAAATTATTTCTGTTAGTATATGATTATAATTAGTCCAAAAGTCTCGAGACAATTCAGGTCTCGAGACGTCTCGAGCCCACAAGCATAGAGTCTCGAGATATCTCGAGAGCACTGTCCCTATCCACGAGACGTCTCGAGACCAAGGCCCTGTCTCGTCTCGAGACGTCTCGTGCCCAGGCCTAGGCCAA
>Ga0307514_10001381_pt1 | contig 30516 bp, 32 predicted proteins | sample 16_EM_MG_FD_203088 | JGI IMG/M metagenome (GOLD analysis project Ga0307514, IMG submission 203088) | Populus trichocarpa ectomycorrhiza microbial communities from riparian zone in the Pacific Northwest, United States - 16_EM | ecosystem: Host-associated > Plants > Roots > Unclassified | place... | reverse complement strand
TCTGGGGATCAAGGCTTGAGCGTACAGAAGCCACCCGAGTTTGCCATACAAAATATATGCACACACAACATATGTATGTGATAGCGCTAGCGAATAACTCGAGTCTCTACGGTATATCTTCAGCATTGGGTTTGCTCCTTTGTGTAAAAACACTTCGACGCCTTTAGGATAACCATTTTGCGCTGCCCAATACAAAAGTGTAAAACCGCCTTCATCTTGGTGTGTTATTTGTGCCCCTGAAGGTGAATTGTTTTGACATAGCCTCCCTCTGCACCCGTGGGTATGTTGTACGACTCCCAATTCCCCCTCACTCAGAGATGTATGCTAAGCAGCGGTAGCATGTGTGAAGGCTTCAACGGCCCATGCCATGGACTATCCCTCCGTGGCATGGCACTACGGCTATGCCTAGCTGACGGGTGGACAATATCTACACGCTCTTCGGTGATGGTGTCGGGTAGGTCAGCCTGTCAGGGAATATTCTGGAGTGGGCTGGCCTCTCCGAGATTGTTTTACTATGTACGTATCTTGCCACAGCTGAATATGCATATGAACTATGCGGAAATTCCAATTGGGTGGGTATATATGATGGCTTCATCAAATAACTCCACATCTCAAGGCAGTTCGGGCCCCGCATTTCTTAATGCTTTTGAGGAATGTCTTGCAACTGGTCCCAATAGTTTTCGGCTTTCCTACCAAAAATGACGAGATATTCGGAGAATCATTCAACAGCCAGATACGACAAATACGACATCAAATGAGATGGATCGTATTGAATGAATACCTGATTAGAGATGATAGTACACTTCCGAAAAAAAGCCCAGCATGATGCAACAGGCTGAAGGAGCAGGTGGTTGGGAAGTTGTTGTTTCAGAACATGTCTATGATATAATTGTGAATACATATTTATCATTGCTTCATGTGGGATCTAAGATTTTCAAAGCTATTAATGAGCGATATTATGCGAAGGTGGAGGTATTTTTTACCCTGTTAAGATCTCAGTCTAATAATAATAGGTTGGATAGTTGCTCAAACATGTGCCCAAGCAATACAAGAGCTCAGCTCCAGCCAGTTGTTGTTACAGAGCTATGGGAGCGCGTTCAAACTGATATGCGAGGTAATCTAGATGGAGAATCCAAATGCATACGAGACCATTTTAGCAAACTCTCGGCTGCTTTTGCATTAAAAACAAAAGCAGCAAATAAAGTGGCTAATGTTGTTATGTGTTGGATATCACTATTTGGTCCACAACGCATTTTACAATGTGATAATGATAAAGAGTTCAAAGGCAATTTACTTATTTTAGTGAAAGGGTATGGGACTTAAATGGCTATTTTCGCGAGGGCCGGCCTTCCCAAGAATTACCCGGCTTCCCGGGCAGGCACATTCGCGAATCAGCCAGATTCCTGGGTAGGTCAGAACATTTTCTTGTGGCACCAACGCCAGCATGTTTAAGGTTGACGGCCTGATTCGAAATTTTATATTCAAAATATTGTCAGGTCCCCTACCCCTCTCAAACTAATTCTGCCGAGACTTCCCAAACCAAATCTCCAAATTTCTCGTGACTCACAAAAATCAGTCCTTGCTAAACCAAATCCGAGGGTCCATCAAGACCGTGGCCAACCTCGCCAGTTCCAAATATCCTACTAGTAAAGGCGAAAAGGTGATATCGAAAACCAAATCATAAGGAATCACGAACCAATATTTCCCAAGAGGGGACGAAAGCCAAAACTAGGAAAAGAAAACCCACTAGACCACCAACGGAAAATGAATGAAATATAATAAAAGAGACTAAGAATAAACCCACAAATGCCCAAGTCCATTTTCAAACCCCCTTGTCCGCCACATTGCACGCATCCCCTACATACTCTGATTGAAATATACCGAAACTCGCCAGAAACTCCTCATCACTCATGCTATCCCCAATGAAGTTATTTTCTATCCCAAAGTCAGGCACTGCTGTAAACCGTGAAATACCCTGATCCATGATTTGCGAAACGGTGGGACTGAGAGCCATTCCCGATGTGGTAGCGGGGGGGCTGTGACTGAGGAATTGGGGAATTGCACCGTAGTGGCTATTTCGTGTCGATATGTTGTTACCGTCCATGTCAACATATGAGTGCTGCTGAGTTTGCGAGAAAGGGTTAGTGAACTGCGGCTGTCCGAACTGTACACCGGTGTTGCTCGGAGGAGGGGAGAGGTGGGTTGATGAGGTGAGAATCGAAGTTTGGAAGGAAGAGAGTTGCTGCTGGTCGTGAGAAGAAGTACTTGGAGCTTGAAAAGAGTGCAGAGCCTGTATATTCTGCGTTACCTGCTGCTGAGCATGGCTGCTCGACACATACCCATGGCTATGTCCGATTTGATCCTGGTTGAAAGAGGGCGTCTGGAAGCTGTGACTGGGCAGCGGAAGAGGTGGGAGACCAGTCAGATCATCCGATGACTGGTACAAGCGTAGCGAAGGAGTAGAGATCTGTCGCTGGACACCGTTAATAGTACTGTTCTCTAGACTGCCATTCCGATTATGAGCTGCGGCCACGGCGGCTGACTGCATTCCAGGAACCCATGGTACGGGAGCTGGTGCAGGGGCTGATACAGGAGCTGGTGCAGGAGCCAGCTTTCGCTGATTGACTATCCTAGCAGCGGAGTTTGTTCTCGACTTGGACACTGGGCCGTCATTCTGCTCGGCTTTCGTGACCTTCATTGCTCGTTTCCTCTTAGCACTGGCAGAACCCTTTATAAGACCTTCGTCTTGTATGGGCTCCTCCATGGTACCAGCCTCCTCCGTACCATTGCCCAGGGTAGGTGCGCAGATCACTTCTGGCGTTGGCTCGGTACCTTTTCGCACTCGTGATTTCACAGACACCTGTTTCTTCTTCACAGCTTTCCAGGGTGGTTTTTGTCCATGCTTGTCCTCGAATAAGTTGACATGGTCGCTTTCCCGCTCCTTCTTGCGCTTGTTGGAGGCTTGATTATATGTGAAGGTCTGTTTGTCGCGACTTCGTTAGATAACCCAGGTAGCAAAAGGGTGCTTCGGGGGGGTGCAGTTTAAAACGAGCATGTGCAATAGCAAGAGAAGCATAAATCAAGGGATACACACGAGTAATCAATCATACCACATACCTTGATCTTGGCCACCGGCTCCCTGATGATGTTCTTCATTTGTCCATCCTTCGACATATAGTTGCAAGTCCCTTTCGCAAGCCTGCATAGCTCCCTGACAGCGTCTACTCTTGCAGCAAACTTCATGCCTACCACTTCCTCGGCAAACATGTGAAATTTGTGGATTTTGGCTACAACTCTCCATGCGACTTTGCGATACGCTTCTGGGCCCGTTCTTCTCTGATCTTTCCACGAGTTGAAGACCCTCGTATCGTCGGCATCTAGGACCTGCCCTTCTTCGCATAGCAGCATTGCCACATAGAGCTCTTCCGCGAGTGTTTCGCGGTACACCTTGCACGACGTGGGAGGGATCCACCCAGTTAGTGTCACCGAAGTCCCACGGCAGTCGGCTAGAGAACGGTATCTCCAGTTGTGACACCCCGCAATTGGGTGCTCAAAGCAAGGATGGTTACTAAGGCGTAGGACGTGCTGTGGGATGTCCACCGCCTCTAGCCCCGGGACGGGATACGAGTAGTATGTCGCCGTTGACCATTCGGCAGCCGGCCGCGGAGGATTTTGTGATGCACTCTCAAGGGCCAATGGGGTTTGCCCTTGACTGCCGACGCCTGAGTCTATGGAGGCCCGGGCTGAGTTATGGCGGCAGTTGCCGCACCTGCCTGCCGTTGGTAAAAATTGGTACTTGACCCCTACATGAAGCGTGTGATCATAGAGGTCAAGCAGCCTCTGTATTATCTAATCAGCGTTGTCCTTGCTCATGCTCAACGACAGGCTTGCGAGCGTATTTGTGCTTACCGCGCCAAGATACCCGGCCCGTTGCTGGTTCACATTGACTAATCCCCCCTCCTGTAATTCGTCCTCAACCTCAGTACCCCCCGAGCCTTCTGACATACCCTTTATCAACTCCACATTTGCGCTGCAGAAATCGGCCATACATGCATCGAAATACTCTGAGGGTACCGTTTGGTGGGGGCCGCCATGGGCTTGTAGGAGATGGACAAGGAGGGAACGGTAGAGAGTGTCGATCGAAGGGCTCCGAGCCTCTAACGGGCTTGTACCACTCCTTGGGACCAATTGGGACTCACCTTGGATAGGGGGTAAGAGGGGGCCAGAGCGTTGGTAGTCGAGGTTGCTGCTTCCTGGCTGATTTGCTGGGGTTTCAGTTCTGTCCAAGGTCAGAAGTTGCTGGAATAGCCCTTCTTCTAGGCTAAAGCCAAAGTTGGTAGATAAATCTGTCATTTGATCCGAGGAGAGAGTTGGGTTGGCAGATTACAAGGGCTCCTAAGCCAACCAAAGCGGTTTATATTAGCAACAATTTTCCTTCAAGCAGAGCAGACCTAGACAACTGTTAATCGAACAAGATGGAAGGGAGAGTCCATACTAGCAGTAGGAGCGATATTGATACCCGAGGGAGGGTTGGTTGGGGTCGTAGGCGAAGCGGATTGAGGGCTGTTACGGGCTTGAAGCGGTGTGGAGAACGCAACTGATTTCGGGAACGTAATTGCCTGAAATGCCGTCGTAATAGTCAGTGCTGCTGTCGTCCTCATGTTTGTTTCTCATGCCTCAGGGAATCCCACCTCCTCTTTATACCTATATACAACCACTAGTGATTGGGGCATGGTCTAACCCCAGCCTTGCAGCTCAGCAAACCCACATTACAAGACCATCTTTGCCTGGTACTCGGCGTTCTGGTGGGGTGGTGCTGCTGGCACCCTCGCTTAGCGATAGCCCTCCTGATCAGGTCGGGAGGCGGATGATTTGAGAAGGTGGTGTAATAGGAAATCTTTTTGAGGGCCGATATGTAGAAATGCTCTCATGCAAAATGCTGAAAGAGGAATGCCATGTGAGGGAGCTCAGCCGTGGGCACTGCCATGGCCAGTAGAGTGCTTGAGATCTCCTCTCCTACTCTTTGCTGTAAGGCGTAGGAGGGACAGGCTTCGAGCGAGGCTCGAAGGGCTGCCATTGGTGGATGCACATGTGCACAACACACCACTTCCACCGATGGTGCAGGCTGATTTCCCTTGTACGCGAGGTTAGAGATCTGGTGTACCGTGACAGCCTTCCGCCCGTAGCCACTGCTAGCTTGGGCGGCCATTGAGGGGGGAAATAAAGGTGTACCACGTCATTGCTATATCGGACTATGTTGGGCGGGGCCCTGAGTGCGACGGGAACTAGCTTTCCGCTAAGAAGCCTGGAGAGCAGGCGCTGTAAATTCTCCTTAACTACCTTAGTACCTCCAATCCAGAACATCTCAGACCGCACAAGCACAACTCATGCCAGTGATGAACACCCTACATAGCTCCCTCCCTGCACGCATTCCAGGACTCACCCGAGGCCATACTGGGCACAAAGGCCTTGGCTAGAGGGAACAAGTGGACAATGGGCCCTAAAGCTGTGATTACACTGTAAATTGAATGGACATGAATGTTTTAAAGGATGCACCAGCGGTGGAGAAAACTGTGTAATCATCATGCTGGCCCCATGGTTCAGAGTCGGCACTCACCTGCGGGGCCTACAGAGGTGAATCACCTAGTCTCGCGCATTGCACAAATACATATATGCAGAAAGGAAGCTTTAGCAGCGATGCCGCAGGCACAGTGGTATCAGATCTAGGAGATTGGTAGATACCAAGGAGGGGGCCAGTGGCGAGTCAATATCAGAGATGGGACGCGGTAACGTTGTGAACGGGAACCACATTAGGGCAATGGAGCCTCTTCACTAAGCTTCTGGAATTAAGCCTTTCTAGGGACCAGAAATAGAGCTCGAGCATCCTCGTACCAGGTGTAGCCTGAGGGAAACCATGTAGGTACCCACGTTAAGAAATGTCATGATCAGGATATGAACTGCCATATTGAATTGATGCAGGATGGAATTCATGCAGGAGGTAAATAGTCTCATTACTGGGCTTTATGTAGAGGGATGCATTGGAATGTTTATTATATTTACGTGAGTTACTACAGTACTGATGCTCAACTACCTTCTCTCGAATCTTATGCACGCGAAAGTAGCACTACATTGTCAGAACCTAAGCTTTATCCACTGACATGGCACTTCTCTGGATTAGAGGCAGATGCCCTGAAATACTGCAGCCACAAGAGGGAATATAACTACAAAGGTACCTATCAGCTTGAGGCAATACAGCTCCAGCACAGCGCGGGCAAGGTAAGAGCCTGGGAGTGGAAACAATGCAGGCACAAGTACGCACACCCTACACAAACGCCAGCTGCAGACACTACCAGTACACACTGTACGCTAGCATAGTAATCCGTACCCCATGGTCTTACCCTGTGGCCTTTTCCCTCATGGTGGTAGCGGCCTGGGGAGCGAGACCAGGTGGACGGTAAATACACCTCAGTATTTGCGCCTAGTTATTTAATACCCTTCAGTCTTCCTCTAGTCATGCCATCAACTGAAGGAGAAAAATACTATAATGCTCAAGATGTGGTCATAAAACACGTAAAGAGTCATAGTCATTGGGTCAACCTGACGATAAAAGGAAACTCCCTTCATTCAGCTATACAAAATGCTAACCCACCCAGCATGTGCAAAGCCACTGCATCTCGTTTACCAGTACCTCATGCGAGTGCGGCCGCTCGCTTGCATAATGATGTACGTGCCATGCCAGCTGGCAAACGTGCTTCCCACCGAACACCTATCCTAGATTACGTATCTGCCAGGAAATTACTCTATTGGCTACAGCTCGAGGCTTCCAGAAGGAAGTGTTCGCGCGCAAACAAGTGCAATAGTTTGGTTCCATCATGGGACAAATCCGGAAAGTGCAGGCCCGCAACTGCAGCCATGAGCAATCATACTTTAGGATCCATTTGAAGTAGACTCTCCCTGCGTAAACCCCACGAGATGCGTAGGGCTTTGACGTACCACCCTGCCGATGCTGTTTACGCTCGTTCCCATCCAATCAAATAACCCGCAAACAGGGCGTTGAGGTGTCAAGTTTTGCCCTCTGAGAGATTGAGAGGATTGGAGGTGAGATAGTTTGGAGCGTGTGAGACCAATCCCAGGCTATGATTCACTGTTTCGTGCCGGCCGCTTCTTTCTGAACGTGTTAACGGCTTTCCCATTTTTCTGAATTTCGAACCACGTGGTGCTGTAGATAACCTGCATGTGATTAATATTGAGTTCTGTTTTGTTTTAAGGAAATGGTCTTGTAAGCCAGACGAAAGCCGCTAACTTGAATCCACCATTCCCAAAAGGCATGCGTGGATCGTGGCCATGCCTGCTGCTGGGTATTACACCAAATACTCAAAGTAACTATTCTGTCCAGTGATCTTGACCTTGACAAAACTAGACTACGCCTGAGTGTACTTAGTCCCAAAACTCCTGACTGTTCCACCGTAGGTAGTCACTTCTTCCACCAGATCAGGTACCTCTGTGGTGATCCTCATACCCCGAGACCTCAGTATGCATATATGGTGGTGTGATCTTTGTTCAATGTCGACACTTGAACACACTGCCTGCTTCATATATAGCGCTCCAGTGAAACGAACCAGCACCCCCCCTAAGTACTTGTCTCAAGGCATATCTCCCACAGCTGAAATAACTGTTTATCAACAGTATATCTATCGATGTTTGGGAGGATACTAGCTAACATGCCCGACGGTATACGCAAGTCTCCGTGGAGGCAGCAGGCCTAGACCAACCATATCTACAGACTACGGAAGAAGCAAGGCAGCTAATCCTGTGTATCTGCTGGCCAGCTAGCCGTTGCATGAACGTGGTACTAAGCTAGTTAGCCGCCTTCACAGGTCGACAGCTTCCGTACCCCTCGCTGAATACCGAACCTTCGGAGTAACAGCCATGTCACAAAATGTCACTGGTCCAGTCTCAGTTATGCTGGATAACTTGCGACCTCAAGTCAACACAAACCCGCGCCCAGGGTTGAGTCAACCGAGACAAATAAAATGGAATGAACAGAAACCTACTGCAATCAGCCGAGCTCGTAGCAAAACTGGGACAATGGCGCAAACCAGAGCCTTGCTAAGTGTCCACCCAAGTATATATCTAGGTAGTAATAGGAACTATGCATGAGAGGTTGCATCTGGGAATTCTGACGGGTGTGTCTATAGGCGTTACAACACCTCTCCTGTGATGGGTACTTTTGAGGTCTAGTTAGCTGTATAGTTTACAATTGCTCTTAGTAAACTTCCAGATGGCCAGTAGCTAGTACAATACCGATATATAATGTACTGTATACACCTTATGTTTCTCTAATCGGCTGGAGTTAACCTATATTCCCTCCCTACGTGTGCGCACGTGCAACCCCCCGTACTCCTGTAGTTTGCCGTCGCACTGCACAATCTATTTCAAGAATTGTGCATATGGAGCTTGGGATAACATTACAATACGATGGAGACTTGACAATCATGAAGGCGCGCTCTGTAACGACTCTATAGCTGCGGTAGTAGTGAGAGCTTGCTGAACTGCCACTAGTTCCGTATTGGTGTTTTAAGCCTATGACCCCAACAGAGGAAGGAAATAGGAGGAATGCAGGGACAGGCCATTGAGAACGGTTGATTTTGGCTTGTATATAGTATCTTTGTCAGTCTGATTGGTTCTTTCGCATACAGTTTTCTGTTTCGGGCCTTATACAGTTTGTACATAATTTTGTTGTCACAGGGCTATCGCCATAGCCTTAGGTTGAGGACGCGGAATAAGTGACTTTAAAAAAAGGGTACTGTACGAGATCAGTGTATGTACTGTCACAGGGACTATTTGCGAACTACTAACACCGAGCATAGACATGAGAAGCCATTCCAAAAGTGGCATTTTTTATATAGTTGGCGTACCCCGTGGCTTTGTGTTGGCGTTTGTTATTCGGCCCCTCATGACGGATGAAACAAATTTGGAAGCTGATTTTTCTCCGCCGAAAACCTTGGTCGTCAGATGCCTGCTATAAACCAATGAGCAATTTGAAAGGTTCGCCGAATCAGAACCCAGTATGCACAAATAGCAAATGGTTTTTGATGATTGTCTCGCAAGTTAAAAAGGGATCCTGCAGTAATTTATATATTTTCCTTGACACCGTCGCCAATGTAAAGTTAATGAATGTATTTCTGAATATATTGTATATAGGGTAGAACTGTCTGATAATAGTAATAATACGGGTTGGGGGTGGCTCCAATTACCTGCTGATTTGTGCAACCGCCTAAAGGTTCAATTGATTAGCTGACATAAACACATCTACATCACCATATATACACACAGTCCAAGAACCCCTATCGCCAGGCCTAAAACAAGTCAACGGAAGCAAATTCTCGGCGAGTCAGAAACAAATATCGAAGATATGTTGGAGCTAGCAGTTTTGGAAGGTTATAGAGACTCAGTTCCATGGAGAGCGGTTAAGGACCTCTTGGAAGTCCACGATATATCAGTCTACGTGAGTAAGGCCAACGACATTAAGATGGAATGCCCTGCTCTTACAATCCTTAATCCAAGTACTCCTGTCTACCTCTTAAAGCCTCAAGGTTCTCCTCCATCCAACCAATAAGACGTTCTATATCAGACTCTTCCCATGCAAAGGATTTGGTTGTTGGAACTTTTGGGATGATCGCGGTTGTCTTAACAGAAGACGCCATCGGTTGGTTGGTTGTCAGGTGCGGATAGGCGGTCAAGTAGGTTGTGTACTGTGGTTGTTCTGTAGTGTGTCGATGTTTATACTATCCAACTAATTCAATTAATTCCGTTGCAACGGCACATACGACTCTGGACTCACCTAACCAGCTGGATAATTGATAGTGGTGGATAGGGCGACTACCTATGTAGCGCTCCATTGGTCGATCGACCACCCGAGGTGATACAGTTGCTAGCGTTGTGAGATAGCAGGGATCTTGACATGGAGCACCGACATGATACATACAGTATCGCTACACCCAACCTAGCAGTGCGGGAACGGAGCCGCCTCATAGGGGAAGGCGTATTGACTATAAAAATAAAAATAAAAAAACCCCAACCTAGCAATTTAACAAGTACATCATCGCAAGATATTGCAGAGGTCTGAGAGCTCATCTGATAAACTGTGTGATACTCACAATAATATCCATATATGGAAAACTCAGAAAATAACTCGACGTCATAGCAAAAGACCGACGTCATGGGAGAATAGCTAGAAGGAGCTCAGCAGGAGCAATTGGTACGCTTCTTTATTTTAAGTATAAGGATAAGCATATATCCCGAATAAATAGCTCTTCGCAATATAACCAATGCCTCCTAAGCCCGTCTCATAGCCTAAGACTCCCTTGGGGGAAACACCAAAAAAAACAAAAAATTCCTCCTAAGCAACAGTAAGCAGCGCCGCAAAGTACGCGCCTCCCAACAATACGCTCACCACAATATCTCACAGACAGCCTCTATTCCTTAATGTACTGTTACTTATATTCTCTCCCACCCTACTATTCCTCGCAAACGCAAAGATCGACCTCCACTACTTTCACAACAGCGTCAAGGGCTGATTGAAGTAGCAACAAGCTCTGCCCTCCACCATCGTCTGCCCTACTTTGCAATTGCTGAACTTGCTGGCATTATTGCATCAGAAGCAACTGTCCGACGAGCATTTGAAGCAGAAGAATATCACTGCCACAATTCGTTTAACAAGCAAAGCAACGCCGACTTCAGTGGTGCATTGAACATCAAGATTGGCTAGTCGCTGATTGGCCTCGAATTATCTGGACTGGCGAGGCTGCGTTTCGGCGCATCCCTAATGAGGAATATTCCCCTGGTTGTTTGATTCCAAAGTACCACAAGCGAACCAATGTTATTGTTTGGGGATCAATTGTTGGAGGTCGGCCTTTGCGTTTATGAGGAGTAGTAGGGTGGGAGGAGGTATAATTAACAGCACGTTGAGAGGTGGAAGTTCCCTGTAAGCTATCGGCAGTTGACCAGTGAGCACACCGCTGAAGTGTGTGTACTTTACAACGTTACCTATATGTTGTCTGTTGCTTAGGAGGCATTGATTGTATTGTGAAGGGTATTTGCATACTTAAAGAAGTGTATCAATTGATTTTTTAGGATTGACCACCCCTGTGATATTGTTTCGCTATTCTCCCATGACATCGGGTCTTTTGCTATGACATCGAGTTATTTTTCTAAATTTTCTCTACGTGAATATTATTGGGAATATCATAAAGTCATTTATTCAGCTTATTCAGCCTAAGGGGCCTGTGTGTCGCCCCACTGCGCCTGTCTAACAGGTTGGGCCAACTGCCCCATACCTCACTGTGCATGCGCCAACTGCAATTATTACGCAGATGTGATATTGCGGAGGTAACCCTGATCTAAGCAGGTAGCAAAGTGATTTCTGGGTCCACATGGTGTTTAGCGAGGCTTTTTGTGCCAACCGAATGATACGCACGAGAGTATGGATACCTACACGGGTACAGTAGAAACGAGATTGTCAGCGCTGTGAAAGATCGGGGTTATTGATATAAGCTACACTCAAATCTAGAAATGTAACAAGTACATCATCGCAACATCATCGCATGATACTGTAGAGGTCTGAGAGCTCGTCTGATAAACTTTTTAAAAAAAAAGTGAACCCGCTCGGAAGAACATATCGAATAGGTATTCCATGCCAGTAGGCATAAACGGGTCAGTCCGATTTCTGTTTCGAGTTAGGGTAGGTACTGTTGTTTTTCCGAAGCCCCGTGACGGGTACATGTTCACTGAAGTCAATGAATATCAACGACAACTGGATGATTCTTTGGCGCGGGGGAATAACAGATTTTCCACCGAACCCTGCGTAGGTCACTGGTCTAGGTTTGCGGTTGTGTTTTCCTAAAATTTCGACGTTTCACAGAATTTTACTAATCTGTGTTGTTGCCAGACCAGGCATACGAATAGGGCCAGAAAACGTATGTAGCAGCAACGATCACGGTGCCTCGTCACAACTTATGTTGTGCGCTAGAGGAAGTATGTTCGGATTTAATGGCACGCATGAGCTACTTAGTACTTATGTGATGTCCCACCATACTGTTACCACGTTGGTGACTCTTTGGAATTAATCGGAGCAGCTCTTTCAACCTCGAGGCCTCTTCACTGATATTTTACTATCAGGAAGCTACCTCTGGATGGTCATGGGTTCAGGGTAAAGCAATCCAACTATATATACAGCCGCCGGCATGCTTCCTTCTTCTAAAAAGTTGACATTCAATTTAACTCGCCTCCACCTCCACCTAGTCACCCTACATTCCCCGCTGTATAGGCAATACCTCCTTTCAATTCCACCCATGGAATGGGCCTGCACCCTTCCCATATGTATCTAACTCACACGCTCATCTGATAACCGGAGCTTAATCTATGCATTCACCCGCTGCCACACATGGAGTGGGGCATTGGCCGCCAGCAATTATAACCCTAATATTGCAACGTTTGTGACGATAACTGAACGGCGATCAGAGTAATAGTACCTGGTGCAACAGCGACGTGGTCCAATCGAGGTTCAGGATTATCGTTACCGTATCGATGTGCTACGTTGTCTAATCATACCGTGCGACAGGATGTATACATCTCAGTTTTGTTTTGGCTTATCTTATTACTAACAGTGAACCTCGGCGGAACTTGGAACTCACATGCAGGAGGGAACCTATACTAGCCGACCGCGGGAATACCGTCGACGTCAACGGTGGATGGATGTTCAGCTTCACCCAGAACTTTTGTGACAACGCGCGAGTATCCAGCTCTACCAGCGTAGCAAATCTTCATAAAAAAATCCTCAGAAGGTATTAAGCTTAAGTATAACAAAGGAGATATCCCACCAACCAAGTCCTAACGACACACTCCCACTTCTAGCTCTATTAATATCTCTGCCTCACTTGTGGGGCACTTTACCCAAAGCTAGCTTCAAAACTCCCTCTCGGCAATCAATACCAGAGGCATATGTGAGGAGCTATCGAGCTCCACACATTCAGGTACCTATTGACTTGTGTGTAGACGATACAATTGCGGATACCCGGCCGCAAGCGTCCGTACCAGGTGCGTGGGCGGTTGCGAGATGTGGGAAGCCGTGTGGGGCACGAAAAGCGGGTGGGTTAATTCTGTAGTTAGAAGCGTTAACACGTCAGTGAGGCGTGGGGAATAGAGGCCACGTGCTTGCTTGACGTTGTGTGAAACGTATTAGCTCTGGAAATTTTATTGGTGAAATCTCAGCTATAAATTCCAGAACCAGACTACTTCTGATATATAACGGGTGTGATCCCAGCAGCGACAATGAGTTAAAATTCCTAACTATCTGAACCCCATGACCAGGTCCTGCGAGAGTCTTATATCATACTCCTGCGCTGGCTTCACCCCAATACCTGCAAACGAAAAACCTTTTTCACTCGGCCTCCTAGTAGTGTTTGCATTCCCATTATCCCATTCCAAATATAGCAACTCAGAATCTGTTGTTTTTTGGTTTTTTTAAATCTATAGAGCATAGTTGGCAGGTTACTTGGAGCGTTTGATGAAATATAGTATGTAGTATATACGGGAGTTTTAAGGAGGAGAAATGGCTGTACATGGAGCAATGGGCGAGCATTTGTCCACTACGTGTGGAACCAGAAATGCTGCGTTTGCGAACGCACACTGTTGCAGTGTTTGTACTATAAAAAGGGTCATACTGTCCGCAGTGGATTGTGCAGCTCTCAGGTGGCGAAATAAATGAGAATGTATTATTCGAAATATAACAGAAGCTTGCTCACCGAATACTAGAAAAAAGAGAGGGAAAGAGAGAGCAAACAGCGGCATATATAAGTTCCCCCTAACCTAATCTCAGCAGTGTCCTAGCCACCATCCATGCCATCATACACCACGTTGTTCAGACAATCACATCCCACATTCTTAGCTCCCTCGTCACAAATGACATGCCCCCACTGATCCCACACATGCAAGATTAGCTACTTTAACATGTATTACCCTGAATATTGTTAGTCCAATATACTCAATGCAATCATATCTGAACAGCACAAGAATCGTTTTTCTTTGAGCCTCCGCTGAAGTGGGAGGGGTTTATAAAGTAGGTAGGTAGGTTCGTTGAATATCTTGGCTGATAAGTTCAGGGTAACTCAAGTCTGTCCCACTCCACATTTAATGCCGCACCAACTGGCTCTAGCTATGGTGGTGTGGAACTCCTCCAACTAACTACTGGTATCCAGCAAAAGAGCAAACATAAACACAAATACTCACGCAAATGACATCTGTTTTTTCAGCCAAGAAAATATTTAATCCCAGCAATAACCAAGGCAAAATGCCCTCTTGTCTAAATTTAGGTGTGGACTACACTCCACTAGGTAAAGATTTAAAGCTACAATACCCCACTCTATTTTCCATTAACATGGCCGGAATAAATCACCATTTTATGCCCCATTTGTCAAAATGAATAACGTTTTCTTTTAGCATTCTCGTGAGCTACAGAAGTCGTGTAGATATATTGCTCGAGAATAGCATCGATAGTTTCAAGATTTGGCCGACTGCTCTCGCCTCCATCCTTGGATTCTTGTCTGCTGATCCCATCCCAGGCATTCCTTTGCAGACCCTGCAACACATGTATACGTACTCGGAAAATAGAAAAAAATGCATTAATAGAACAAGAGTTCCCCTGCGTCCTCCCTTCGGGCACACGCTACATCTCGAGCCTCCCCACCCATGTCTGTTGAGCAACGGACCAAACACCAAATAAAGCGCACATTATTGTACCTCAATCGAGATTCGAATCCTGACGTACGCTGGTGGAAATATATCCCAAACAAAGCCACGCATAAATACCAAACTCAATAGACCTATTGCAGCGAAGCTGGGTCGTCTTGCTTCTCGCTAGCAACGACAATAAATCTTGTTATCAATCCGAAATGGTCGCTTATCGGGAGATACTCATCTTCCTCCCCCGGGCGCTGTTCACAATCGATTTTCACATCAACATTCACGCCCAGCCTATCAACCTTTCCACCTTTCACCGGCTCCAGCCATACCTTTGCACCCTCATTCACTCGGAAAAGAATCTTATCCATCCTTCTTGGGTGGAAGATTGTTTTTCCACTCTGATACCCCCAGGTATGCCCATTTTCCTCCCCCCAATTACTTTCCTTCCCATCATTCTCTGACTGTTCTTCCTTCGGTCCAAGGTTCTCGCTGTCTACAGATAGTGCTGTTTCCTCACCGGTGTATTCCGCCCAAACATCACGCAGTTGGATGTCTTCCTGTGAAGGGAGGGTGAGGTCATGTCTATCGATGGCATTCATATCTCCTGCCACGATCCCCACTGCAACACATTTTTCCCGGAGGAGCTGGGATGCAAGGGCTAATTGTAGTGGACGGGTCTTTGTGCCCATGGCTAAGGACTCCAGGTGAACGTTACAGATCCTCAGGACACCACCTCCTTGAAGAAGAATATCAACGCTCAAGAGGTCTCGCCCCATTACGCTTTCTGGGGCAGGGACCCTGAAACACCCTCTCGGGGTGTGATTGTTTTGGATTGCACCCTCCTGGGGAGGCGCTGTGGCGAGGTTCTTTGAGATAAGAGTAGCTGTGCCATACCTTCCCGGCATGGTGGTATCCGCGGTCAGAAAGTGCCTCCTTACCCACTCATCTGCGAGAATTCCAGCGAGGGTACAATCCTCCCCAAGGTTTCTAGAGAGCCCCTGCGGTCCGGAAATCTCCTGTAGCAGGATTACTGAACTTGCTGAAGAGTTGTACGGTGGCTCGGATAACCTCTCTTGCATATGCCGCAACGCAGCTATACCCCGTTGTCGAGCAAAGGGGGCTATAAAGTCAATATTCCATGTTAAGAGGTTGAGAGTGTCCCCAGGTATCAAGGGCTGCACGGGTGTGGATGTGGTTGCTATGAATGTGGAAAGCCAGTTTCCCAAGGCGGGGAGTGGTCTGTTAGTTTGCTGCCAGGAGGAGGAGTGGAAGCAGAATGGGCCCCCAGTAGAGGCGAACATGGTCCCTAGCGCAAAGGATACAGGCTTGGAAGCGGGGCGATGTAAGCAGGATATTGTGCTGGTTAGTATGTTTGAGACTGAGGTTGTGGTGCCCATGAAGCTGGCTTCGGGTATAATATTTTTGAAACACGGCTGATATATATTGAAGGAAGTATATATGGAAAGAGGTGAGTTGTCTAATCCACTGAATTGATCCAACCAGACGACCTGGGGGCCCGTTGACGTTGACCTGCATCCCTGCAACGTGCTGACTCAACCGCGTGTCCCGCGTGATGTCCATCAGCCAAAAGAGCAGCACACACAGAAGCACTGTGCTGGGTGGGATTTGGGAGCAAGGAATCAAGTTGTTGTAGATACCGCTTCTTTCAAGTTTTACCACATATACTATGCAACGGGGGTGCCTCGAAAACGTCCATAACCATGATACCGTCCTCATTCGGGATGTACACCTTTAATTAAACATATTGATCCGTTGCTCATACGGTACCATCTATTCCCTTGCAACGGCTCCGAATCCCATGACCCCCAATCCTGTGACCCCTGTTTTTATGCAGCGATTCGGCTCCTACCTGAGTAATACATATCATAATAGGTTGTGCACTAATCCAGATTGAGCACAATAATGGAGATATCGATATCTACATATATACATATATACATTCCCCGACTATGTATAAGATAGAAAACTCATCAATATTTGGTATACGATCCCTCGGCTTAACCTACTTGTAGGTACGGTGCGATCTCTCGTAATAGCCTAGATAGGTTTGTCATAGTCTAGATAGGTTCGTCATAGCCTAGATAGGTTCATCATAGCCTAGATAGGTTCGTCATAGCCTAGATAGGTTCATCATAGCCTAGATAGATATATGATAGTGCCAGTAGGATTAGGATCCAGAGAGCAGACTGGATGACCTGCTAGCTATCTCCCATCATGCCTCTTGCAAGTTCCCATATCCTTTGTCTTTTTGATATCAACTTATAGTATGAGGAGCAGTTTTCTGTAATAATCTTGATAATTTTATCTTCTTTAATCTTAGGGGCCATAACTAGGATTTTCACTAACAAGACTAGATTTTCGCCGTTTTCTGCGTACCTGTCTTAACTATCTCAAGTTCTCCATTAGGCTCGCTCTTTCTAGGTGTAGGCCTATGACTTTTAAAAAAAGGTTCGAGTTGTCGACCCATTCCGCCCAGCCGATGCCCAATCTCTCCTTCTTGATATCCTTCATGCCATCCAACAATTTGCCCTTATCAAACATACTTAGTTCCCCCTTCCCCTTCCAATCACTTTCACTTGTGGCTTGTGCCGAGATTTCTGCGTCCTAACTGAAGAACTTACGCAGCTGGAGCTTAACTAAATATTCCAGTGTGGCCGCTGGTCATTGTGCTATATGTCTCATATTCATCAGCAGGCCGGCGCTGCATATTATGAGGGGTGGGTCGTGGATCCTTTTGCCTATGGACTGTATATAGAATTCACCAACAGAGGATAAAAAGATAAGAAGCTATCATAGACACATCGAGATATCTACTTATCCTTGACCAGCCACCTCGGAGAGTCCACAGATATCAATATAGCTCTCGTGGGCTGAAATGTAGTAATTGCATGCCTTGGCTGGCATTGGTCTACATTTATAGAATATGAGGCCAGCGAGCAGGAGGGCTGACAGTTGGGCAATCTGTAAATAGATGTGCTGCTTGTGACAGCTACAGGGTCGATAGCTTGCATAAGTACCCTAAAAAGAAAAAGAATCTAGTAAGGCAGGCATGGAAATACCACATTGGGAACCAAAGGCTTCGGGAAACATTTTCCTGATTTCTATTGATAGGAATGAACGGTTCTAAGTAGTCTGGATCGAAATCCTCCTACCCTGTGCTCAATGTGCACTCCACGGTATAAATACCAACTGGAATGTCCCCAAGTTCGAATTCACCATCCTCACAGCAACCCAGTTCGAAGACCCCTCAAGCATATAATCTCTTCTGTAAACGAAGCCCTTTACCTCTGTGAGTCTCTCTAGACCACAATTCCATATATATGCAGGACTGACATGCCACTCTAGCCTAAAATCCCACTCAAAATGCAACTCGCCACCGTCTTCACCCTCCTCACTGCTACCGCCTCTGTCGCGGCCTCCTGGGAGTTCAAAGGCTGGTCTGACTCAGACTACCTTGGGAACTTGCTCATCCACGCCACCGGTGGTCTCTCGGACAATGTCTGCATTGACATCACCATGGGCAATAACCAGATGTCCTCTTTCAAGTGGAATCACGGCTCCAATAACCCTTGCAGGTTCAAGCTCTATAACGGCCTTGGCTGCAATGGACTGGTACTTTATGGCTCAATGTTGAGCATGTCTCGAATCAATATGCCGGTTAACAAAGATAATAAGGCTTCGAGCTTGGGGATTGATTGCTTTACATTTTAAGCTGCTTTGATTCCTTGATGCATCTGGTGCCAGGATTGGATTGACAGGGTTGGATTTGTGGGATTGGAGGCTAGTGGGGTGGTGGGTTTGGATGACTTATATGAGAACACTCGGGACATCGATATTGACGGAATGGGGATTTGGTATAGGGGGTTTTCTATTGTTGAATTTGGTTGGAATATTTCTGAGCGCTCTTATTTACATTTGTCTAAACAGCTCTGTCAACATACCTAATACTATGCTGCGAACTAAACGAGTTTTGGCCAAACTCTGGACGCAGCTTTCACTAGTTTTATTGTCTTGAATTTGAAGAGGGTTGGTTGGTCATGTGATTATGTGAATTACAATGCCAAGCATTTTAAGAAAAAGAAAACTTTTCCTAGTACCTAATTATAATTGACATGCAGCGAGACACGTAGAATTAATTCAACACTCATGCGCGATGCCACCAAGTGCAAAGAGGACATCAATCCGCCCTGAGTACTGGCGTATATATCAGCCACTTTTCAGCGCATGTCAAACATGATGCCAGATCTGTACCTCCTCCGCAAGGTCCATTGGATGCATTCCAATTACCAGATATATGGGAGACGAATACAAATAACTCCTATCGTTATAAATGACAAGAGCAAATTCCTGCAAGTTACACGACTATGGCATGACTCTACAGTCAGTGAGCTGGGGATTTGGCTCAGAAGTACGAAAGCTCCTCCTGATTCCATCGATATTCTTAATTGATGACTACTTTACAATCAGTATAGGGGGGGGGAGTGGGTATTGCAGAGTTGGTGAAATTGGCTATCTCTCTTCTACTGGCTACTAGGTTATACCTCCTACCGATCCTATAACTACTCCCAATATCGTACAAGGGCATAGACAATCTTGGTACCCTTCATACAGTAGAATAAACCCATGATAAAGTAGGTAACTTGATTCTACTAATGTTTGAATAACCCCGTCTGCATTTTGTTTGTAATACATCAGTAACTCGGGGAAGTAGCGAAACAACCTACTCAGGCCAATGTTGAATTTTGCATTCCTACCTTGGAAGTTAGCGGATTAGCTTACCTTAGAGCCGGGTGATATTCGAATGACATCCCATTTGTAAGAAACACCCTAGGATAAGATAACTTAAGTGTATATGTGAAATGAATGTATATTTGAACTGCCTTGGTGGGTGTTGTGCAATTGTTTATGATTAGGTAATATGTAGATAGTCATCATAGCATATGGCATGCATACATATCCTGGTTTTACACAATTTTGGACCAAAATCAAACTCAAACCCATTGCCCCCTCATGGAACACCTTCATCCCTACCACCTTCATCCCTTGATACCTTCTGGCCTCAATCTGAAGCTCCCCTCCCACATCTCCATCAACCCCCATCCATAGTAAGGATAGCAGTACATATGTAAGTACTAGCCACTGCATGCAAACCATGCTCAAAAAAATTCTCCAACTGCGACTGTGGGGTTGGGCAAGAAGAGTGGTTATGCTACAAGGGGGAGGAAGGGGAGAAAGGTAAAAATGGAGTTAACGTTAACTGTCTGGGCTCTGTTGGTGGGAAAGTATGGATTGTGAATTTGTAATTTCCCAGTAAATGGGAATGTAATTCTTTTTTCTTGGAACGCGCATGATAAATTGCCAATTATCTAATTGACCACTGCCCAGTGCCTCAAGATGAAAAAGTACACCACCCCTGAGCCTCACTCACTCTAGCAACGTAAAACAAATAAACGTGCAAGGCCCCCAATGAGAGATCCTTCGATCTCAGCCCGACCCTCCCCGCCGATATAACATACCATGTAAGTAGGTATAGCTCCTTTCAATCCCAGTAACTTCAATTAACTCACATAGCAATCTCTTCCCAGGCAGATTATATAAAAGTATTATATAGCAACTATCTCTAAATCCAATTACGCAATAAACATTTCTCATAATATCTGGCTGGGAATGACATGAGATTACCCTGAATTCTCCCAAAAAACTTGGTGCAACCACCCAATTCGGTAAGTAGTAACTACACAATAAGGTACCTGACGCCAAGACGCGCCATGGCCATAATTCCAGTGACACGAAACACTCCTTGAAACACGTGACGAAACTCAGGAAGGAGTGGACAAAATTTGAAGTGATACGAAACAAGGAATATACATCTAAATACTTTGTATTACCATTGGAGAAGTCACTGCAGTCCCAATTTGTATTCAAGTCAAAACCCATCGCTTTTGTGTATCTAGATTCTTTGACTCAAGTATACTAACCTTCCTGACCCCACACTCCAATCACCCATCCGAGTATTCCCCTGCCCCTCTCCCGCACACATTCTCTCTGATCAACAGTAGAGGTAGTGACAGAAAAGACCCAACCCAGATCCATCAAACAAATGACCAGCAGATAAACACTTGCTCCAGGTTGAAGTATGTATAGAAATGAAAAGCCTAGCAAAACAGAACTCCAGACCCATGACACCGCAAAGCAAGCAGCAAGATAAGGCAAAGCATCTTTACCAGTATCTTTCCTGCCCAGAAAAAGCAAAGATATGAGAGATGTCTATCCAGTAGTTCAAAAAATGAATACACGAGAACTTGAGGGGGGAAAATTTCAATAAAAAATGAACAACGAAGTGAAAATCAATCCTCAAGATGAAGAGCGTGGAGAGATTGTACAAGTTTTCCAGGTATATCTCCCAGCCATCGCTGGGTAGGAATAATTAACCACTTAGATGGCCTGACCCTTCTTGCAGTCGAATCCACCCGGCCAGTTTGGGCATTTCCCTTGATCGTTGTAGTCGTAGCAACCCGAATCATAGCGGCATGGTGGACAGTTGTCCCCAGAGCAAGGGAATTGCTTCTGCCCACCCCTAGAGCACTCCTTCGCACACTGTTCCTTGGCCTTGGCGTCATTGTCATCGATTGGCTTGACTACTGGTGGTGGTGGGGAGATGTTGTTACCCTCCTCCTTGCCTTCGACGATTATATCAAAGCAGGTAGTGTACTGATCTCTCCATCTGCCTGCGAACTTGTCCCAGATTGGAGCCCAGGTCCACACAAACATGTTTCTTCCCTGTGGTATGTTCACCGGGAGATTGAGTTGCATCCAGTTCGCCTTGTCATTTGGGAGATTACCGTCCTTTGGCATAGTAACTGCATCGGCAGAGAAGTTACCCTCTGCCATCATCTTGTCGGGAGTAAGCTCGGATGCCATGACTATTTCCTTGTTCTTGGCACCAGCCCAGTAGACCCTGACGAGGCCGGGATCCCTATGCAGAGGTCTCCCCCACTGGAAGGATGCATGACCGTTACCCCAGAAGCGGAGACGAAGTGATTGGCCAGCCTTGGCCTTAGTACAGGGTGCTTTGTCTGGATACTTTGGCTCGCGTTGAGTGGGGTGGCAGGCATGGCGCCCTCCCTCCTCATTACTGGCCCTCTCACCGGCAAGATCCCAAAGGTAATACGTAGATTCCCTAATCCAGTCCCCGTTGTCCACTTTGTTCCGGGGATAACCGTTGCACTTGGGTATACTGTAAAGAAAGGGTCAGTCATGAGGGAGAGAAGGCATGAGGACTAGAGGAACGATCAAGCTTACAGGTTAGTTGTGGTTGGGTTAGCCTTGAGCTCATCGTGGTTACTCCTATCATCAGAACACTCTAACCAAGAGTGACTACTCGTAGTCGAGACGAGAAGAGCAACAGCAAAGAAAGCAGCTGAGAGGAACCTCATGGTGATAAATTTCGTAAAAGGTACTGTCCGGTTGCTATATGTTCAAAGGTGCCCACCAGGGGATCTTTTCAAGCTCGTTTGATATTGATGTAAGAAGAGATGTGTCCGAGGAAGGAGGGTGAGATAACGATTCTGTGGGGAAGGCTGTGATTAAGTAGTCTCGCTCCGGTGCGGTCAAACTTGGAAGGAGAGTGGTACTTGTACTCGAGCGAGAAGCTTGCAGGAGTAGAATTGACACGGGCTAGGCTAGCTAGCAGTGTTGTCGACGGTGAACCCTGGCAATGAGAGAAACTCGCAAATGTAAATGCAGGATAACGAATGAAATGAATTGGGCAGAATCGAGGCGAGGAGAAAGGGAAGCCGGAAGCAGGAAGCTAGGTTGTGCGCCTAGATATACCGACACGCAGACAACAAAAGACTGTTTGGCCGTGCGGGACCAGCTAGGACCAGCTAGGATCCAATCTGCGTGCAAACGAAAGAAAAACAAAAAAAGATACAATGTAAAATGCAATACCGGGTGCTCGCTCAGCTATCAAAGCTTGAGTGGGTGTCCCCTGTGTGTGGACTAGATGTGCTCCTGATGGTGGCGTATGGCCTGGGGCTGATCGTAGGGGGTGCTATGGGGAAACACTTGGTAATAAAAGAATGGACTGGCTTCGCTGCTCGCGGAAATGAGAGTGAGGAGCAACTCGAGTGTATGAATGAGAAACTGCTGGCTATCCAATCTGGTGCTGATCGATGGAGAAAATAGATACCATTATGAAGTATATATAAAATATCCAACTCGGCAAGTATTTTGGGGGCTGTAAAAGGCGACGATCTCTGTCGCAAACGAAGTAAGATCAGTGCAGGCCCGGAGACCCGACCCATGTTTTCGGTGCTAAGTACGGCACATAGTAAGTACTCAAGGCCGGCGGCTCGCTCCCTCACAATTGCATTTTCAATGTTATCCGATCCATGCTGTACTCTACAATAAGGAGATAATTGTTTCGTCCGTAATTCTCACCCTCTCGCCATGACATGGTGCTTTACAACACAAGTAACAGCCAAGCTCTCCACAGGCATTCGGAAGCGGCAACATGAATCATCAGCTGTGCATACGGCTACTTAGTAACGTTTCAGGCCTTGTCCGGAACCAGGTCACTGGGATGACTGATGCCTGTGATTGGCTGCACCGTTTCACCAATGGCGCAAGCCACCCAATGGCTGACTCTGTATCCCTGTGGTGTGTAGGGACCTGCAGAGTCTGAAACAGCTGGCCACGGAAAATAGGAAGGAAAAGAGAAAAAGTTGGAATATGTTACTTAGGTAGGCTCCACAGACTTGGAAAAAAAAAAAAAAAAAAAAAAAAAAAAAATTTCGACTGTGATATCCGAGGGTGAGCACAAATTGCGAGAATTAATGCCAGCTAACAGATCCCGTGACTGAAACAAGCCAAATGCATGAACTACTGCAAAAAGTTGTTTCCAAGACAGGAAATGCGATTTTTGGTGACCATCTGCAGAATCTTACGCCTTGCCAGCGCGCTATTACGTTTGCAGGCAGAGGATTATGGTCGTACGTACCATGTATGTACTCTACTTTATGGTGCCTGCGCTCGATCAGCTTTTACCTTTTTTTAAAAGTAATCATTAATCGTATTCAGCCCCAATAGGTGTACGTTGTGCAACCAGACGGCGGGCCCAGCAGATAACATGTGCATAGTCTTAGTGCCCACGAATCCCATGGTCCCAGTATTGCACAAGTCTCAAGCTTTGCCACCTTGGTGTCCCCGACAGTGGCGGCGATATTGCCCAGGTCGCGGGACCATGCTGCATACGTAGGTCTACCAGTACCTCGCAACAAAAAGCACAATGGGTTCAGGGACAAATAATTTTAAACTTTTGCTTTACCGCGACCTGTGGCAAGACTGACCACGGAGTGATGAGGGTCAACTTGGCCGTCTACGGTACCTGCGTTAGCCCGATTTCGATGTAGGCTGTCATTCAGGCAATGTCTATAGCAACCGACTCACCCCTGTCCAATTACAACTTTTACCCCACCACCCCTCTCTTCAGCTTTCCAGGAAATTCTTTGTTGTTCCTGCATATATTGCCCTTCACTCCCATAATTCCTTCCACAAATCACATGCTTCCCTGTTTTCCATCAGAAATCCGTCCCCAAGCAAGCAAGTTGTTCCAGCAAATTATTACCACCTGCAATTGCATGTACCCTTCAACGCATTTTTGTTTGAAGTAGTTGTTTCCCTCATCATAATCCACAGGCTTCAATTCGGGGAGCCACCGATATTCCACTTCACCCCGCGCTCTGGAAATCAAGTCCAGTGCGCGTGGCGTATGTAATGGCGTCTGCACCACTGTATCTAACTAGTCTCTTATCCTTGGAGTAGATCACACTTTTCCTGTTGCAATAAAATTTGGCAGTATGATCGAAACCTAATGACCATCCTGTAATGCGGGACAGCACGTAGCTACACCATAACTCTGGACCAGCAGTTGCAAAGGGGGATCGAAGAAACAAACCTCTGGTTATTAAATACACATATTAGTTACAATGATCACAGGATTCCCATCACCGCGAACGAAGACCAGAGCCTGCACTATGTTCCTAAAATCCCCATATAGCATCCGCCTTCAGTTACTCTAATGCCGAACATGTATCTGCAAGCAGGGACATACGTGGCCATCTCTACCTCAGCCAATTGTTTAATCACAGTATGCACGACCACGAGGGTATTGGTGGCCCCCCCCAATCTTGCATGCAGAGGGGAATGGGTGCGTGGCATCAGTGATGCTACCTTCGCCTGTGCATGTTCTGGAGAAGTAGCTGTCATATCTATGTCATACTGGGAAAACTGGCGAAGAAGAGCCCTTGTCTGTTTTTGAGACATCTGCAGCCATCATGCGATATCTATACATGCCAAGTTGGCAATACTGTGCAGTTGGGAAAGGTATTCGCATCTATAGCTACAGTATGTACAGGCTCAGTAACTATTACGTCTCGACTGGGGCGTAAGAGTAAATCCACTGCCCCACAACCTCGAAGTGAAAAAAGAAAGTCCTTCAAGGCAGGTATTTTGGATGGGAGTGAAGATACAAAGCTCAATGGGCATGATTTGCCAACAGGTATTATCATGGGAGATGGAAGAGGAGGTTGAGTCTACAGTAGTGGCCACAGATGCAGAGGCCTCTGTCTAATCACCAGAATTAGTACTACAGTAGTGCCTGTTGTATATAGGAACCCGACAAGGACTCTTCTTCGCCAGTTTTCCCGGTAGTGGAGCCTGGGAACATTGCTTTTTCTTCTCACCTAGAACTCGGTGTTTCCCTTAGCTCATGATAACGATAGGCACTCCGATACCCTCGTCATCACACCTACATATCTGTATATACCTACTTGATAGCTGTTCGCATTGCACCCTTAGTCCTGCCGTAGCACCTAGGAAACCTTGACAAATTGATTCAAATGCTGTCATGTCTCACATCCACAACTGTGAAAAGTCGGATTTTCTTTACCACTTGGAAACCTTCAGTGCACATTCTCTCTCCCCTACATACCTACGGATTTTTGTAGATGGAGGGAGTACGGTAGATGTTGTTTCAAAAGCGAGTATCCTTCGCAACAAAAAAACAGCCGCCCTTTTCAACCAGATTAGCCCGGGGATGATCACGACACAAGACTAACTGTTCTCGTGCCTAGGGAAATCATGGCATCCGCTTACAAGTATGTATATTTCTTCATTGTCTTGGCGATCAGAGAGGCTACCGTAGTGCTTATCTCAGTACTCCTATAGGTCTGACAATCCTTTGTTCCTAACAATAGGATTATAATAAGCCCTGCTACCCATGTACTTAACTGGAGACGGTTGGGGAGGGATAGGTAGGATCGTGCCGCTTTACCCTTTTAGCACTATTTTGGAAATCAGTACATGTACTGTACTTGGGACTCTGGAATGGCATGTACACAACAACCTTTCTAAGTCTCTGACAGGTTCCCGATTTTAGATAAGTAATCTGAAAGACTATGAGTCCTAACTAGGCTTAAATTGAGAGGCTAGCTGCTTAAGCATGCTCCAAAAATGGAGATTCTTATCAAAGCTCCAATCTCATGCACCCCTCTGTATCAGCTGAGAGTCTGGTAGACTTATGCGAGTCACAAGTTCCAGACACGTCCACTGGTAGGTACTCCCATCCTGCAAAAATATATAAATGCCCCATTGGGGGCTCATGCCAACCAGACTACAGGGTACAATTGTCCGAAAAATTATAAAACCAGCTTCGGACATGGTAAGAGTAGGTCCCAGAGGCAGGGCTCAAGTAGTCACGATAATCGGGGTGCTAAAGAGAGAGGTTCGGAGTCGGGAGAGGAGCGTTCTCCCAGAAGGGAGCCTTAGTCGGGTTAGTCATGGAATGTATCCAGCCTAATCGGACATGTTGGGCACGCGCTAGGGACTACTCAATTGTGGTGGATTGTGTATATATGGCATTGCATAATGGAGGAATTGAGAATGATATGGCTCTATGAGGATAGGATGTTTTACGGTCTGTTTCTTTAGTTTGTCTTTGGCGTTCTTTATTGAAGATTGTGTTTACTAGCACTCCATATCGACGAATTAATTATGTATCTTGATATTATGAATGATGGGGGGGGCGCGAAGCTGGATGTGTTGGGGAAGAGTTGGTAATACTAATGTTTACGCAGTTGAGTGGCGGTGGAGCGATGGTTTTGTGTAGGACGAGTGTTTTTTTTGTTTTTCTTTGAGTCTATACGTCTGTGGAGCCTAAGTCGAGTGTGGCGAGTGTATGGTTACGGTATGTACGGTGAGGAGGAATATTAAGAAGCGCGATGGTTTCAATGGTTTTACGATGGCACTTTCGACAAAGTGTGCTTGGGAATATGAGAGGTTGAGCATGATTTTACGGGTAAAGATATGATCGCTGATTTGCAAATTCTCTAATGGACAGAACTCTAAATACCTGCGAAAAACCTGCGTTCGTCCGATACCATTACTTTCCTTATGGGGATCCCCGTCCCCACTTATACCACGCTTTCCTTATTGGGATTCCCAGTACCTTTCGTGACCTGGGAGCGTGATAGAGGAGATTCGAGAGGGGCCGTGTGCATCGAGTTGGAGTTGTCGGCTAGATTTGTTAAATGTATTATGGAAAGATAGGTGATAAGGAGTTGCAATTGATGTGACGTCAAATGGATGGAATTGTGGTGGGTACGCTAGGATAGAAATGGACGGACAGGGCTAGTTTGAAGAAGATAGGTTCCCTTCCCGGTAACGTAGGTTACGCTTGGCTACCCTTTTGGGCCAACTTTCTATCCACGCCGAACTATGTAAAGTTAGTCAGGTAATTAATATAGCACGGTCTGTGTTATTACTTTGGTGCTTGTACAAAAGTCAAGCACTTACACTTGACTAACAAATAGAATAGGTCTAAGTTATGGAAATTGACGAACAGTGCAGTCCGTACACTAACTAGGTAAACATCATGTTTCTAGGCTATATCCTTAAACACCCAAGGGCATGTGCTACTGTTGCGGGTGGTCTGGGCCTTTCGTCGTTCAAAACCGAGTTTGGGACCAAAATCGACAGTGTGAAGTCTGGTAGCAAGGACTGCAATGCTATCAAGGGTATTGCGGTGGTATCCAAAAAAGAAATTGAGCAGAAAAAGAACTACAAGGTAATCACTAATATTATTTTTCGGAATATTTGGCGAGAATATATAACTAATTGAGCGTATCATAGCTCTTACACAATCGAGGCTGTCTGGAGGGGTGGTGTTTGTAGGGTTGCAGTACGTTGTCATGAGGTATAGGACTTTACGGGTGTTTGTATTTAACTTACAAAGACTATTACTAGCTAAGCACGAGGTATGTTAAGGAATTAATGTTAGGTTTGGTTATCCATAATATAATTTTGGACATAAACACCACAAATAATGGATAGACACCCGAGATTAATAATAAAAGGACTTCTCATTAGCTAACACCCTACTTGTAAGTATTTTGCCTAAAGCAAATCATAACTCCTTAACTACATATCCAGAACAAGGAATCTGAACCCACTAAACACCCTACTCATCTTGCCCTTGATTGGATCTTTGATTCCATTCTAGCCTACATGCCCCGCATCCCTGTAAGAATAACCCTCTCCGGGTTTGCGACTATCGTATTGACTGTTTCCTTTACATATTCCTTCATGTCCTTTTCTCGCTCTGCATCATAGTAATACACTTTAAATACAGCCTAATGATCTCAGTAACCAGACAAGAACAAACTAGAAGAAACATACCAAACCTATCCCAGAAGAACTGTTCCGAGTGTTAAGCCAAGCACCAAGCCAAACATCCACTTCATCTTACTGTTGGTATGTTCGTTCAGTTTGAGCGCAATAGCGACATCCTAAATTCACTCCATTAGTATGTAAATGGGTACAAACTTGAAGGTATCTTTACGGTCTCAATTTTAGAAGGTCTGTCAGTTCTCAGGCCAGGTAATTGTATTGTTGCTCCAGCACCATCTGCCCATCAGGAGTTTTGATACTGTTTCAGCCCTGAAGTATTTGTATCAGTTACAAGGTCCATATTAGTAGTAAAAGTACGCCCTACCAAATTATTAACCCTCGCAAACCCATAACGCAAGTCATGATCCCAGGCACCAACAGCAGACAAACGGCTAATGGCTGCAGGGATTTAGATCCTAGACTGGATTCCAACAGAACAAAGGACATCTTTTTTCACCAACCGAAACATTTTGATGTGAAACGCTGTCGGTGCTTGTGTTTCGAATAGGAACTATAAGAATAGCTATAAGAGTAGAGGGGAATATATGCTTTTGCCAAGCGTGGTAGTTAGGGGGTGCGCTATGAGCCATGACTTGTCCTCGAGGCTGTTGCCTCCTGGAATTTTGATAGTAGAGCACAGAGAAACGAAAAACGTTGTAGTAGAAAAAATTTGCTCTACGGAAGCTCATAACCTTTCAGTACCCGGAGTCTTGGGTGACAGGCGTTGTTGTTTCTTCTATCTCTCTCTCTCCCGATAGATAGACCTTAATACTAAAGCATGACTAACCCATCCTATAACCAGCCCATCCATATGACTAACCCATAACCCATAAGGCACACCTTCCTCCTTCAGTAATATGTATCACACCAAACTTTAATCCGTTCTGTTGATCCTAAATCTCCTTTTGCTTTTACATGAGTAACATTAACCCGGGGTAAAACCTGGAAGCTACCATTTATTGGTTTACTCTGTCTATGTTCACTTTCTGCTACTATTACACTTGCCATCTGTCATTGCCACATGTTTTAACATATCTTTGCTGCAATAGCCACGTGTAGGCCCCAGATCGTGTATAAGTACCGCTCAGAATATCTGCTAGATAGAATAATTCAATTCAATTCAAGGCACCAGAACTCACACTCGTATTCGCATCTCATACTGTGAATATAAACGCATCCAAGCCACCTCAAATTCACCACCCGTAAATCTCTGCTTACGTTGAAGTGTTCCTTCATTGGACGCAGAGCTGAAACGCTGCGTATATTGTATAACCTATTCTCAATATCTGGGTGTCACGGTGCAAGGGATCATGGCAGTAGTACCGGTGGCAGTGGTAGTGGCGGCGGTGGTTGTTGCCGCAGCTGGCGCTTGAGTTGAGAGGGCTGCCTGTGCTCTTGGACGTGGCTGTGAAGTCTGCCGAGGTTGGCGATGGACTCATTCTGTAGCCGGCGGCGACGTCGTTGCAGAGCGCCACATAATCCGCAAGTCTAGTCGGCTCAGGTCTGACATACATAAGGTCGCTCTTCAAGCGGTAAGCAAGACCTCGCTTGAGTGCTGCCAGCTTGGAGGGTTCATCCCAATTGACTTCGCTTGCATATCGCTGGAACTCGGTAGTAAAGTCTCTTGGCCCTTGCTGGATGTTGTCTAGCTTCGTTTCAACCTCCTGGAGGTCACCCTGTCTGCTGTTACATACATGCGCGCTTGATCTAGTGCATCCCCAGTGGGGTAATTGATGACAAGGCGCAGCTTTGCTTGTTCCGTCTGTATATGAGGCTGTGTGGAGACGGGGCTGCGTTATGTATGCCTGTAGCTTGGAGCGGGTGCCATCAAATTCTTTGGGTTCCCTATACAGAGTACTCTCGATACAAGCATACCAGATATAAGAATATATTGGTTACAAGCATACCTTCACCAGTCCCACATAGTAAATAAGCATATTTCGGATACCGCATCCACTGGCGAACAACGGTCCATGTCGGTTTTCAAGACATAGACCGAGCTCACGTAAAAGCCCCTGTGTTATG
>Ga0307514_10001380_pt1 | contig 30517 bp, 28 predicted proteins | sample 16_EM_MG_FD_203088 | JGI IMG/M metagenome (GOLD analysis project Ga0307514, IMG submission 203088) | Populus trichocarpa ectomycorrhiza microbial communities from riparian zone in the Pacific Northwest, United States - 16_EM | ecosystem: Host-associated > Plants > Roots > Unclassified | place... | reverse complement strand
CGTCCGGCTGTGTAGGGATACGGCTGATATTATGGTATACGGTTGCACACGGCGCACGAGTGAGATCAAGTGGAGAAGTAAGTAGTAAGATTTTCGGTAAAGATCTAAGTGTCGTGGCGATGACTATGTGAGTGCAGTTACCCGGCGCTGGACATATCACGTGCCGCGCCGTTACACCCGATCTGAAACAATCGTCCTTGGCAAACCATGCAGGCGTACCACTTCTCGAAGCAAGAGCTTAGCCAATCCTACCGCATCTATTGTCGTATGGCAAGGAATAAAATGATGCATTTTCGATAGTCTATCCACTACTACCCAAACTGCATCAAATCTCTCACACTCCGGTAACCCTACCACAAAATCCATTGAAATATGTTCCCATGGTTTCTCTGGTACTGGCAACGGCCGAAGAACTCCAAACGTTGCATGCCTTGAGGTCCTCGATCGTTGGCAGCTATGGCAATTTCGTACATACTGATCCACCTGTTTTCGGATATCCTTCCAATAATATTTTCTATCCAAATGGTCGAAAGTCGTTGCCCGTCCTGGATGTCCTGCCAACGCAGTATCGTGATGTTCCTGTATCAACCTCAACCGTAACTGGTCTCCTTCAGGAACATAACACTTCCCTTTATACCATATTTTCCCCTCTCGTTCCGTGCACTCTGCTACTGTAGTATCTTTCAAGCTACCTCTCTGTCTTATAGCTTCTAATATTTTTTTAGGCAGCGGATCATCCATATATGCTTGGGTCAACAGATCAGATATCAGGGGAACTTCCTGTGCAGGACTATTGTTGTCCGATATCCTCAATTCTTCCGGAAGATTATGCGGTTTTAAAACCACCTGTTTCATACTCTTTAATCTTTCATCCCCCCCCTCAGGGAGGTCTCCCGGCCTCCTTGTCAAAGCATCCGCTTTTCGATTCGATTTCCCTGGTCGATAAACAATCCCATAATCAAACCATGTCAGGAATTCCGACCATCGTGCTTGTCGTTGATTCAGAAGTTTCTTTGTCATGAAATATTCGAGGTTCTTATGATCGGTTATCAGCTGCAAGGGATATGCTGCACCCTCGCACTCGGGTCTCCATTCCTCAAGTGCTTGATAATTGGCATTAGCTCTTTATCGTATACATCATAATTGCACTCCACCGGTGAATCTTTCTTTGAGTAGTACGCCGCAGGATGTAACACTCCTTCATCATCTCGTTGTGACAATACTCCTGCGGACACATAATGGGAAGCATCAGTCTCAATGATTACCTCTCTCTCATGATCGAAATGTCGAAGTGCCGGTGCTGTCATATACGCGGTTACCATCATCTCGAAGGCGGCCTGTTGTTCTGCTCCCCATATAAACGGCTCGTCTTTTTTCGTAAGCCTAATTAACGGTTCCGCTTTCTCAGAATACTTGGGGATGAAACGTCCATAATAATTACAAAACCCCAGGAATTGTTGTACCTCAAAGAGGTTATTCATCCGTCCGTTCTCCGTCGTCTTCTCCCTACTCCAGTTCCGGACGGTCTCAATCTTATCCTCATCCATAGAAATCCCTTTTGTCGATATAATCACCCCCAAATATCTTACGGTTTCCATATGCAATTCGCATTTTTCTGACTTTATGTACAGCCCTGCTTCCAGCAGTCGTTGCATAATCCACTTGACGTGGCCGACATGTTCCTCCTCGGAATCACTATATAATAGAAGGTCATCTAGGTATGTTGAAGCGAAATTATCCAGGGCTTCTCTAATAGCATTATTAATATATCCTTGGAAATCCGCTGGTGCATTCATTGTGCCAAACTACATCACTGTAGGTTCATACAGCCCATATCTTGTTCGAAAAGCTAACTTATGTTCATCCCCTTCCTTCATGCGGAGCAAATTATATGCTCCTCGTACATCCAACTTCGTATATATTTGGGCTCTTCCTAAAAGATTCAACGTTTCCTTTATCAACGGGAGGGGGTTTCGATTCTTTATCGTGTAACTGTTGATATCTCGATAATCTATACAGAATCATAGCCCCCCTCCGGGTTTCTTTGCGAATAGTACCGGAGCTGCAAACGGTGTGGATGATTGCCGCATAAACCCCTTGGACATATTCTCCTCAAGCCACTCTCTCAGAACAATCAACTCTGCTCTTGACATTGAATATAACGGTCCCCATGTTAATGTCTCTTCTTCCTTTAACCAAACCTCATGATCCGTTCCAAGTCGATGTGGTGGTAGCCTGTCTGTCAGCACCTTATTCAACAGCGGAAGGAATTCATGATACTGTTCGGGAACAATCTCTTCCAAGGAACGTTCTTTCAGATCCTTTGCCTCGATGGCCTTCTTGATATCATATAGGGAAGCTTTAAAAACTGTAAGTTTCCTTTTCTTAACTGTCCTAAAAAACGAAGCTCCATTAAGCATAACAATATCCCCTCGAAACGGTCTTAGGGGTCGAATTTTTTGTTCAAATATATCTTTAACTTGATATACTGGTTCCGGAGGTTCCTCTGTAACTCCTTGTACCGTTACTGATGTATCATGGCAATGTGTGATGCAATACTGTGATCCAAACGTAACAGTATTAGACGCAAAACGCACGGCTACATCATGTAACCGTAGCCAATAGATTCCAAGGACAATTGGATAATGTCCTAACTTCGTAATAAACATATGTAACTGTTCCTTCTGTTCCTGTATCTTCATACCAACTTTGGCAATATGCGTAATGTCTCCGGATTCAATAGGTCTTCCGTCGATGACCTCCACTTATTTCTTCTCCTTCAGTTCTTGAAGTGGTATCTGATGATGGCGAGCAAAGTCTTGATCAATAAATGCAATGCCAGTAGCTCCGCAATCAATCAGTGCATACGTGGGTATCTCTTGGTTATTCACGGTCAATGAACAGGTTATAACTGAATGTTCGCCTTCCACTGATCCTTCCAATACCTCCACTTTGCTAACTGATAATCGCGAAATTCAAAAACATTTCAAAGCATTTAAGACAAAACTTTTTCCGTCAAACAAAGCGCCATCCTGCTTGGGTTGACCTAATCTTTTCCCGATTCCTCGGAACCTTCCTTGGTTCCTACTTCCTTAACCTCCGCTCCAGACCCCTTGAAAGTCTGAGCCGTTTTCCTTGCCGCACCCTCCGCGGCCCTGTGGTTGAACCCACCACAGTATACACACCTCCCATCCGCGAACCTCTTCACCCTTTCCTCAGCCGAAATCCTTCTTTTGCCTGCGCTGAGATCCATTGGTGCAGGTCCAGTATATCCGGCAACCGTTCCAGAAGGGGCTGTTTCCGGGGTTTTTGAAGCAGGAGGGGGCCTTGGGGAAGCGAAACCTATCCCGCATCCTTTATTCTGTGCCGCTTTCTCTGCACGTCGTTGTCGTATCTGGTTGTCCCGTTTCTGGCAAACCGTCCCAAACGTGGGAAGTTCCTCAGGCATATCGCTATAGGTAAAGGAGTCCTTGATTTCTTAAGACAATCCCATCCTTAGCGCATTTCGAAGGGCCGAGGGATTCCAATCCAGATCGGCAGCAATAACTTGGAACTCAGCATAATACTGAGAGAACTCACGGTTCTTTTGATTAATCTCCCGCATTTGGCGTTCGGCGGTGGCTACTCGGTCGGGGTCCCCAAAAGCTGCTTCCAGGAGTTGTATAAAAGCTGGTTGGTCTTCCAGCCCTATCGTTCTGTCCTCCCGGACGTGGGGCATGATCTGTCCTAAGGCTATTCCCCTCAGGCAGTTTAATGCGTACCGCATCTTCGACTGTTCGTCGGGAAAGCTGGCCAGTTTGTGTCGTATGACCATCCGGAGTTGAGCAATCCAGCCTCTCAACTGAGTTCAATCCGACCCTGAAAAGTCCGGGGAGTCGGGAAATTTCTGGCCTCTGTCCTCTGGAGCCTGGGGAGCACCGGGGGCCGCTCTGGCTGCTAACATCAAGGTATTCGCTAACTGCGTCCTCAAACTGCGGACTTCCTCTCCAGATTGCCGTGCGTCCCGGGTCATGTCGTCCAGTTCCTATTGAAGTTCCTCGTTGGTTCCTGGAGGCGGTGGTCTCCTCAAGGCTTCCTCCCGTTCGTTCCGCAAAGTCTGTATCTGTTGCTCGAGTTCGGTGTTGTCGGAATCTGGGGGCAGGAACTGCTTCGTTTGCAGGTTTGTGATCTGCCACTGTAGCTGGATGATCTGTTGTGGGTGCTCGCAGACCATCTGTACCTCTCGGGTCAGTTGGGAGTATTGTGCTACCCGCATCGGTACCTCCTGTGTTTGCGCGAACGCTTCTTTCAGCTGTTCGTACCCGGTGTTGTCTTTATCGATGTCGATGAGTGCCATGGTGGTGCCCTGAACCTCGACGGATACCAGGGCCGCTCGGGGTTCCATTGAACTTGACATCGCAGCGAACTAAGTACATCGACCAGTGCCAGGTATATGCGTCGAGCTCAGAGGGGGTCGGAGTCGGAGGTACTATAACAATCTGCGGAATCCCAAGTGACTTTGCTGTTATTGCTGCTGCTGCTGCGTGTCCCACTGTCGAATGAGTTCCGGCGCAGTTATAACCTTCGCAATCGCACGGTTGTTCGGGATCACAAGGAAACCAGGACAGTGCTCCTGTATACCGAGTCCAATGCGGTCCAAACACGGGTTTCTTAATACCGAGTCCGCCGCCTTCCCTACCTGCGTCTGTGCAATAAATGTTCCACGGGGAGGGGACAGCTGACTGTTCCCAAAAATAGGCCTCGAGGGGTTCTTCCTCGAAAGATGCTGTGAGTATATCCTCGATACTCTCAAAAGCGTTCAACAGTTCGTGTTCAAAAACAAGGCAAGGGATTCCGGCGAGATCAAACCAGTTCGTTTGAGAAGTGCACTCACTATCGTACTGGTGCATTCGAATATGGTGATCTGTAAGGGTACTGACGGATATCAAATCCGGTAAGTCGTAATAGTTCGTCGACGCAATCGTCGCAAACGTGTATCCAACGATGATTCGATGCTAGGTAAACCCAACAAGACACAGAGCAAGGTTCGGAACAATACTTACACCCTGTTGAGGGATGCAGGCATATTCAATATCAGGTACGATGTGATAGGACTCGTCCTAGTGTAACGGACGGGGTCGTGCGTAGGTGATATTGTTAACAATGTGTCAAAGACGGGGCAAAAAACTCGAGATTCGTTTCGAGGAAATCAAGACAAGATAAGAGTCGAAGCTGTTTCAAAGTCGTAACATGCTTTGCTATACAAGAGAACGAGTAAAGAGAGAAGAAAAGGAAATCCTCCAACGCCAACAACACTCTCGTTATATACAATCCGTCTGCCACCATCGAATCATTCCTCATGCTCCGTTGTACCATCCGAATCTCATCCTATGATCTTATACACCACTTCATCATTCCTTATCATAACAACCACGCCACATCAACCAACGTCGCAACACGTCAGACCACTTCCTTATCGTACAAAATGATACCGCCTCCATCTCGCCGCTTCTTCCGCGTCCACCAGCGTCTACGCCTTTCTGTCACACAATTCCTTCCGCACCACCAGGAACGTCCTTCTATTATTCCCAAGTATCTTCGTACTTCCCAGCGCCGTGACACTTGCGGGCACACGGTGGGATCCGGTGATGGTAATCGACGATGAGAATGTGCAGCTGCTCATGTATATAGTATACATTAGATTGATGGTTCATTATTGGAATACAATTGATGGAAAACTAACTAATTGCATTCTACGCGTAAATGGTTGTAAAATCAGGATGAGAATGGCAATCGGTGAAACACATGTCTAGATTCTGATAATCGACCGTGAGTCCTAACAAAGGTCATGGCGAGTATATGTGCAGACTCTGACAGCTGATGGTGGGCTCCGACAAGATCAGGGCGATACGCTGAGAAGCCTCTGAGAAGATTACGGTGACTGAAAATGCGGACTCTGACAACTGACTGTGGGCTCTGACAAGACCAGGGGGATATCATGAGAAACTTCGGACAAGATCACGGCGACTATACATGCGGACTCTGACAACTGACGGTAGCCTCTGAAAAGACCAGGGCGATAGCATGAGAAACCTCTAACAAGATCACGGCGACTATACGTGCAGACTCTGACAACTGACAGTAGGCTGTGTCAAGACCAGGTCGATAGCATGAGACGCCTCGGACAAGATCACGGCGACTATATGTGCGCACTCTGACAGCTGAGAATGGGCTCTGACAAGACCAGGGCGACAGCACTTAGAGCCTGTGACAAGATCATGGCGACTACTCTGGCAACCGACCGTGAGTTCTGACCTGACAGTGCCATTGCACAAGTAGCCACTGCCAAAATATCCATATTGCAGATCTAGCATACTTGATTACACCATGTCGTGCACAAACACTCTCGCTATCACCACGAGAGTACTTGGTCAGTACATGAATGCAAAGGGCTAAGGTAGAAATAGTACCGTAAGCTTACCGTGTATTACATGTGTATTATCCGCATTACCCATAATGGCTCTGGGCCGAAGTCCATTATCCGGCGTTATGGCTGCTATGGGAGACTACCGAATGTTATATACCTTACGGTAGATTACCCGTGGCGAAATGACTTTTTCCCAACGCACATTCCAGCACAATAACAAGACTTGTCGTATCCTTGTGAGATACAAGGACTATGTGGACGTATGCAACAAAGATAAGCCAACTTACGCACCTCACCATTCACGGCATACAAACGGAATTCATGAGGAAGAGCGATTCTGGCTTGAGGAGCGCAGAAAGAGGGCTAGTGGAAATGACAGGGTACCCATCCATGAGGAACCACACAAATTGTTTCGATCTAAGAAATCTTAGAAACAGCAAGCCTACATCCAAGCAGACGTAACCAATGAAATGATCCAACAATTATCGGCTGTGGCAGCACCGATCTAATTTGCAAAGAAGAAGGACGGCAGACTGCGGCTGTGTGTGGACTACCGAGCTTTTAATAAAGCTATGGTGAAGAACCAATATCCAGTCCTACTGATCTCAGAGATACTCGACAGGACCTAACGAATGCCTATAACCTCATCCAAATCAACAAAGGCAATGAGTACAAAACCGAACTACATTACCAATTATAACAGATAAGTTGTCAGTAGAACAACAATGTTTAAAGAGAAGGATGACACTACCTGGGATGCCGGAATAAAGGACCAGAGTACACTCAACGACAGAGAAGTCAAGCAGCGATAAATGCACCCACAGGGCAGGGATAAGGGTACCAGAAAAAACAACATACGCACCAAGAATCTGGAAGATAATAAACCCACCAATAGAATTCACGGCCAGAGCCACAGTTAGAGACAACCAGAACAGACAAAGCGAAGTCCGAACTCGTGAAAGGAAGTCGAAAGGTCAACATCAAGCTAGTCGACACACAATGCAAGTCGATACACCAAACAGGTCAATGACCAAAGCGAGGCAAAAAGCAAGGCCAACGCATGTGGAAAAATGAGACACTAGCAAGTGCAAAAATGAGACAAAAGCAAGAGGAAAAATTAGACGAAGCAAGCCGACCAAGACCAGGCAAAAGACAAGCGAAGTCGAAGACCTCTGTAGTCCTGAGCTGAAAGACACGTCGGTCAACCAAGATCACTAAAAGTTTACCAAATTTAATATATGTACCAAACCACGACGGATATCAACAACCGATTTGAGTCGAAGTCGTCAACCGAGCAATGAGAACCAAAAGCAGGGATGACTGTGTCCGAAATGCGTCCTACCGACAAGCCAAAAGCCCACCGGGAGGGAGTCTACTGACACACAGTAAGAAGTTGACCGAGAATTCATGTGGGAAGTCAACCAGTCAAGATGCGTACAGTGAAGTCCACAAAGATGTCCACCGAGCAGTCGACAAGTCAGGTCCTACGGACAAGCTAAAAGCCCACCAGGATGGAATCTACTGAGTCAACTGAGAAGTCGACCGGCAAAGTCTACCAAGTTGACAAAGATTCTACTTAAGCCGCATATTAAGACCAACAATTAAGTCGACTGGATGGTCACCGAAGCGGACTTCCAAAGTCAGCTACCTAGTCACTCCGCATCTGAAAATCAATGCCAGTTACTGATTAATAACATTTGAGATATATTCTATGAAGCACTGCACCAAGGCTTAAGACAGCGTAGGCACGCTTGAACATGGTAAGTATAACCATCATAGAGAAGCTTACGTGTTAGATATGGACTAATAAGATGCAATTGGCATACGTGATTTACTGCTACAAACCATGACAGCAGTGGAAGCTCCCATCGATGCCAAGTCATGAGCGGAAGCTCTACCACCTTGAAAATTTCAATAAAGACTTACGCCGGGATACAAGCTACAGGAGTGATTGTCATTGGCGCATGGGTTAGGAAGTTGAGATAATCGAGGATGAGATCACTTTTGGATGTTTTCTTGTTTCCCTCTTGTCTTCTTCTCTTCTTTTGATCTGGGCCTGGTACAAATGGCGTCGGCGCTGGTGTTTACAATCAGTCAATGAATGTAGAGTTTCCCCGTGAGTAGGATCCGCTGAAGGTTCTCCATCGAGGTGTACAAATTGGTAGCCGGACATAAGATTTCATACGAGTGCATATGTGGCAGGAATGCCCAATGCTTTCTTCTATTTCCTTTCTCTCTCTCTTGTACGGTTATGCAGCCCAGGACGTCTGCACCTAAACAGGGGGATAATGTAACAGCGACATGTGACTGTGGCCAGGTAACGGCCATTGTACATACAGTCGGCCTGCCACGAGACTTAGATCTCTACCGATAATCTTACCTATACACCTATTTACTATCATTCAAGTCCACGATTGGAACTGTAGACAATAATTCCCATACGTATGCCTACACGGCGGAACGCTGGCGTATGTGCCCTTATCTATCCTTCTTCTTTGCAAGCTTCTCACTGAGTCTTTTCATTCGCTTGCAAACCAATAAGGTTTGCAACTTCACTATATGGAAGGCAGCATGTCTTGGCATTCTGTATAGCAGTGGAAACAGGTAGTGTTTCAGGGGGTGTGTCAATTTGTAAATGTCATCCTTGGCTGTTGACTTTGGGTAGTTAAGCTGGCTCTCCACAAATTTGTGATACTGCACAGATTGATAATCCTTGGGCATTGGCAATGTCTTTCAGTTTCCATTCTGCTGTAAATCAGAGTGCATGAATAAAGCACCGCAGCTTGTAACTCACTTTGACTGTTGGTACTGCGGTAGGGATGAGTTGCAATTGTGATGATTCAGTCACTGCCAGTGGCAACGAATCCATTTTACAACAACAATCACCCCAGTCTCAGCACATAGACCATTTGCAATAAATTTTACCAATGACTGTATGACAATAGCATATAAATATGTAGCAAGTGCGATAGTTCGATTACCAGTGGTATAGGCTGCAGATATTCCATTTGATTTTTAACGACACGAACCACCCAACACTTCACATGCACTTCTTCGCCACAGTGTAAAACTAATGAAGTTTACCATCCCCATGCCGTCATCCATCCCTTCTCGTGGCCTGCACCTCACATATACCGACATAGCTTACAGTACCAAATGCTACTGTGCAGTTTTTGACACCAAAATATGTCACTGATCAAGTAGTGAGGTCAGGGTTAGGGCTGGGAGGAAAACGGTCGATATCTAGACTTCATCAGCAAAAGGTGCAAAGGTCTGGGTGCTACAGGCAAACCTCCCTGACACTATGGTCATCCTCAGCCATCTTCTAGAGTACTTTCGGATACTCACAGGCCCCCCCAGAAGCTAAGTGGAGTGGTCTCAGACTCTGCATGGGCATACTCTGGTGCTCATTGAAGCATCTGAACCTATGGAGGGGCATCGAAGATGCTACAAGATTTGACATACAAAATAGTCAAATGTTGGAGCAACTGAGACTTCAGTACAGGTCTGCAGGAGACTTCGAGAGTAGCTGAGACTTTGGCATAGGGTTGAGGAAGACCGCAGGAGCAGCTGCGACCTCTACACAGCTCTGCGGGAGACTTCGTCCCGCATTCACACAGCAGTGGTTCCTAGAGATCTATAACCACATGACATTTCATCTATTATATTCATTGTTGTTACAGTCACCAGATCCAAGTGCATCCCAAAGTTCGGTTAATTGGCATCTCTAGGTGCTCCTCCAATTACGCTCAAGTACTGTCTGCAGCCAGATTAACAGTATCTAGATATATAGAAAGACTTTGATACAACATGCAATATTATAATGTAGTGAAGGCTGTTGAGACAGAAAATCAATTTCTCAGCACCACCACCACCACCACCACCACCACCACCACCACGATTCAGTTTTCCAGAGGGATGCCAGTGAGGGGGGTCAAGAAATTTCGAGATAATGGACACAGACTAAGCAATATGCAGTATATATTCGAGAGACACCGGGGGAAATATACATCATCTCAATCTACAACATACTCATGTTATCTTTCCCACATCTTCATCCCACCCAGTCTTGCGAAGCCTGAATAATTGATGCACACAATGTGTGTGATTCCTGATGGCTAGTGGAAGAAACAGTTCCGGATCGTCACTTCAGGTCCAGGTCTGTGTAAGAAAAGAACCATTGCCAAATTGGTGGTCCGGGGAGTCAATACTCCTGAACTGTCAATTTTGGCACGGTTCAATGGATATCTCCCAACCCGTCTGAATTGGGCTGGTTGTCAGCAGGTTGCCAAGTAGGTCCATCTGTATATTTATTTTACGTTCTTGTTTTTGATGTTGGATAATTGTATAATATGAAAATTAGGTATTCGACAGCGAATAATCTCTTTTTGCCTGTTTTGCAATCTGCGATATTGATTATTTTGGAATTCGTATTGTTCCTGTTATATGTTATATTTTTGGCTAAACAGGCAGTTTCTAGTTCACTAATGAGCTCATTTATCCGCGCAAAGCCTTGATTCGCGAATATGTAAGACCAAATATTGTTGATGCTCCATGGACCCTGACTTTCATGATGGGGTAACGTGTGTGTCAAGCACTGTTTCAAATGACACGACTGCCATGACATTGTCTATGCATTAGCACCACATCGCGACACTTACATTAGCCAAGATGCAAGATGAAAAGTCTTTGACAGGTCATTAATGGTCATTTTCTGCCCGGGGCAGAAGGCATGCTGCAATTGATTTTGCCCCTAAAGGCGATCAATATCACATTTATGCAGATTTGCTAACCAATCACCCGTTGGATTACTGAAGATGGAAAACCAAATATTGTTGACGCTTCGTTGACGCGCATTGTCAGGATGGGGCAGGGAGTGTCTAACTTTTCTGTTTGACATTAAAGTTGGCCACTACCTCTTTTTTGGATGTTTGCAAGCGATCACCTTTTAGATTACCAAGATCTAATACCAGAAATCATGGACACTCCTTTGAGGCTCATTTTCCGGATGGGAGAGACAGCGTGTCGGTATGATTTTTAACTTGGAAGTCAGCCAATACCTCATTTAAGAATGGCTGCCGGCAATTGGCACTTAAATTATACAAGATTTACCGGCAAAAATTGTTGAAGCTCTATTGACGCACATTTTCAGAATAGGGTAATGACTATGTCGTTTACTCTTTTGCTAAGGAGAGCTGCCAGTATGTTGGTTCAGGATAGCAGCTACCAGATCACTTGTCAATTACCGAATTTACAAGACGAAAAATTATTGACACTCTATTTGACTCTCATTTTCAGGGTGAGACAGAGAGCATTTAGGTACTATTTTTAACTCGGAAAGCAGCCAGTACCTCATTTATGAATGGCTGCAACCAATTAGCACTTAGGTTACACAAGATGTACAGCCAAAAATGTTTGAAGCTCCGTTGATACTTATTTTCAGAATGGGGCAGTGACCTTGTCGTTTACTCTTTTGCCAACGAAGGCTGCCAGTATGTTGGTTATGGATAGCAGCTACCAGGTTACTTGGCAATTACAGTACATATAGGACTAAAAATCGTTGACGCTGCGTTGACGCTCATTGTCAGACTGGGGCCGCTACCCTATCATTTCCTTGTTTGCCAAGGAACGCAGCCAGTATGTTGGGTATGGATAGCAGCGACCAGGTCACTTGACAATTACCGTACTTCCAAGACTAAAAGTCATTGATGCTCTGTTGATGTTCATTTTCAGGATGTGGCCTAGAGCATGATGATATGATTATTGACTTGGTAGGCAGCCATTACCTTGTTTATGAATGGCTGCCACCACTCACCACTTAGGTTACCCAAGATGTGCAGCCAAAAATCATTGGCGTTGCATTGATACTCATTTTGAACATGGGGCAATAACCGTATTGTATACTCTTTTGCCAAGAAAGGCTGCCAGTATATAGGTTATGGATAGCACCAACCATGTTACCATTCAATTACCGTAATTACCACACTACAAATCATTGACATTCATTTTAATGTACTGTCTAGTTACGATCTACTGACGTTAATTATTGCATTCATGGTTATCTGAACTAAGTGGTTGCCATTCAGCCTAATCAAGACTTGGCTTTATGATCAAGCCGTGGTCAGTAAAACTCTTGCACTGGTCACTCTCATCTGGTTAAAGTATATATATGTTGCCAAATAATGTATATTGCCCACTATACCAGTGTTTATTAACCAATATTCTCAAATGACTGGTCAACATTCTGTTATAATATTTCTCTAAATGAAATTCTGGGTCAAACAACATAATGAACTTGGTGATAATACATTGACGCATTATGTGCAACTTTTTCTCGATCCCCTTATTGCTCCATGTTTCCAGTGTATTGTCCATCATCAACGTGTTTTGAGCCTTCTTCTTTGACCAGCATATAGGCCAAAACAATCCTAGAACATTTGGAGTAGCACTCACAGTCCGCTGCTCCAGGGTCGCTGAATGCTCACTGCCGTCGTCCCGTTCCATATCTGATTCATCATCTGCCTCCCAGTGGTCTTTGGTGTCGTTTCAATTATCCAACTCCATATTCCTGCTAAGACGATTTTCAGTATGTGAAATGCTGCCAGGTGAACTATCTTGATCACTTTCGGCAGGATGACTATTGATTCGTTTGATTAGGAGGACATTGAATTCTTGAGTTCGTCCTCCAAGGAGTTTCTTTCCAGACAAAGCTGGTGGCAAAGGTCATTTTCTGACAATTTATATGCAGCCCCACAATCCAGTTGAAAATTTGACCATGATGCTTGGACTATCTCTTCGGTATCTGAAATATATCTTACAGCTGGCATTTGTTTATTTTGAGTGCAAGATTCCTTCTGTATAGCTCGTAGGTTGTGGCTACCCTGCCACATCTCCAAAAATTCGTGGACCATAACCAGTCAGTGCGGCTTCATTTGCTCTGCCTCACTCTTCATCCCCATGTCAATCTCAGTACATGTTGTATTGAATCCGGATTCATCGCCAGCCAGTAATACGTTATTGTCTTGAGCGAACTTCCTTACTACGACTATTTTGCGAAGTTTCTCGCAAATGGTTTCTGACTGACTCTACCGGATCATATCTCATGCAAGGGAAAAAGTGGCTTTCATTCGGACACTGTGATGTATGATAGAGAATATATTATTTGCCACATTGCAGCATTCGGCGTACATTGAGTGCCTGTCTTCTTGCTGCTTTTACCACGCAGTGATATCCGGCAACCAAAATGTACTACTAATCTGCATTGAGTCAGAGTGGTAATTATTAAGATTCAGAACAATTTGCCCCCAGTTAGGTAGTAATTCAGGAGGTGAGTTCAAACACAGGGTTGCGGCTGTCATTAGGCGTGGTGTACGATAGCTTCATCTGGCTGTTATTTCGACCACATTGTTAGGCATTAGGTATTCTACATCATCGCTGGAGAAATCATCTGTGTCATCACAGGATCGACCAGATCTAGGACCCCTTCCAGAGCAGACGAGATTGTTATTCACTATGCTTCTAGGTTTAGTGACCAGTACATGGTTATGTCTAGCGCAGTATTCGTTTTCAACATACTTTAGAAAGTCCTGCTGGTATTGGGTAGTGTAAGAAGTCTCGTCTTCTGGATGAATATCCATTCCCTTATCCCACTTCTCAAAGCATCGCAACTTCCGGAATGGATCAAGCATATGTCCCAGAATGATGAGCAAACCAGTCATAGGAGTGTCTTCGGTATAATATTTGGACAGCTTCTGAATCCCAGACTTCACGGCAATGTATATGACTTCTGCCGATTGAGTCATCTTCTTGGCCAAGGCTCGCGTCACGTCATCCATATGATTCAACTCGTCATTGTAGACAGTGATGACATGATGCAGAGTAATGGTATGCCTTTTCAACATCCACAGGGTCTAGTACCGAAATGGGCGTAAAACTTCCATGATATGTTTGACAATAGTTTACACATCCTGTGTTGTGAAGAGTGGCCGGTAATTGCTGTAGTTTGAATTCATAAGCCACTCACTGGTGAGTTCCCGTAATAGGTAGGTTCCCTCAATCAACTCCTCTGCCAAATTCCACTGTGATTTCACATCGATAAATGGTAGAACTGCAATTTGTGCTTTGGCTTTGTGATAGTCAATACACTTGTTCTGACGACCAGGTGTCAGTATAATCAATACAGCAAGCATTCTCTGCTATATGAAGGTGAGTTTCAGCACTTTCAAAATATGTTGAAATACGTACTTTCTCAATTATCTTTGCTAAACCTGGTCTCATGGCCGACACCTTGTGGATTCTAGCAATGCCCTCTTCTCGCAGTCTTTGACTCTTTCCAATGTCTGTGCTTTCAATCTCTCCAAATTGCTGATCATGCTTATGGGCTTCCCAAGACTTGCTGCAACCTTGTACTCCCAGACTGCTCATGAACGTACCCAAAGCGAACTGAATGACGTGCGCCATACATGGTATGTGGTTTCTCAATGCAGGCCACTCGATTGCTGAAGCCCAAAAGGTAGTTTGTAATTCACAAGTCATCGAGTAATTTGATGAAGCGTTATCGGTATTAATTCCAAGTAAACAGCCATCAGTCAGCTCAAAACAATCAAAAACTTGCTTCAAATGTCTGGCTAGCTGTTCTCCCGTGTGTTGACCATTGCCCTGTAAGCGTTAATGAGCTTTCGAAATAGGAAATCAATGGGCTATCAACCTCATAGAATGCCTGTTGTACTACTTGCAAGGCCCAATTTCACTCCATATAGTAGGCAATGACGGACATTATTGCAACTTTGTTAGTTGATGTCCGTTTGTCTAAAGCTAAACTAACTGTATATCTTGACGGTAAATGCTTCTTAATTGCATCAACTGTCAGTGTGTATTCCCTCAGACAAATGTTGCGCAGGGTGCTGCCTGACAGTAACACCAACTTACTTCGTAATGTGTTGTATGAACGTCATAGCTCAAGGTTAAATATTTTGTTCCAAGCAATATGAGCCAAAGCAAATCATAACATGAGGTAGTGATTTCACCTGTCTTGGTGAAATTCGGCAGTTTGAATATCCTTTGCTGCCTGTTCAGACTGTTTTGTCTGTCAATTCAGTCAGTATACTTAAAACCTTAATGTTAAATTGAAATTTCCTTTAGGAAGTTACAATCAGAATACCTCGACTTCCTTGCCTCTTGAGTGTGGTCAAAGCTGTTTCATTGACTGTTGAAGTAGTCAATTCGGTTAATTCTGACACTGTTCATTTGTTTAACTTTGAAATTTGCGCTTTTGCCAGCAGGTGTTTGTCCATTGAGCTGGTCCCATGTTCTGATGGATGGCAAAGAACTTGATAACAAACAATTGATATGATGCCAGGGCTGCTGGTCTCCTCAATTCCGCAGTGTAAATAGAATTGCCACGATGGCGCATGTCTAGAACGAGTCCAAGCAATAGGCCGCATCCAGCCTACATTCCTTGACGTCGACCAAGCATTGAAGATGATTTGTAAACTAAGGTCGCTTAAATCACGAATAAAGACATGTTCAGTTTTTGAAGATATCAAAACCTCTAGCAATGAGGTATTTAAACATATGGAATCTGACATCAATGTAGGAAATTGAACTCTGGGTAATTTGACCTGAGTAACTGTCAAAAGATTCTTTATAGTCAGGTACAACACTGGTTGTTAAATATTGACTTTAGAGCTAGAAGCAAGAAAAAAGTCAGACCTGTGAGACATCGCATGCATATTTGTGAAGTTGAATTCAAGGACCTACACAGATGAGGTGGTTACAATATCATCACAAGTATTGTTTGCGCATAAAGGCTGCCAATAGTACGATTATAGGTCAACACCGTCGCATTACTATCTGATTTTTCAAGATACAATCCGAAGAATCGGTGACGCTCCATTCACGCTCATGTTTATGATATAGTAGCGATATTGTCGCTGGCATTTTAGCCAATAAAGGCAGCCAATATTATCATTATGAGTGCATGCCATTGCACAGCCCTTGAATTATCCAAGATCCAAGACCAAAAATTGTTGATGCTCAGTTGACACTTATTTTTAATAGGTGTGAGCGATATCGTCACTCGCCTATGTGCCCATAAAGGCGGCCAATACTGAGAGTATGGCTTAATGTTGTCGCACAGCCCAGTTATTATTCAAGATGCAAGACCAGAAATTGGTGATGCTCCATTGAAGTATATTTATAAAGCCCGCCAATGACACCTCTTTGAATCGATGTCACTATTCAACCCTTTGATTGCCGACAAGATCACATTGAAATCGTTGACACTCCTTTGCAGCTCACCTTGGAGACATACTAACATTCATTCAGTGGGCACTCATTCTATTTAAAATTCATACTGTCATGATTGGCAGCCAGTATACCATTTCTAAGTATAATCATTTGCATCCAATAGAATCGAAACCTCACAGTTTCTGAGCCACCACTATTCATATCATCAGTCTAATAAATAATGTAGCTCCTTCGGGTTTTAGTGCTTTCAGCTCGTATGTTACAGCATACAGATCTATTTTCTACATTCAGACATATAGAGCCCGACTTCCTGATCATTCATTTCCCAGCTCGGTATTCTCAATTTCAATGACATACCATAAGCAATTTTTGAAATCTAGACTATGTGCAGCAGATTTGAGCAGAGAGTAATGCAGTTAGGTGCATGGACTAATGCAGCATGATGGCTGCCATTCAGCCAGGTTCAGACTACACACTGACCTCTCATCCTATGACTTGAATGACATCATGAACTTAAATTTTGTTAGTCAATTTTGTCTCTATTGAAGCTTTTACTTTCTAATGTAACTGTAACAGGCAAGTCGATATCAAGTTTGCTGGCCGTCTATCAACCAGAATTGTAGTCAAGAACTTTTGCTGGGCCCGTTCGACCCTTGCACACACACTGATGAAGTATCATGTCTCACAATTTGGTCAATGAAATCAAGAAAAAGCTGACACATAGCAAAGTAGGTCCACAAATAGCTTTTACAAGAGATAGGTCTGCAAAATTACCTATTTGGCTACCTATACCTCCGGCGAGGAGGCAGCTGTCACCATACCTACATCCATATCCCATTGCGATGTGCTAATAGACTAGGCATGATCTATACAGGGGTAAAAGGTTACGGGTTCAATAGGCTTTGAGTTCGGAATCGGTGTCAAATGGGGCCCCGCATCGGGTGAAACCCCTGGTATGCATTTGATTAACCATGGTTTCACCAAACTCAGCCTCATTCGACTACTTCTTGGTCGAGAAGGCAGTGCCAGAATTTGCCGTGATTCGCGGATGATATTAGGTGTTTCCACAAGCTCTCGAAAAGTTGTCGGGGATGCTGTTGCTGCAGTCGTGTCAATTTGGGGCTCGACAACCGCCGGAACCTTCAATTCAACAATCCCATACTTCAGATCTTGCTAACATAAGAAGAGGCTGTATCCCTCTATCCCGGTTGGGTCAATTCGTCAAGCCTCATCTGCTTCTGCCAAAAACTCTGCATGTGGTGCTGTACTGTTTTGGCGATTGTGCCCATTACCAAGTGAGGTCCATCATCATCACTCAGCTTGCCGAGCTCTGAATCTTCTTCATCATTTTCCTTGTCTTACCCATCCTGCTCATCGTCGCAACTTGCAAGATTGCTCCGACTGGCTCCGATAGCGTTCAACATCTTTTCAATTGTTGTCCCGGGCTTTGTGGTTGTCGCTCCCATGTTGTCAACAGTAGATATATCTTTCAGCTTTTGTATGATTGCTGTCTCAACGTCTTTAAACTCGCTTTCTTGCCACAGCGGTTGCTCTCTCCACATAATCCTTGAGCAATTTCTCTTTCTCTTGATGGCCTAAGGAGTATGTTTCCTGTCATTTCTCTGCTGAAAGCTTCTTTTTAGATCATAAGCTGCGCAATGCTCCCAATGCTCGGACCCTTTCTGCCAGCAAATCACTCTTCCCTTCATGGACATGATGACGTCGATGTGTGAAATGCTTTGTTGATTTGCCATAATTGGCCACCGGAAGTCGAAAAAAGATCGTTTTCAGACCAGTGTCCAGTATGTTGTGTGTTGACCTTGTTGTTGGGTGAGATGTTAGATGTTGCAAAATATGGACCACATGGAGGCAAGCTGAGTCTTCAATGCCAAGGATTGTACGTTTGATCAACTCGAACAAAGTAAAATCTGCGATTTGCCTGGTATTGTTTTCTGAATAGTCACGCTAACCGTACGTCATAACTTGATGATTAACCTGTGTTTCATGTAAGATTCTGGTGATGTGTTGAGATAAACATCACCAGACGACCTTACGGTTGAAGAATTTCACTTTCATATCTATGAAACTTGTGATATCAGTTGTCGTTCACGTTAATGTATCCCTGCAAACAAAGTGATAAACAATATTGGACCTACTTACTGCAAATCGCAGGACCATTGGAATCATCTGCAACTTGCAGCTATACGCAGCAGGATATATCTTCAGTCGAACATGCACGTTGACTGTCATTCATTCCATTGTAACTAGTAGCTTACTATATATTCCTCATGACTTTCCACTTTTCGTTATCAGCTTCCTCACCGGTTCTACAACAGCAATTAATAGTTCTAGAAACACCTCAGCCAGGTGCGATTGAATCCGAATCGAGCCGAATGCTAGGCGCTTCATTGTAAGCGCCCCTGTCTGAGACACAGCAGCAAAGCAGATACCTGTTAGTCCACCACGAGGCTGCAATTGCAGCCACCGAAAGTATGGCTCAGGATGGACGTATAAAAAAAATACCTAAAACTGCAAGCAGCAATAACAGGAAGCAGCATGCGATCGGATGTGAGTAGCCCCTAATCAATACATAAGGCAGTCAATGAACAATTTAATGTACAGCCGCTGTACGACAAGCGTTCTGTGACGAATTTATCGCTATCCCTTTGGCAAACCTCCATGGTCGACGAAGACATTTGTCCGTACAGTCCATGATATCGAACCTGATGATGTCATTAGCTCTGGGCTGTTCGCAGACTGCATTCATGAGGAACCTCCCCGGAAGTGGACAAAACGGGCTTCAAAGACCTTAGAGGAGGCAACAGAGTGGTATATGGTTGTGGTAATTGCCGAGTATTCCTTTTAGAAGCAGAAACTAATTTCTTTTAGGATTTCAACATGTGTGCTACTATGGCGAGGCAAGGAGGTTGGGTATAGTTTAAACAGTCCAACATGCGCCTTGCCTTGAATATGGCCAAAAGGGCCAAAGGAGGGTATTTGTAGGCCACAAATAAGGAAATGCGGAACTAAATAAGAAACTTCACACTGAAGTCCGAGAATAGAAGAAGTGAAGAGTAGACTTTCCGGGGCATAAAGAGGTGTTGGCTGCGATAGAAACACCCCCAGCAATAGTTAATAAAAATAATATGGACGGCTGCCTTTTATGCGAATATGGCACAGCAAAGAATCTGCAGGCACGCTGGAGGCGCAAAGGAACCAGTGCACCTCCATCGGAACCGGCGCCACCTCCACACGACACGCCACCTCTGCCAGGATTACCACCTGAGCTACCAGGTGACACTGATGGAAATGAATGTTATGAAATAGAAGGTACGCAATCCACGTGTGTGTATATGCATTCTCCGCATCACAACACTCAATTGTGAAATCATAATGCATATGCCAAGGATACAAAGCACGATGAAGATTGTATTCCAGATTTGCTTAGTACACCATGCGCTGCCTGGAAATTCCACTGACCTTGAGTTGGAAGACAAGAGTAGCCTTTTGAGCGAATCTGAGAGTGAAGACCAGAATTGATTGAAAGGAACGGGATTTTTGAGTATTATCATTATCTACAATTAGTGGACACTTTGAAGTATATTTTAAAGAATATATTTATATGCACAATTAAAGAACAATGTAGTGATAAAGGAAAACGTACATGGAGAGGATAGAATGGCTGCCAAAACAAAGTGATTGATGTTCCATGCCAAAGTAAATGGTTGCATAATGTGAATACGCTTGTGGCAAAATAAGTGTGAACGGAGCTTCAACAATTTTTCGTCCTGTAAGTCAGTTTATAAAATGTGAATTAGTTGTTGTTATTTATACTCATTGTACTGGCTGCCTTTATACTCAAAAGGGAATGCTACACTCACCCTACCCCATCGTGACAATTTGCGTCAACACAGCAACAATGATTTTTGGTGTTGAATCCATGGTAATCTTGGTGGTTAATAATCGCAGACATCTATGAACAAGGTTTTGGCAGCCTCTATCAGCTGATAAGAAAGGGATAGTCCCGGGACAGCCTCCCTGACAATCCCAACTTAATTTGTTTTCAATGTTGCAACTCAGTATTCAAGAACGTTTTAGTCTATAAAACTGGTCAAAACTCCTTACAAAAACATTAATGGCCATCTCATGCTTTCATTAACCATCTTGCAAGGCAAAAAATTGTTGACGCATCGTTGGCACTCATTTTCAAGATCGGACAGAGAGCGTGTCGCTGTCTCTTTGACCTTTAAAGGCTGCCAATATTACCCTTATGCATCACAAAGAATAAATCACTTTTCAATGACCTGACTTACAAGAATAAAAATTGTTGACACTTGGTTGACAGTCATTTTCAGAATGGTGCAGGGAGCGTGTCACTTTCTCTTTTCCTTTGAAATATGGCCAATACCTCAATTATAATCGCCTGCATCCAATTGCCACCTAGATTACCCATGCTGGAAGAGGAAAAATCATTGTCGCGCCGGTGACAGTCATGTTCAAGATGGGGCAGGGATCATATCTCACTTGTTTTTGGTTATCAAGGAGCCCGACTCAGAAGAACAGGAGAATGGCGTAACAAAGTTAATATTTTGTGATTAGCAGTAGGATATCTAAAAGCAACCATAAATAGAAATATCCGAAAGGCAGAACCGGAGATTGGAACCGACATGTCCGCCCACACCCGGCCAAACCAGCTTGTTGACAGTTATGCGTCGGGGTTTGCCCTGCCAAGACACAGCGGGTTGGGTTTTTGGACGGTTCTGGAACCGAACCGAACCATTTATGCGGTCCGAACCCGCACCGCTGGTGGGTTACCCGGACCCGTTGCTAACACTACTCATGGCCGGGTATCCTATCACATCCTCGAGCCCAAACCTCTCTTTCTCCTGGATTTTCTTCGGATTTTGCTAGAGGCATTGTAGAGTGTTGATGATGGACTCTCTTCCATCTTGCTCTGTCTTTTCACTGCACCGTGATTGAGCAAGTATGGAAATGCACTTGGAGGCCATGATCGAGCGAGTTCGGTGATGTACTTGGAGGCCATGATCCGACGAGATCGGAGAAGTACTTGGAGGAGGACAATCTGAAGGTCGTAGTTCGGGATGGAGGTGTGATGGGAGCTCAGACTCTATTCACTGGTTACCTCGTAAGTGTGGAAATGTAGAGAATTAAGTACAACATGGTCTGCCGAGAGATGAGAGACTAGCTTGAAGCAGGAGACAGTCCATCTTGGGATGATGCAGTACAGGGTGTCTGCAGTACTCAGTGTACACTATAATCGGTGTATGCTGTACTCGGTGTCAACTCCTGATCATGGCATGGAGAGATAGAGAGCGATGACTGAACTTCGTGTTCTTAGGTGATGGTCGAGTTGAGGAAGAGAAAGTGAGAGATAAGTGGAGATTTGGCAAATCACCATGAGAAACTGGGACTTAAGAGAATTTCGTGTACAAGTAAGGTTTCCATTTGTGATACGGCAGGTATGAGTCCCGATCCGGCGGGCAATAACACTGCTTTGAGGTCTGCTAAACTCAATCAGGCATGTCAAACCCATGATTTCTCATATCCACTCGTATCCTCCATATTGTTCGCATCTTCATCCCGCAGCTCTCTTTCTTGTCCACAACTCGACCATCATCACAAGAACACAAAGTTAAGTCATCCCTCTCTATCTCTCTATGCCATGATCAAGAGTTGACACCGAGTATAGCATCCACCCAAGATTGTTTATCTTCTCTTCATTCTCATGATTCCAAGTTGACCCCTGAATGTAGCTTCAGCTTCCTGCGTGCCTCCCTACACGAACGACTGCCATCAGCCGGCTCTCCATGCGAGCTCCAAGGTAGAGTCACCATGTCACATTCCCATAGTTGCAAGTTAACGAACTGATGAATAGATTCTCAGCACCCGGTGCGCCTTCTGTCTTCCGCCTCCAAGTAGTTGTCCAATCTCGCTCGATCACGGTGTACAAGTGTATCTCCAAACTTGTTCAATCATGGCCTCCAAGTTCGCATGATCATGGTCTCCAAGTGTATCTCCAAACTCACTCGATCACGGCCTCCAGGTGCATCTTGATTCTCATACGAACATGGCCTGCTGGTTCGCATGGTAATGTCCTGCGGGTGCATCTCCAAACTCGCTTGATCACGGCCTCTGAGAGTCATTCTGGGTTTAGTCGATCTTCATTTTCAGGCATACCTCGAATTGCTCTCAAGCACCACCTGCAGCCAATGATTCCACCAGTCCGGACGGACCCGGTCTGGGGTAGGGCTCAGTCCGGTCCGGTCTAACCGGAAGGTCGGACTGGACCGGGCCCCAGACTGGCAGTCTCGGACTGGACGGGCTTGGTCTGGACCGGTCCAAACAGGGTAGTATTTATCAATTTCAAAGTAGATCGAAAAACTAAAGAAGTGAGATGGTAAGCCCTGAAATCCTAACCCAGACACAACGTCATTTCATAACAACCGCCCGCTGCTAGCAATCACCACCACAAGAAACCCAAGCCAACCCCCCACTGCGAGCAAGAACCACCATGAGAAACCCAAACCATACCAAACGAAACTAATAGATGTGCATACCAGTGAACTCAACCGTCCCGTCCGTCCAGGAACTACTCCGGACGGGACGGGATGGTGTCATGCCGTCCGTCCGAGGATAGGACAGAAACGGTGCCGTCTTTTGAGACAAGATGGGGACAGACGGAAAGAACGGCCGGTGATGGAGAAGAGCCGTCCCCGGTGGTCATCCACCGATATCCATATATCTTAGTGTACATAACACAACTTATATGTAAAACGCAATGATTTCTCTGACTGTAATGCAAGATCTGTGAGCATTTGCTCCATGTGTACCTTGTTTTCCAAATCCATACCTTCGTGCTATATATACAGTTTGAATCTGAGGGTCCTGCGGAGATGAGGTAGTGAAATTCGGAATGGCAAGTGGTGAGTGGTGGACAGTGGTGACTGGCGGATGGCAAGTGAGCAATCTTTTATGAGTCTATTCGGTGACTCAGTATATCAGAGTGGTAAGCAGTGAGTGGCGAGCGGCGTGGCAAGGGATTTGCGGCGGATGGCAAGTGGTGGATGGCAAATGAGCAATCATTCATGAGTCTATTCAGTGACTCAGTAGATCAGAGTGGTGAGTGGTGAGTGGCAAGTATCAAGTGGTGAGGGGTGAGATGTGCATGGTGACTTGCGAATGGCAAGATGAGTCTATGTTCTAGTCCAGTCGCGGAGGATGTCCCTCCGCGGAGAGACCGGTCCATTCACGGAGTCCCACCCTCAGTGACTGGACTGGTTCATTCGCGGAGTATACCCCTGCACCCCACCTCAGTGAATGGACTGGTCCATTCGCCGAGTGTACACTCGGTGAATACTCTGCACATATATGACCACGCATGTATGCGCACTCAGCTGGACATATTCGGCTGAATTTAATCAATGCAATTGCATTCTCTCCATAGCAACTACGTGCATTCAGCCCACATCACGAGCCTCAACCATACTTTGAGAGGTCCTGATTGTACCATGTGCTTTCAGACTTTTGGCTGCTTTCCACACACTTTCGCTGCGAATGCTCTTTCGCACCCTTTCAGGCTTGGAGATTTTCACTTCTTTTTGCGTCTTGCGCTGCGGTGGCCCTTTCGCTGCAGTGGCTCTTTCGCTGCAAAACCTCTTTCGCTGCAGAACCTCTTTCTCACTAGATTCAGCTAGTCTATCGAAGAGACGCAGCTAGTTTTTTGAAGTGGACCATTGCAGTGATGCAGCTAGTCTTTTGCACCCTCCGGCAGTGACCTTCACCACCCTGTGCGAGTATCAAGAGGATTCCCCAGGCTATGTGTTGAGACCAAAAGAGAAAGAACGAAGAAGCTCAATTGTCTGTCAATTCAAATAGAGAGAAAACTATAGACTTATATACGAAAGAAAGAGAAGGGAAAACTCCATGCCGACTGCCAAAGCCGGAGCCCAAAGCCAAGCATCAGTGCCGAGGCTAGGCCTCCTGCTCAGCATGGGGGCAGGCGAGGCCGATGGCAGCAGGCGAGGCTGGTGGGGTCAGACGAGGCTGATGGGGGCTGGCGAGGTCAATGGGGGCCGTAAGCCACCGGCCTCATACCCAAGGCCACCAGCACTGAACACTAGGGAAGCCACCGGGCCAAATCCCTAGTCAATACTATGAATGAAAGGCATCTTCAACTGAGCAGTATAAGGTTACACTGCAGAAGAGGTGGGTTCTTGAGAATCAACTAACTTGGTGGATTTACAGTTCTTATTCACATATCCTGATATCAATAGACTTTTAGACGAAGTTTATTGCTGCGAATAACTAACTCTGCGACCAAATCTGGCACCCACACCTGTAGTCTCAGTCTGAGAATCTCACGATATCCAATCGCCATGGAGTTGACTATTTAAGTCAATGGTACTGGGTTAATGGCGATAGTTGGACTCATAGGGAGAGCAGATCTCCCAATCAGATTTGCCAACGGAATCCGCAGCTTGTTGTTCAGGGTAATTGGGCCGGTGTGAGTGTGAGCGTGAGTGCGAGTGTTCAGTGCGAACATGAACATATAGTGATAATCGACAGTCTACTAGATCTTCATGCACATGGTGGTGACACTGATGGCCCAACAATAGTTAATAATACCACTACACTAGGACTCTAAACTCTAAGTTGAGATCAGACAATCAGTTAAGTCCGCATGCTAGGAGGCTGGCTAGTCTGCTGGCCAGAGCTTTCGACGCTGGCTAGAGCTTTCACATTGGCCAGAGCTGCACCGCTGGCCAAAGCTTGAGCTTCGGATGTGGGCCAGAACTTGAGCTTCGCTTGCAGACCAAAGCTTCTGACCTCTTTGCGGGCGGCCGAACTTTGAGTGTACCGGGTCTTGAAGAGTACCAGGATGTGGGCGAGGAGGAGGAGGAAGAGGATGATGTAGATGAACAAGGCATCAAGGAAGAAGAGCTGGTTTCAAGTTACGATATGGAGCATAGTGTAATTGTGGTTGCACCACGGAGTTGAGTGTAAGTAGCACTTTGTATATATGCTCCGCGAATGAACTAGTCCAGTCACTGAGGTGGGGTGCAGGGGTACACTCCGCGAATGAACCAGTCCAGTCACTGAGGGTGGGACTCCGTGAATGGACCGGTCTCTCCACGGAGGGACATCCTCCGTGACTGGACTAGAACAGTCTATTTGTTGACTCAGTATATCAGTAATTCCCGGCGTATTCGGGCCGATTCGGCCCGAATGGACTGGTCCAAAGCGGTCCAGGCCAGTTCAGTCCAGGTCCCGAAAAATTGGGGATTGGTCCGATCCCGGTCCAAAAATTTCTTGGACTGGACCTGGACTAGACTGGACGGTTCCAGTCCGGACTGGTCCATTGCTGGACTGGTGGAATCATTGCCTGCAGCCGATCCAGATATAACATTTGTAAATGGGTAGCAATATAGATACAGAGATGAGAATACAAACTGAATACATGAGTTTTAAAAATCATTGAACAATGAGTAGTAGCTATAATTTCCAGACGCACCAGCAGCGTACCCAAAGAAGATGATGTTTTTCCCAGACTGCTCTACAGTGATTTGAGGTGCTCCCAGACTAGTCGCCGGCGCTCTCAGGCATGTTGCCGGCACTCCCACATGCTTGCAGGCTTGTCATCAGTGCACCCAGGCTTGTCACCGGCACTTCCATGTGCTCCCAGGTGCACCCAAAGTTCTCTCTGGCGCTTCTAGGTGCTCCCAAACCTATCACAATCACTCCCATGGTACTCATGTACCTGTCATTAGAGTTTCCAGTTACTCTCAAAGCCAGCAGGAATCCCTCCTAGGGTCTGATACTCTCCTGAAATTGACACGTCTAAGTTTACACTCCAGATTCTCTCAGACACTGCTGGAGGCTTTCGGTGACTAAAATGCATTTTGCTGATGCTTGTTTGATTTATTCATACTGTATTCACTCCAATTAGTGTATGATAAAGCCTAAGACAACCCCTCTGCCTCCGGGCAAGCAGGTAAGATGGCGGAGCTCCCACCTCCTATCCATCGTCCCCACTGGCAAAGGGAAAGTAATCAAGTGCGCACAATTAGAAAGAGCAAAGATCAATGAGATCGACGAAACAAGAGAGAGACCGCCTCCGGTCCAAACACCTTTAATCTTACCTGGGCACCTTATGCATGTGCACCACCTGTCCATGCACCTCCTGCCTGTGCTCCTCCTCCCCGGGCTCCTCCGCTAGTTTTGGTGGGAACTTCCTGACGTCAGTAACTGGCAGGATGTCCATCACTGCTTGATTGCATTTCATCATGGAGAAAAGCTCAGAGATTTGCACATGCCGGCATCTGCCCGCTTTCCATTCAGTGTCCTTTCCCACTGCCTTCCAGAGAGCTTTCTGCTGGTCTGTCCTCTGGCTGCAGTGGCGGAAGAGATGCTCCCACGCCTGTAGTGTTCTGCTTCCACACCATCAGCATTTGGTGTTCTCTCGGTGTCTAAAGCGCTATAGGTACGTTCCCGTCGGCCCATGCCCTCTCTTCAGTCTCTAGAACCTTGTTGCCAGTGATTTCACGCTTCTCATTGGGACAGATCACTTGCTCCCGGATATGATCTTCAGTGTTTATCCGTAGTGTTTGGAGCACTTCTCGGCCTCCCACTTCGCCTTCGCCTCCATCCTCCCATCAGAGATCTGTCTAGCTCTATTCGGGACTTAGGTGTATATTCGCTCCTGTACTGTGTAGCCTCGGTCTTCTCGTGCTTTGCTTCCCTGGCAGTCACTCTCTTCCTTCCTAGGGATGCCTGAGTGTCCTGGGAGCCAGTGGATCGCAGCATCGATGCCATGGGTGTGGAGGGCCCTCGCATGCTCGTTGATTGCTCTTGCTAGTTGGTGCCCTGGCCTTTCGTCCAGGTGCGCCATCCATCTGATAGCTGCCTGCGAATCACTAATCAGTGCCACTGTCATGGCTCTGTGTGCTCGTAGCACCTCCGCTCTTGCTACGAACTTTCGATGTGCGACTCCAATTGCCCTGAGTTCAGCGTCGAACACCTTCATTCGTCCCGTTCTGAGGTAGCTGCGGCAGACCATCCAGCCGTCTCCATTTCAGCACACCGCTGTGGCTTCTACTCTTCCATCGTCCATTTGTAATCCATCCACCAGGTCCGAGTGCCAGATCCCGTGTTCCTTTGCTTCCTTGTTGCCCATAGCTCGGTGGCTCTCTTGGCTGCGGCATCGTCTTCCAGTATAGTGGTCTTGACCGCTGGCTCCTCCCCCGGGTCTGGCCTGCGCATTGTCTCTGCTCTCCTGCCGCACGCGTGCTCAATTGCGGCCACTCTGTCTACCGGTGCACCAGGTGTGGGGTAATTGTAGAGATCTTTCGACTTGGGGCCTTCGCACGCGCTTACTAGCCTTGCTACGAACCGTTGTTGACTGGCGTCGAGGGCCACTGCCGCAGGCATGAGCCCTGAGTCTCTCATTAGCGCACCTCTCGGAGTTGTCGGCAGTGCTCCCAGGGTTGACCTGGCTTGTCGATTCAGGATCGATATCTAAGTTCACCGCCGCCGTAGATTCGGATGAAACTTCACTATGACCCTCACACAATGCGACACGAATTACATTTAGCTAAGGACTGTATGTATTGTTTGGACGTCAACGAAGATGAATAGGAATCGACCTAACAGAAGGCTACAAGATGATTGTTGTTTGTTTGTTTTAATCATTCTGTATTCTCGCTAACTACAGTATGACTGTACCCCAATCCCCTCCCCCTTTGGGTAAACCGGCAAGATGGAGGAGTTCCCCAACCTCTAACTTCCCCTTTCCACAATACACCTACCCCTACCCCGCCAAGTCTTCGTGTCATGTCTCGCATTCTGCAATGGATTTGTCGTTGGAAGGATGGCACTGGGGGATTCGAAGCATGCAGCTAGTAATACCCAGACATTCCACTGAGCCATGGGGTCAACCCCCCATGATTGTTGTTCATGCAGGACTGCGGTAGGCGAAACATCATCGCATTAAAGTATAAATTTGTAATGACACTTTTAGCTATTGCTCGCACTCTTACTGTTTATTACATTGCTTACATTGGGAGCGCTAGGTGTTCTATGGTTCCAGTGTTCTTAAGCGGCGCGGCCTCCATTCTTAAAGCCTGCGGCGCGGCCTGAATCCGAAGCCGGCCTGCCTGCATCGGCCTGCATCGGCCGAGATATGCCTTGGACTGGTTGATGGATGGAATGCGACCATGGCAGGGCTACGATGGTTGAGTTGGATATGGTGCATGTTTCGTACTTTGGAGGCTTTCATAGTATCGGCAGCAGAGTGTCTTTCGAACAAAATATGCTGTTTATGCTTTGTTCCGCCAAGAAAAACCTGCATGCCCGGCCCTCATTTAAAAAGCCACCGCTAAGGCGACGAGGCCAGGCCAATGCAAAGCTGGGCCGACCTAGGTGCTTATGAACACTGCATGATTCCAAATCCTATTTGAAACTCGACAGCTAGAGTGATTAGTCGCATCAGTAGAGATTGATCGCTCAAGCCCAAATCTGACGAGCAAACAGATCACGGCACGTTCGGAGCATAATGCCGCCGAATCTGGAATGTAGTCGAAGATATGTACCTATCATATAACCACGATAAACTTGTACTGTGTTACTTATACCAAGATTTATCTAAGTTATGTGCCTCACAAATTTGTGTACTGTATCAGATTCTCTCTTCTATATTGCAATAGTTTCTGGAAAAGGTGCAATAGCTACCTGGTTAGTCTTTGTAGAGCTGGTGATAGACGATATGCGTGGTTAGACCTCAGATTGCGATCTTTACACCTTGCAAACCGAGACCCACGAAGCTATTTCTAATATCTGCTATAGCGTGTTGTCAGAGCTTCGCGCCAGCAACTTCAAGTTACAAAGTGCTTTTATTCTGTAGTTGATTGTCACAAGTCTGTTTGAAGTACTTGTATTGAGATGGGAGAGGATAAATTTCGTGAGCGGGGACTTTGGCGATTGCTGCCATTCAGAGAACCCGGAGCACTTTTGCCAACAGAACATGTCCTTGGCAGATCTAGCTGCAAAAGCTCCGGATCTGGAATTGGCGTCCAATTTCTATCACAGATTTATTCCCGTTGGTGTGAAAGCACGTCTAAAATTATTTTAATTTGATATTGGCTTCGACTTTGCTGCAGCCAAAGATCGACCTTCAACCATTAAAAAGAAAGGCATTGACTATCCCAAAATATTCCTAACGGGATGTTTCTCACATCTACATGGCATCTTCCCAATCCTTCTATGTTCAAAATAGCCCTCAAATGATAATAACGCCAACGTAACCCGTGTATTATGGGAAATTGAAATCCAAATGTCTGAAGCATAGAGTACCAATGACCATCGCAGGGTCGAGTATCGCTGAAGCGTACGTAGGTTAGTTAAACAGTTAGCGAATAGAACTTTTGTGGGCAGTACATACCGATTTAGTAAAACCATCGCTCTTTTAGAGGTTATTTTGCGCCTCTCCACTGTACTAAAGTATCCACCGATGACTTAGTGTCTGGATGGTCTCTGCCGAGTATGCGGCTACGAAAAGATGCCGCTTTTGTTATCAATTCAATGGCATCATCAACATGGCCTTGCGACTTATGCGTATACGCTAGGTTATGCATGCTGCGTAAGGTATCTGGATGCTCCTGGCCGAGTACCCTCGAGCTCGTCTCCATGACCTGCACTTCCAACTCCTCGGCCTCCTTCCACCGCCCCAGGTCACGGTATGTCGATGCGAGGTTGGCCATGCTGGTCAAGGTATCTGGATGCTCCTGGCCGAGTACCCTCGAGCTCGTCTCCATGACCTGCACTTCCAACTCCTCGGCCTCCTTCCAC